>LNFM01007443.1_pt1 | contig 17174 bp, 12 predicted proteins | sample 596031 | NCBI WGS metagenome assembly LNFM01 (sample SAMN04254537, study PRJNA301005) | activated carbon metagenome | isolation source: dual media filters at the Ann Arbor, Michigan drinking water treatment plant | place: USA: Ann Arbor | reverse complement strand
TCGCCATCACACCCACATAGTCATAATCCGACCGTCCTGCCTGGAGCAGTTTGACCGGCCATAAGTGGAGCAGTTTGCGGTGGCCATCGGGGACATGGGAAAGCTGGACTATGTTGCCGAAGATGATCACCGACACTTCCTGTACAAGGAATACCTCCGGATCCTGCATCGAAGCAGGCCAGCCGTTTTCGTGATGGAAAACGTCAAGGGGATTCTTTCGTCGAGGGTTGGTGGCAAGCTGGTCTTTCATGACATCCTGCGCGACCTGACTGACCCGGGGAAAGCTCTCGGTCTAAGAGGTGGTGCCCGCTACACGCTCCATTCTCTCGTCTCTCGTGTCCGGTTTTCCCCGGGAGATGATCCGGAACACATTGACGCCAACTCCTTCATCATCGAGGCTGAGCGGTACGGGATCCCTCAGGCCCGACACCGGGTGATCCTTCTGGGAGTCCGGGAGGACATCGGCTATGACGGCAAACAGCTATTGCGCGAAGCGGGCGAGCTCCGGGTGATCGACGCCATCGGGGGTATGCCGCCCTTGCGAAGCAAGCTCAGCAAAGGCGACAGCGATGACGAATGGCGCGATACCGTCATTTCGCTGGCACGCGACCTACATGATGATGCTGCAGAAAGAGGAATGGACCAGCTGGCGCTGGAACTCAGAGCAGGAGCGTTTGAGCTGGGCCGCAACCTTGAAACGGGTTCTCTCAGATATCGCCATCCCAGAGAAAAAAGTGGCCTTACCAGGTTCGACAACTGGGTGAGGGACACGAGGCTTGACGTGTGGTTGAACCATGAGTCGCGTTCTCACATGCCGAGTGACCTCGCTCGCTACTTCTACACGGCGGTCTTCGGTCGCGCGCACAAGCGGACCCCGAAAGGTCATCTCGACTTTCCACTGAAAGGGCTGGCCCCTGAGCATGCCAACTGGGAGTCAGGCAAGTTCATCGATCGCTTCCGGGTTCAGCGGTATGAGGCACCGAGCACCACGGTGACAAGCCACATCGCCAAAGACGGCCACTACTTCATCCATCCAGATCCTGGCCAGTGTCGCAGTCTGACGGTGAGGGAGGCGGCCAGGCTCCAGACCTTTCCTGACAACTACTTTTTTCAGGGGAACCGGACGCAACAGTATCACCAAGTTGGAAACGCGGTGCCATCCCTTCTCGCCAACAAGATCGCTCACGTGGTGCACTCCATATTGAATGGAACGAGACTGGAGAAGACTCAGTTGAAGCAATCAGTCGTCTTGCGAAATTGATCCGCAACGTTCAGCAAAGGTCATTCGCAAGAAGACTCTCGTCCGGTGCAATAGAACATTCGCTGCTTGCGATTTGAACTCAGACAGGCCGGTGTTCATTCCTTGAAGCCCTCCAACTGGGCCTTTTTCTCTGCTGCAATCACTCTCTGACTCTGAGGTCCAGACGGAATCTTCCGGCTGGACATACTGGCAGCCACGCTGAGGAAGTCCATTTCACTGGGTGTCATGACCAGCCCCTCGCTGGCCCACTTGTGCAGTTTCGACCAGTATGTCGCTCCTCTGCCTACAACATAGGTCTGAGCCTCGATGTCGTTCAGTACCTTCTGCTCTCGTCGCGCTGCGCGCTTTGCGCCCTCTTTCTCATCTGCATCGATCAGGTCCTTGTCAAGGTCGCTTTCAAGCCTGACATCAACAGACTGCAGGAGATCGTCCCAACATTTCTCACGCTTGCACCATTCGGTCACGTTTGCGACCCTGTACGCTTCGGCAGAAGAAATGATCCTCGCCTGTACCTGCTTTGCAATGCCTAGCAAGACCTGATTGAGCGAACTGGAAGTTGCTTGCCTGTTCCATATCTTCAGGAAGTCGATGTCTTGTTTTCGGCTCTTCAGCGCATGTGTCAGCAGTGCGATGGAGTAGGTCACCGTGTTGGCCCTGTAGCCCTGCGCGTACCAGTCAGCGCTGCCGACCAGGCGTTCAAGCGTGCGGAACGCGACGGTGGCACCGATGATGCCCTTGAACCATTCTTCACCGAATGCAGCGCCTTCCTCTCCCCAATGTCCTGTCACGTTCTCAGCGAAGAACTTGAAGTTCTTCTGCGCACCCTGGCTAACCACATGCGGCATGCACATGATCGTGATTAGCACCTTTGCAATGTCGGTTTTCTGTATCAGCTGCTTACGCGGGTTCTGGACCTCGAACTCCTTCTTCTTCGCAGGAGTCATGTAGGCGGAGGCGTTGGCGTATTGACCTCTGGCCCGTTCGTAGAACCAATGGGTCATCTGCTGTGACCCCTCTGCAGCAGGAGCCCAGACGTTCCGAGAGAAGCTCTCTATGCGCCTGTGGAACGGATGGTTTGAGAAGAAGTCAGCATCACTGACTTTGTTCTGACTGTTCGCATACAGGGAGATCTTGGGAACGATCTCGTCCACCAAGTCTGGCCGGACCACAGACAGTTTCATCTGCACTCTGACCTTGTCCAGGTTCTCAGCCTTGTCCCTCTTCATCACGTTGAAGATCGAGGCGGTTGTCTGACCGCCATTGACTATCTGCAGGTTTTCAAGCCGGTTCACCAGAACCTGGTTTCCATCTGGGTCGAACTCAGCCTTTGCAGCGGTCGCAGATATTCCGTTGTTGTAGGCGAAGAACATCTGGGGTTCTTCGAGAATGGTTTTGCGTATTCCTTTGTTGACGCCCTTTGTGGCCTGTAGAAAGGTTCTGACGTTCTGCTCAAGAAGTCGCCCACCGTACAGGTCGTAGATTTCAGCCAGCCAGTCGCCCGGTATCACGGTCAGGTAGGACTCAAGTTCGGCCCCCCCCGAGTTGGCCGGAAGACAGGGCAGTCCTTTGCCAAACATCTTCACAAAGTCGATGACGATCGGTTCCGGCTCGCCGGTTGACAGGAGTCGGCCGATCGCAACCAGATCCCAGACCCTGACTGCCCACTCCTTCTCGCCTTTCTTCTTTGTCGGCAGAGCCTTGACCGCGCTCGAAAGCCTGGCATCGGAAAGGATGTTGAGGCGGATGCGGACAACCGAATGTCCCATCTGTGCAAGCTGCCGGGCGAGACTCCATACGCTGCTTCCAACGTCGACTTCTACGGAAAGATCACCGTCTACCGCCCGCTCGAAGAAGGTTTCCGCGCGTTTGAGACAGGCATCCAGACTGGTTTTGGTCAGGCTCTGGACTTCAGGTTCACCGTGGTATTCGACCTGAAACAGATCGAGCGTGGCCTCATCTTCGGTGTAGGCATAGCCATCAACCCGCATGCCCCTGTGCACGAAGAATGCCGGTTCGAATCCTGGCACGGCTCCCGAGTCCACAAGTGCTTCTGCAACAACAGACGCAAAAGCAGTCTCGGAAAAATCGGACGTTGCAACTGATCTGGCAGAGACCTGCTGCTGCAGGTCTGCGAGGAATTCACCGTCTGTCATCATTCAGGCGTCGCTCCATGGAATGGTTGACTCAAATGGGGACAGTGCAGCCAGCTGGATGCTGTATGTCACTTCCTGGATGCCAGGGATCAGTGTCGAGGGGATGATCCTGGGGAAGCCGTCATTCACTGCAAATGCGTCCTTCTTCACCAGTGCGAACAATTGAGTCCGATATTCAGGCAAGTCTAGATAGCCGAGGCTGACCAGCTTCTCTTCGAATTCTTCGGTTGCGGATGCAGATGCACCAAGGGCAGCTGTCAGTTCGTCGATCAGTACACCCAGGCATTTCCCGCCAGCGGATACCTCGGACAAGTGGTAGACACACAGGTACAGGTCCGTGCTGTCCACCCACAGCTGTGATGGTGATGAAATTCGAACAGACTGGGGTGATCCAACAAGGTGTGACTTGATCTCGAAAACCTTGTTGTCCGCTGCAAAGTCCTGAGGAAACCCGGAAGGCCCCTTCCATGCCTGCACAGCGGTGGGGCCGAACCTGGGCAGCAGTTCTTGCTGAAAGAAGCTGAGCTCCGCGAACAGGCCACGAATTTCATGCGCGTCGAGAAGACTAGGCCCACCTCTGGAGAGAAGACGTTGCCATTTCAGAAGTCGTGCACATAACAGCTCAATGCAGTCGGCATCGGACCGCGCACCAGATGTACAAGTGATCAGATCCTTGCAAAGCAAGCCAAAGAGGTCCACGTCCTGCGAGTTGGCAAGCACAAGATGCAGCTCGTGCGTCTTGTCGATCCACAGAGCCCGTAACCCCTTAAGCCGCGGGAGATCTGGATTCCAGTGGACACTCGAGCTCAATTGGAGCACCAGCATCAGCTGGCTTTCAGCATTTACCGCGTAATAAAAGTCGAACGGATGGTCTGGGTCTGCCCGCCTTGCACTCAGTGTGCCAAGCTGAGGTGTTGCCAGGCCGTGCCACGGGCTTTCAGTCTTCATCCGCATCGTCCTCCGTGGTCCCATAGTTCTCTGCCCACCATGTGGTGTTCACGACGTACGTCACTTCAGTGGTTTCATAGCCAGACTTGGGGAAGGCTATTCCCCATGCGACCACACTGGGTGCCGCCGGAGGGTTGACCTTCTCCTTGTCCTTCTCCTTGTCCCAGACATCGAGCACATGCAGCATGAGTAATGGCCGTATGCGGTGTTTTATGTAATGCCTGTCAGGTATGTCGCTGGTCTTATCCCATGACTTCTCGGCTGCGTTTATCTCCTCTATGCTCATGCCTGCCTTGACCTGCCCGCGGCCACCCACTCTGAGTGCCTTGCCACTTACTGCGATGTAGTCGACACCAGCGGGGCTTCGCTTCCAGAGGGACGAGCGAGCCTGGGCGGCGGGCTTGTACGCTCCAAACGATGTTATTGCGCTCTCATTGGTTGACGGACTAAAAAGACAGATGTCCCATCGCGCTAGCTCGTCTGACTCGCGCATCTTGATGTAGTCGTTGACCGGATTGGCCTGGGTGAGCAAGGCAACGTCGTCATGGTTCTGGAATCTTGCGACAAAGTTGCGCACGAGCGAGGCAACTGCAATGTCTTTCCATATATAGCCGAACTCTTTAGCGTGGTCAGGCTTAGAAAGTTCTGTGAGAGAGGTCAGCAGGTCACTCAGGACTTCTCTGTTGGCGGCAATCGCATCCGTACGCAGACGTGTCGTCTCGATCAGTTCTCCGGCTAGGGAAACGGAGTGGTTGACCTTTTGCCCGGACCGCATCTTGTTCCTGGCTGTCACGATCAGAGATTCGGGGTGGGCTCGAACCTTCAGGCCGAAGTCGACCGGGCGGGCGCCAGCTCTTTCCATGCGGTTGAACTCGTCACGCAGCTCATCAATAGCGTCCGAGATGTGGGCATACCAGTCGATGGCTTCTTCTGTCATGAAGATTCGGCAGACATCCGCGTAGCCATCGCGATATCCGAACCACCGACCCATCTGCAGCAGGGTGTCGTACATCATGGAGTTGCGCAGGAAGTAGCTGACGGTCAGTCCTTCCAGGGTGAAGCCACGCGAAAGCGCAAACCCGCCGATAGCGATGACATGAAGGCCTTCGTTCTTGTATCGCCTGTAGTCCAGCTTGTCAGGTGACTTGCTGTTCACCTTTCTCACTTCGATCGGCCCTGCCGCGCGCACGAGCGCAGCTTGTACATCTCGCCAGGTCTCTGGTACCTGCCCCTCATAATGGTTTCTCCATGCCTCGTTCAGCCTGTTCATCTCGGGGTCTCGGAGTGCATCCTCCACGGGCAATCCTGCGTGTCCCGTGCAGGCAGAACGGATGGTGCTCATCAGGTCCGAGACCAGTCCGGTCAGTTTGGTCTGAACCTCGTTGAACCGTGATGCATTGACCAGCATCGACGAATGGCTCTTGTCCTGACCTCGCAACACCCGGATTGCGCGTGCCAGCACAAAGGTGCGAACGGCTTCCTTGAGGCTTTCCGGGATCTGTGGCAGGGGATGGGAGATCTTGTGTTTTTCCGGCAGTAGATCGACATGGTCGTCTACCGTGGTCAACGTGCCGTGCAAGTCACCGGAGTCGGGGAAAATCCGGGACGCGCCGACATAGTTGGTCGGCGCATCGAGCGAAATGATGAAATCCCTCGGGAAGAGGTCTTCACGCTCCATCGCATCCCGGCTATCCGGGTCGATGAAGATGTTGGCAAACGGTGTGGCTGTGTACCCAAGATAGACATTCCGGTCGAAGGAATCGAGAAGCTTGCGAATACGGTCGTTGATGGCAGACGGAGAATCGTCGTTCTTGGACACATTGACCGAAGCGTTGTCTGCCTCGTCGTCGATCAGCAACATCGGAACGCTACTGATGCGGGCGCCGGCTTGCCCGTTGCCGATCTCCAGCCAGTCAATAAGGTTGGCGAGAGTCCGTGAATTTTTCTTCATGACGAGCACCAATGGCTCGCTCAGCGACTGCAAGAAAACGCCCAGATCTCGCGTGGTGGACCTGAAGTCGTCGGCGCGTGTGGTCAGGCAGATGGGCTGCCTCTCAAGGCCATAAAGACCGACACCAATCGCCGACTCTCTGCCGTTGGTTGCTTCCGAGCTCCTGCCTGTGAACCCCTCTTCGATCCGCTCCTGAGTCTGAACACGCAGATCCTCTTGGATGCCTGTGAGAATCACGATGAACTTGTAGCCGTAGTCGGCTGCCTTGCAGATGACGCCTGTGTAGTTGGCCGTTTTGCCAGATTGCACATGACCGACCACCAAGCCTCTGCGTGCCCAGCGACCCGGTTTTTCCGGGTCCTGCATCAGGCCAACGATCTTGTCCGTGTCCTTGTCAAGAACGCCCAGGACGGCCGAACCGAATCCCCGGTTTCCGAGATGTTTGCGGTACCGGTCGTAGTAGAAAGGGGTCAGACTTGCTCGCCTGCCAGGTAGCCATTCCTCAAATTCCACCTGAATCGTCGACGCGTCGCTCATGCTGATCGAAAGGCGAGCCTCAATCTGACGCGCAGCTTCCTCGACCTGCCCTTCGTTGATGGTCGCAGAGAGATCCGGATAGAGAGGCAACACGGTTCTCAAGACCAGCCGAACCTGCTCCGGAGTACGGGCGGGCATGTTCGAGAGGATGCCGATGGCGTTGTTCTGAAGATCTTGAAGCGACATTTTTCTCCCTGTTGTGAATCAGTAGTTTGCGGTGGCGCGTTTGGCGATCACGCCAATCTGGTCTGGGTAGCGGCTGAAGGGTTCCATGCTGGCCAGTACCGTCGCCAGTCCGGTCTGATCAAGATCCGGATTGGCCTGTACAAGCATCTTGGCCAGCGCGAGCATCACATCCATGTCTGGATGCTCGGACTCGATCTGCTTGGGCGTATTGGAGTAGTCGCTAAAGAAGGCGGCTGCAGGAAACGTCTGGCCGAACATCCGGATCATCTGCCTCAGACGCTGCCTGTCGCCTACTTGGAGGTCATTGAGAAGCTCGGCCAAAAGAGGGTGTTCGTCATTGATGACGTACTCAATCCGGTCGTTGTGTATCTTGCGGACCCATACAGGCGAGGCAAGCGTCTCGACGATCACTCTGCCTCTTTGCGTATAAGGCCTCTTGGCACCCGACCGTATCTGTTCGATAACCTGCCTGAGCCGGTTCTTGACGATGAGAGGGGGGTGTGCACGAGCCTTTCTGACATCGATGCCCCAGTGGTGATCCGTGTTGTTGGGGATGTCGATGCGAACCCGTGCCAGTTTCGTTAGCTCTTCCTGTTTGGCCAGCCGGAACCAGCTTCCCCAGATGATCAGCCGACGGTTTCGGTAAATGTAGAAACCTTGGTTCCTGAGGTAGCCCTCGGGCCCCGCAAGACGCTCATAGTCTTTTGCACTCACCTTGGAGTGGTGCGGCAGCACAAAGGCCTGAATCTTGACCTCGCTGTCTCTGAATCGCACGACCTCCAGCGGGAATTTCTGTGTTGCGATGTTCAGTTCTGCAAACGGGTCGTATGGCTCCACGTCCGTTCCGTTGATGGATATCCGGATCTTCTTATGTCCGAGCTCGCCGGACAGGAAGCGGTGAAAGATCCTTGCCAGGTGCTGCCTGACGATCGACATCAGCTCGTTGAACGCGTCATGGCCCACTTCGCCAATGCCTGTGAGTTCAAGGCGGTCGATCTTTCTCCAAAGAATCGCAGTCCCCTGATGGGGGGGAGGCGCGACGGGGAGATCATGCAGGTCGGACTCCTGTAATTCGGTGATTTCCCACTTGTTCGTCACGGAGACGCGATCTAGGTCCCAGCGCATCCCGTTGGGTTCTTCCGACTGTCGAGTCAGCGCTGTAAGTTCGCGGCACTGACTGAAGGATGCGGTCTTTAGCCCGAGGCCAAACCGTCCCAGGTCATGTGCGGCGCGCTCGTGCCTGGGATCTTTTGAACCTGGCCGCATCGCTTCCAGCAACTCCGCCCGAGACATGCCACAGCCATCGTCAATGATCGCGATCCATGGAAGATCAGCCTTCCAGCCATAACGCAAATCGATGTTCTGGGCGCCGGCAGCAATGCTGTTGTCAATGATGTCGGCGACAGCGGAATCAAAGGAATACCCGATGTCCCGCATAGCCTCGATCATCACCGAAGCTCGTGGCATGAGTTCTATGGCTGCGTGTTCTCCCGATTCCTTCACTTGCGTCCCAGTTTGCGAGTTTTTTTACATTCTGCAGCATTTCGATCCGACACTTGTTCAACGGTACTTCAAACAGCACCAGTCAACAAAGATAGTGAATGGACTGGTTGTCAATCTGTTTGACAGATTCAAAGGAACCACACATAGAGGGGTCGGACAGTCCGACCCCTTCTTATGAAGCACGAAAGAAAAAAGCTCGGAATGAGGGCAGGATAGGCTGAGCGCCAGCAAATGGCTGCCAAGCAGCGAGGTCATCAAGGGAGGACATCAAGAATGGCGAGACGCAAGAAAACCAGCACGGCCGATGACTTGCTGGAACTGGTGGCAGTAGTGCTGCCCCGGTGGGCCAGCGTGCTGCTGGCGCTGGTGAGCTACTTCGTGCTGCACAACATATCATCCCATTCGGTGGTGGCGTGCATGCAGCCCGGACAAATGGGCGCGATGGGCCCGCCGTCGATCTGGAGATCACTGGCCACGGCCGGGCAGTACTTTGTGCCTTTCATTTGGTTGCTAGGTTCGGTCATTTCTGACTAGCGGCGGCGTGAACGAAAGAACCTGGTGGCTGATGTGGCCGGCAGCAAAGCGACAGACGCGCTCAATGGCATGAGCTGGCGCGAGTTTGAAATGCTTGTGACGGAATGTGTTCGGTTGCAGGGCTACCGGGTGGCGGAAACCGAGGGTGACGGTGTTTACGGTGGTGTGGACCTCGTGCTCACCAAGCTGGGCAAGAGCGGCGGTGAGACGTTTCTCGTGCATTGCAAGCAGTGGCACGTCTACAAGGTCGGCGTGGATGTGGTGCGAAAGTTGCACGGCGCAATTGCGGTCAGGCGCATGCCACGCGGTGCTCAACGGCTTGAGAAAGGTTGGGCTCTGCTTGATGGGCTGTTGCTCGAGCGGCTAGTGCGTCCGGTCGATCATATTCTTGCCATCACTGCCAAATCGGTGTGCCTGCCTTTGGCGATCGACGCAATTCGTCAGACCCTTTTTGTATTCGACGGGGCGACGAGCACTCCTACTCGAGGCCCACCCGCGGGCCACCAAGGCGTTTCCGGCGGGTTACAGCAAGTTGGGTTTGATATGACCCTTGCGGATCTGACGTCGACATCGCGGCGCGGCCGCAGAGCCGGCGTTGTGGTCAGGCGTATACCCGCTGGATGCGGCGGTCCAGCTGCAACTCCCAGTACTTGCGATTGTTCAACTCCAGCGGCGTCTGATGCTGCACCTCAAAGTCCTCGGCCAGATCTTCGATGTCACCTGCAAGGAACTTCGACAGCGCCTCGCAGGCTTCTTCGATTGGCCTGATCTTCGGATGTCGGCGGTTCACGGTGCAGCCGCCGCGATCGTCAATATTCACCAGGCGTTCGTCGGCGGCCGACGTTATCTCTTCGGCGAACTCCTTCGCCCGGTTGTAATCGAGCACTACCTCCTGGCCGTTCGCCATCTCCTTAAAAGAAACAAAGGAGACTGCTTTTGGAACATCCTTCAGCGCGAGCTCCATTGCTCGTTCGAGTTTGAGTAGTGTCTCGGCTGACGAAGAGTGCGCGGCCTTGATCCGGGCCACTTCCGTCTTGTCCTTGGCTGTAGACAGCTGGGCGATCAGCGCCTTCTGCGCGTTCAGCTGAGTTTCTAGGCCGTCAATCTCGACCTTGGCGTCGTCATAGTCCCGCTTGACCTTATCGTGCTCGGCCGCAGACACGACCTGCGGCTTGGGCAGAGCAGCGAGGATGGCCGTAAGGTCGTTCAAGAACTGGTCCCGCTTTTTCTCCCAGCGCGCAGTCGGGGACCCTTTGATACCGAGCGCAGCCAGCAACTGGTCGCGGAACTGGTTGAGGCCATCTTTGTAGTCGACCCTAGTCAGTTGCACACCCGTCATCACGCCTTGGACATCGGCATAGGACAGCGGCGGCACAAGCAGCGGAAACATCTGGTGCGACATGGCCCAGGTCGCACCGAGTTCGCACAGGCAGAACTGCGAGCCGAGGTAGTTCGGCGAGATCAATGCGATGACGATTTTTGGCGTCTGGATCTCCTGCTTGATATGGTCGACAAAATTCGCGCCGCTGGGGATGCCCAACCCTTCAAGGGACGAACAGAAGACGTTGTCGCTGTTCACGTTGGTACCGAGCTGAAGCAGATCCACGAGGGCGTCTGCAAGGAGCTTGTCCTTGACTGCGTGGCTGATGAAGATATCGCGGCTCAAAATCTCTCTCCTGAATTCGATTCTGGGATGGCGGTGTCGCGGGCGACACGACGCAGCGGGAATTGTTCATACGCTGCCGGCAACGATGCCCGGCACCTTGGGAGCAGCGCGCGCTGCCGGTCTATCCACAGTACACCTTAAGGGGGATCTGGTAAGTCTCGGACAGGAAGCGGTCTGTCACGCCAAGCAGGGCAAGCTGATGGTCAGCTGCCCCGGCCTTGGAAAGGCCAGGCTGGACGATATAAACCCTCAACGTGACGGCACAGACTCGGCTGAGATCACGAATCTGAGCCAAGCGGTCCTTGGAGCCGACCTCAAAGCGTGTCGGTCGACCGCCCTCGACACGGTCGGCGTCCCGCTTGAGAAGATGCGCAAATAGGTCAGTGCGACGTTCCTTGTTGTGAAGCCACATGACGCTGCGCTGCGCTTGCCCGCAGACGACGTACATGTCGTCAATGCGAGCCCCGGGCGCGGCGCCGCCCGAATACTTGCAGTGGTAGAGGTCGACCGTGATGAGCCGAGGCTGCGTCACGCTATCCAGACTGATGCCGACGATGTCCGCGGCTTCACCGGCGCCGTCGTCATCGAACACGATTTCGTGCCTGTTCTCCGTCTTGATATTTTGGATCGTTCTGTACTGGACGGAGTCCGTCCGGCGCTCTTCTCTCTGCGACTCCTTGGTAATGTCGATGCCTGTCCAGTCGAGTACCTCAAGGCGCTCTCGCGCATACAACTGCGCTGCAGTGCGCAGCTCGACATACGTGTTGCCCTCCAGCTTTGATCCATCGGCAAACCAGATCGTTGGCGGATGATCAGTGAGGTATGCACAGAGGTCGTAGTCGTTGACGCGATGAATCCTTGCAGTAGCCGCGCTTTCGTAGACGAATTCGAAGTCGGCGGCGTTGCCACTTGCCAAGAAATTGAGCCGGACCTGAACCTCCCTGGAGGCGCTGAACACGCGCAGAATGATCGGTCCGGTCGAGGTGTAGTCACGAACCTCGATACTGACGTTGGTCAAATGCTCCTGGGCCGTGTCAGAAAAGGAAATCTTGGTCGCCGACTCCACTAGATCGAGCAACTCCACCGGCCAGTCTACGCCGACTGGCACTGAGGTCGGCCGCGCATCCACAAGCTGCGGTATCAAAGTGCCCCTGAGGATTTCCTCCGGGTCGATGCGGTCGTCGATCAGCTTGGCACCAACATGCTTGCACCATGCGGCGAACTCGTTGACCTTCAGCCTCAATGTTGCCCAGACCCGCCCCTTCTTGCCAGCACCGATCGAGGCAGGACCGCCGTTCTCGAATCCGAACCCAGCGAGGACGGCCTTGGTGGTCGTGCCCAAGGTCGTATCGGTCAAGCGCGCACCGACGTCGGGTCCCATGCGCCCTGTGTACCGAACCTGGCGACCGAACTGCTCGTCCAAGCCGACGTTCATCAGCATCAAGCGATTGATGCCCGCCAACGCCCTGAAGACGGCGGGCGATTGGATCAGCTCGACGTCGTCCCCGCACAAGGCACGTGCAAACGGGGCATAGTTACCCGTGTTCGTGGATCCGTGGACGAAAAGCAGCGACTGGTCCTTGTCCCAGACGGCGATGCAGAGTTCCCAGACCAATCCCTCGACTGCGGGTACGGCGGTCCAAGCGACGCCTTGCCTTTTGGCCGCGATGATGATGAGCGTGCCTTCCTTCTCATTGAGCACGGGGTAGATCTCTTCCCCTTCGGCTAGCCCCGGGAACGCCTTGTTGTACTCTGCAGGGTTCCATTTGGCACAATGCGTCCGGTAGGCCACCATGCTGGCGGCTGGCCTGATCTCGTTCACTGGGATCTCGTCCAGCTGGTTGTCGAACCCGCTCATGAAGCGCTGCGCCTCCAGTTCCTGCCCGATTGCGCTTCCGCTGAGGTTGGGGAGCAGCAGGTTCCAGTCGGGATCCTGGGTGTAGAGGGTTCGCAGTTCTTCGCGCAGGTTGACGTCGGCGACGTTGGCAATGAACACTGGGTCACCGAGGTCGTCCCTGGAGCGGGTAAAGCGGCCGGCCAGTTGCAGCGTCACCGCCAGGCTCTTGCGGAGGTCGTGGAAGGCCGCGATCTTCAACTCTGGCATGTCGAAGCCTTCGCCAAGCATGTCCACGCATATGACGATGCGCGACTGGCGTTGGTCGAGCTGGCTGCGCGCCGCCCGGGCGTCGGCCTTCGTCATACCGCTGTGAAGCATCACTGGATTGAACTGGCCGAGAGCCTGGTAGATCGCGAGCACCTGTGCAGCCCGAGTCTGCGTGGATACGCGCGCCATGGCAACGTGCAAGCCGGTTGCATCGGCGTTGAGCTCTTCGATGACCTTGGCCGCGATGTCGCGGTCTGCTCTGGCGTCATTGAAGGAGTACACCGAGCTGAATCTGATGGGCCGGAAATAGCCCTCTAGCTGGGCTTGCCGCATGGGATAGACGTAGACGATCTCTCCATCCAGGGGCACCCCATCCTCCCGGAAAGGTGTGGCGGTGAACTGCAAGACATGCCGCTTCTGGGCTTTGAAGACCGACTTGAACGCGTACCAGGTCGGCGCCGCAGCATGATGGGCCTCGTCGATGAAGAGGTGCGTGCAAAGTTCGGCCATCCTGACTTGCACCTCGGGGCTGCACTTCCCTGCAAGTGCGCTGGTTGTCACGATGACGTTGCACCGTCTGAACAGTTCATCCACTTCCTCGGCCGCCGTGGGCCGCTTCTCAAGCGTGCCGACAACAGGTCTCAGCACGTTCGCTGCTAGCAGTACCGAGCGGGGGTCTTTCAGAATGCCCAGCGAAAAGAACTTCACCGCGATCTGCGTTCTCAGCGCATCCGTGGGCACGATCACCATGACCCGCGCGCACATAGCTGAGATCATTGTGGCCAGCATCGTCTCGGTCTTGCCGGTGCCGGTTGGCATGACGACGGTCGCTACGTCGCTCTTGGTTGACCAATGGGCGTGAATTGCGTGAAGCGCTCCCAACTGAGGCCGGCGCAAGCCGACTTGTCCTTCGCGGAGCTGGTCCTCGCCAATGAAGTTGAACGCAGCGAACCAACTTTCCCTCGCCTGCTCGGCCGTGGGGCCAGTCCCGAGGTCCGGGTGGGCGAGCCATTTGCATTTGCTCAGGTCGGCCTCGACCGCGCCATCAGCGATATCGCCGAGGAGAACGGGCCCGTCATTCGGCATCTGACCTTCCAGCGGTGCCTTCGAGAAAACATACAGGACGCGACCGTCAGCGACGCTCAGCTTCCATCCCGTTCGCGAAGGCACCGTGAACTTTGTCAACGTGCCCTCTACAACCGCAGAGGGATGCAAGAGTTGGCCAATAAAACCCCAGGGAGTCTTGGCATCCACTCCCTTGACAGGCGGCACGGTTAGTCGGATCACAGGTACTCCCCAAGCTTCGTCTGAACGGCTCTTTCTTATATGTGTCTAATCGTAAATCAGATACCGCCCGCTTGCCTGATCGCCGTTTTCGCCACGGCCGTCGATGATCATTAAGTGAGTGGAGATCCGACGACAGGATCGCTGCACAGCAGTCGTTCAGGTTCGCCCAGAGTGCGGCCGCAACGGGCGCACGGCGCCAACTCATCGCTGCGAAGAGGCAGTCCCGTGAGCGTTGGATGGTGGGTCGGCTCTCATTGCCTGGTATTTTCAGTCCAGCGCACGGACGCGCTTGTCGACCATGAGGTGCGGGTTTCGCGAGCCGCAGTAACTGAGCTCTGATATCTCTGAAGGTCAGCAGGCAGCCTTCTCAGGGCGTTGACCATGTACCGTTCGATATTGAGCGCTGGCTGAGATGTTCGGTCCAGGTTGCTTGCCGCGCAGCCCCATTCAACGCTCCATGTCGACAGAGTGCCTGGTTTTCACAACCGCTAGTGATTGCACCGGGGTGGTTCGCTGTTTGTCAGTCCTTGCTGCCTCACGTTGAATCCGAGGCCAGACCTCTTTGAAGTACGCCGATTCGCTGATGAACCGCAGGATGTGTTTGGCCAGTTCCCTGTCCTCCGGGACATCGGATTCCTGGAGCGCCTGTTTGATGCGGGACCACGCCTGGAATGCCCCGCCGTGGCTGCGCTCGTAGCTTGCACCTGACTTGACCGGCTGCTCGGCACGCTGGCTCAACCGCCCTTGCTGCCGTGCCTTCAGCTGCCAGATGCGTTCATCCCGGCGGTTCGCCCCGCGCGAGGCCTGCCGCGTCGCTTCGGCCTCCACACCCAATTCCCGCAGCTTCTCCGCAAACGTCTCGCGCCAGCGGTGCAGGTCCGTCTTACGCGGGTTCAGTCGCTTGCCGTTGATCGACTCGGCCTTCACGCTCAGGTGCACGTGCGGGTTGGCCTGGTGCTCGTGCAGCACCATCACGTAGTGGTGATCCCTCAGCTCGCGCTTCGCAAACCCGCGCGCGGCATGCAGCACGATCTGCGCATCGGTGCCCCGCGGCATCGACAACATGATGTTGAAGGCTTCGCGCCGGTGGCTGGCCTCCGGGATCAGCGATCCGCTGACGCGCCATTGGTCGACCAGGTCGTGCATGGCCTCCTTGCCCTCGCGCACGACGCCCCGGTCGTCCTCGATGCGCAGCTGGCCGTTCTTGCAGATGTAGCGAAAGTGCGCCGCGATCGCGCCCATGCCGCGTCCACCGCCGGTGACCTTCACCATCACCTGCGGCGCCCGCCGCATCACGGTGGCCGCAATGCGCTGGCGGATCACGGCCGCACTGGGCCGGTTCGGCGTACTCAGGCGCGGCGTGGCGTCCGGCTTGACGATGCGGCTGGCCGGGTAGAACAGCCGCTCGCCCCATTCCACCAGCACGCCGTCGATGGAGGGGCCGGTCGTCATTGGGGTCGCCGGGTGGCCCGCAGCTCGGCCACCATCTGTGCTGCCGTGTGCAGGTGGCCACGGATGTCTTTGTTCAGCGTATCGATGCCGGCCCGATATCGGTCCAGCTCCTGCGACGCGCCGGGCTTGACCGTGCGCATGATGCGCAGGAAGTCGCTGAGGTCGGTGCTGATGACGGCGAGCCTGTTGGTGGAGGCCTGCAGCGCGGCCACGGTCTGGGCGTGGTTCATGGGCGGCGGAGCGCCTTCGATGAGGGCAGCCACATAGATGCTCTTCGAGACATCGGCGGTGCGGGCCTGGAAGTTCATCAACGTGACGTGTCCGGCGGGCAGGCGCAGCGTGACCTTGACGACCCGCTTATCGCGCACCGTGGTCAAGAGTTTCAGGTCAGGTGCCTGGTCCCCAGACTTCGGGGCCAGGTAGGCCAGCACCGCCTGGCGCACCAGGGCAGCCGGGGTCATCTGGTACAGCTGTGCGTGGTTCTGCAACTGCGTGCGTAGGCCACGCAGATCGATGGTCACCCGGTCACGTTGAGGCTTTCCCATGGCCGGCCTCGGCACGGACGGGGGTGGTTTCGGGAGCCAGCCTGGCGGCCAGCTCGGCGACACGCTGACGCAAGGCCAGCAGCTGGTCGTGGGGAAGGGCGTCGATGCCACCTGACCGGCTCAGCCGCTGCAACGCGGTGTCCAGCCGGTCGCAGAGGCCGGTGGCGCGGGCCAGTGCCTGCGCCATCTTGTCTGGTCGCGGCGGCGTCGGTACCGGCCTGTCAGCCGGGGGCGCAACCGCGCGAGCCGTATCGCGGAGACCTGCCACGGCTTCGCGGGTGATGGGCTCCGTGCCCGAGACAAGCGCTGCGACTTGCTCCGGCTGCTCTTCGTGCAGGCGGCTCAGTTCGTGGAGCGTGCGCGGGGATTCGCAGCGCCCGCTCCGGAGCGCCTGTTCGAGCACGGGTGGCAGGCTGAGCAGGGCCAGGTGGTGCGCCACCGTGCTCAGGTCCATGCCCAGCTGGCGGCCGACCTCGGCGTTGGATTCGCCGGCATCCACTCGCCGACGGATGAACTGCGCGAGTTCGAGCGGGGACAGGTTCTGCCGTTTCAGGTTCTCGGCCACCTGGTCGTAGGCATTGCGAGCCTCGACCGCGAAGATCACGGGCACGGTGGTCAGCCCAGCCTGGATGGCTGCGCGCCAGCGCCGGCTGCCAAAGCGGATCAGGTAGCGCCCCTTGTCGTCCCGGTCACTGACCACGATGGGCTGCAGCATGCCGCGCTGAGCGATGTCCTGTGCCAGCTCCTCGATGGCCTCTGGTGGGAAATCTTTGCGCGGGTTGTCGGGGTCTTCGTCCAGCTGTTCGATGGGCACCACTAACGCCAGGCCGGTCGGCACGGGCTTGCCCTCGAACAGGTTCAACTGGTCGAGGTGCAGGCCTGGGGTCTTGCGATTGGCAAGGAAGTTGGTCAGCGAGCCCATGATCGATCGTCGAGGGTGACGACGACCACTCTAGGGCTACGCTGAATAAGTCGAGAGGTGGCGCGAGGTTTGCATGTATCGAGTCACCAGAGACACGAAGGTGAAGATGAAGCAACAGACCCTGG
>LNFM01007442.1_pt1 | contig 17175 bp, 18 predicted proteins | sample 596031 | NCBI WGS metagenome assembly LNFM01 (sample SAMN04254537, study PRJNA301005) | activated carbon metagenome | isolation source: dual media filters at the Ann Arbor, Michigan drinking water treatment plant | place: USA: Ann Arbor | reverse complement strand
GCGGATTGAGCAGGCTCTTGGCGACGTACTTGTCGACATCGACCGCGAGCTTGTCGAGCGAGTCGTGGAAGAAGTGGTTGGCGCCCTTGATGGTTCGGGACTCGACCGTGATGCCCTTCTGTAGCGACAGGCGCGCCACCAGCTTCTGGATGTCGGCCTGCGGCACGACCTCGTCCTTCTCCGCGCCGACGATCAGGCCGGAGGACGGGCAGGGAGCGAGGAAGGCGAAATCGTAGGAATTGGCCGGCGGCGCCACCGAGACGAAGCAGTCGATCTCGGGCCGGCGCATCAGCAGCTGCATGCCGATCCAGGCGCCGAACGAGTAGCCGGCGATCCAGCACGACTTGGCGTCGGCGTTCATGCCCTGCAGCCAGTCGAGCGCCGCGGCGGCATCGGACAGTTCGCCCATGCCGTTGTCGAAGCGTCCCTGGCTGCGGCCGACGCCGCGCGTGTTGAACCGCAGCACAGAGAAGCCGCGATTCACGAAAACATGGAACAGCGAGAAGACGACCTTGTGGTTCATCGTCCCGCCATACTGTGGGTGCGGATGAAGGATCAGCGCGATCGGCGCGCGCTCTTCCTTGCTCTGGTGATAGCGACCCTCGAGGCGACCTTCGGGGCCGGTGAACATCACGTCAGGCATCGAGACTCCGGTTCTTCACCCTGATCGACCCTTTGGTCGTAACCGATCTGGCGGTTGTTTGCGGGGATTTTCGATACTTGACCAAACTGCTCGGATTAATTAAATCCGAGTGACGCAGTTGGTTTTTGCCTAGAACCCCTGTCTGGGGCGCTGGCATATCGTAGCAACGCCTTGGTTTTCAAGAACTTTAGGCGTTTCCATAGCGAGGACCGGCCGATTCCGGTCGTGAGGAGGATGCTGTGAAGCTCAGCACCAAGGGACGTTACGCCGTCATGGCGATGGTCGATCTGGCGCGCCACGCTCAGGTTAAGCCGGTTTCCCTGTCGGATATTGCCACCCGTCAGGAAATCTCCCTGTCATACTTGGAACAGCTTTTCGCGCGGCTGCGGCGGGCAGGCCTCGTGAAGAGCGTACGCGGTCCCGGCGGCGGTTATCGCCTGGCCAGGGGGTCGGCGGACACCAGGGTGTCGGAGATCATCCTGGCGGTCGACGAGCCGATCAGCGCCACGCGCTGCACCGAGATGGGCGCGACCGGCTGCCGGGCCGACCGCAGCAAGTGCCTGACGCATGACCTGTGGGAAGAGTTGGGCAACCAGATTCATCTGTTCCTGAGCTCTGTGACCCTGCTCGACGTGCTGGAGCGCAAGCTGGCGCCCCGCTTCCTCGAGGCGCCAGCCGCGGCGAACGCGGCGGCGAACACCGAATCCTCGATGGCCGCGGCCAGCTAGTCCGGGACGTCCGATGTCGGCTGCCGCTTACCTGGATCACAACGCCACCAGCCCGCTGAGGCCGGTGGCGTTCGATGCCATGGTCGAAGCGCTGCGGGAAGGCGGCAATCCGTCGTCTGTCCACGGCGTGGGGCGCAGGGCACGGGCGCTCGTTGACAGGGCGCGCCGCGAAGTCGCTGCCCTGGTGGGTGCGCTGCCGGCCGAGACGATCTTCACGTCGGGCGGCACCGAGGCCAACAATCTGGCGCTGTCCGGTGCGGGGCGGCGGCGGGTGCTGGTATCGGCCATCGAACATGACAGCGTGCGCCGTGCGGCGCCGCAGGCGGAAATCCTTCCGGTCGATGGCGACGGTGTTCTCGATCTTGCGGCCTTGGAGCAGGCGCTCGCGGCGTCGGCCGAGCCGGCCCTGGTGTCTGTGATGCTGGCCAACAACGAGACCGGCGTTGTCCAGCCCATCGCCGACGTCGTGCGCCTGGCGCGGGCCGCCGGCGCGCTGGTCCATTGCGATGGCGTCCAGGGGGCGGGGAAGGTGCCGGTCGACCTCCATGGTCTCGGCGTCGACTATCTGAGCCTTTCGGCCCACAAGCTGGGCGGCCCCACGGGTGTGGGCGCGCTGGTGATCCGCAGCGGCGCGCCGCTGCGGCCGGATCTTCGGGGCGGAGGGCAGGAATCCAATCGCCGTGCCGGCACCGAGAATGTCCCGGGCATCGCCGGCTTCGGCGCCGCGGCCGCACAGGCGGCTGATGGTCTTGATGTCACCGCGCTCCGCGACCGGCTCGAATTAGCCCTTGTCCAGATTGCGGCCGGCGCCAAGGTTTTCGGTGTAAAGGCACCCAGGATCGCCAACACGACGTGCATTTCGATGCCGGGCGTACCCGCCGAAACGCAGGTCATGGCGTTCGATCTTGCTGGTGTCTGCATCAGCGCGGGGGCGGCCTGTTCGTCGGGGAAGGTGCAGCGGTCGCCGGTTCTGGAGGCTATGGGCGTGCCTGCGGCGGAAGCCGGCTGCGCGATCCGGATCAGCCTAGGCTGGAATAGCACATCCGCCGACATCGAGCGCTTGATCACGGCATGGCAGAACCTATATACCCGAGTAAGACAGTCGGATATATCCCACACCGATTCTAGGGCCAGGGCAGCGTAGGAGTAACGAGGGGTTAGCATGACAGCCATTACCCAAATCCGGCGCAACGACCAGCCGATCTACCTCGACTATCAGGCCACGACGCCGATGGATCCGAGGGTGCTCGAGGCGATGATGCCCTACTTCACCCACAAGTTTGGCAATTCGGGCTCGCGCAGCCATGCTTATGGCTGGGAAGCCGAGGAGGGCACCGAGAAGGCGCGCGCCCAGGTCGCGAAGCTGATCGGTGCCGACGAAAAGGAAGTGATCTTCACTTCCGGCGCGACCGAGTCGAACAACCTCGCGATCCGCGGCGTGGCCGAGTTCTACAAGGACCGCAAGAACCACATCATCACCACCGTCACCGAGCACAAGTGCGTCCTCGATACCTGCCGCCATCTCGAGCAGCAGGGTTTCGAGGTGACCTATCTGCCGGTCCGCCAGGACGGGCTGCTCGATCTCGACGTGCTGCGCGCGGCGATCACCGACAAGACGGTGCTCGTCTCGGTGATGGCAGTGAACAACGAGATCGGCGTCATTCAGCCACTGGCCGAGATCGGCAGTATCTGCCGCGAGAGGAAGGTGTTCTTCCATACCGACGCCGCCCAGGCTGCCGGCAAGATCCCGCTCGACGTCGAGGCGCTCAACATCGACCTGATGAGCATCTCGGGCCACAAGATCTACGGTCCCAAGGGCATCGGTGCCCTCTACGTCCGCCGCAAGCCGAGGGTGCGCCTGGTGCCGATGATCGTCGGCGGCGGCCAGGAGCGCGGCTTCCGGTCGGGTACCTTGCCGACGCCGCTCTGCGTCGGTCTGGGCGAGGCGGCCGAGATCTGCATGAAGGAGATGGACGACGAGGCCAAGCGGCTGAAGAAGCTTCAGGAGCGCATGTTGAACGGGCTGCGCGCCAAGCTCACGGACATCGTCGTCAACGGCGATCTGGAACACCGCATTCCGGGCAACCTCAACATCAGCTTTGCGTATGTGGAAGGCGAGTCGCTGATGATGGGCATCAAGAATCTGGCCGTGTCCTCCGGCTCGGCCTGCACGTCCGCCTCGCTCGAGCCCAGCTACGTGCTGCGCGCGCTCGGCGTGGAGGAGGAGATGGCCCACACTTCGTTGCGCATCGGTCTCGGCCGCTTCACGACGGAGCATGAGGTCGATACGGCGGTCGACGAGCTGGTGCGACACGTCAACAAGCTGCGCGAGATGAGCCCACTCTGGGAGATGGCCCAGGAAGGCATCGACATCAAGTCCATCGAGTGGGCCGCCCACTGACGTATCGGGCGCCGCTCGACAATTGAGGAGAGAGTCATGGCTTACAGCGAGAAGCTGATCGATCACTACGAGAACCCGCGCAACATCGGCTCGTTCGACAAGACGGCCGAGGATGTCGGTACCGGTCTGGTCGGCGCGCCGGCCTGCGGCGACGTGATGAAGCTGCAGATCAAGGTCGGCGCCGACGGGCTGATCGAGGACGCCAAGTTCAAGACCTTCGGTTGCGGCTCGGCCATTGCCTCCAGCTCGCTCGTCACCGAGTGGGTGAAGGGCAAGACGATCGACGAGGCCGAGACGATCAAGAATACCGACATCGCGCGCCACCTGGCGCTGCCGCCCGTGAAGATCCACTGCTCGGTCCTCGCCGAGGACGCGATCAAGGCGGCGATCGCCGACTATCGCGCAAAGGCCACCAAGAAGGCCGAGTAGCTCATTTTCGGAGCCAATCGTATGACCACGACCACCGAAACCGCCAAGCCGGCAGCGCCTGCGACGCCGCGGCCGCGCCGTCCCCGTCCCAAGCTGATGAGTGTGACGCCGCTTGCTGCCGAGCGCGTGAAGGCTCTGATCGACGGTCGTGGCAAGCCGACGGCGGGCGTCCGCATCGGCGTGCGCACCAAGGGTTGCTCGGGCCTCAGCTATACGCTGGAGTTCGCCGACAAGCAGGAGCCGATGGACGAGGTCATCGAGGCCGAGGGCATCAAGCTCCTGGTCGATCCCAAGGCTTCGCTCTTCCTGATCGGCACCGAGATGGATTACGAGGAGGAGAAGCTCAAGTCGGGCTTCGTATTCCGGAACCCGAACGAGAAGGGCCGCTGCGGCTGCGGCGAATCCTTCCACGTCTGAAGCCAGGTCATGGATCATTTCGCGCGGCTGGGCCTGCCGGCGGCGCTCGACCTCGACGCGGCCGCGTTGGACAGGGCCTATTTCGCCCTCCAGCGGCAGTGGCATCCGGACCGCTTCGTGGCCAAGCCACCCGGGGATCGGGTGCGGGCGTCCGCCGAGGCCGCCTCGGTCAATGAAGCCTATCGCACGCTGAAGGACCCGCTGAGCCGCGCCTTCTACATGGCCGGGATGGCGGGGGTGGACCTGCCGGGCGACGGCAAGACGATCGACGACCCGGATCTGCTGATGGAAGCCATGGAAGCGCGCGAGGCGCTGCATGATGCCGACACGCCGGAAGCGGTCGACAAGCTGGCTGCCGAAGCGCGCCAGGATGTCCGGAAGGCGCTGGCGGGGCTTGCGAGTTTGTTCTTGGCAAACGACAGGGCCGCCATCAGAAAGACGCTCCTTCGCCTGCGCTACCTCGACAAGTTCGCCGAGGAAGCGCGGGCTCGACGCATGAATATCGATCGGTCGAACGCATGACCTTGCTGGAGATCCACGAACCGGGCGAAACGCCCTTGCCGCATGCCGGCGAGGGCTCGCTGGCGGTCGGCATCGATCTCGGCACAACGAATTCGGTGGTCGCGATCGCGCGCGACGGAACGCCGGCGGCGCTGCACGACGAGACGGGCAGGGCGCTCGTGCCGTCGGTCGTGGCCTATCCCGAAGCGGGTGGCGTGCTGGTCGGCGACCAGGCACGCGCCCTGGTGAGCAGTGAACCGCGCAACGTGGTGGCTTCGATCAAGCGCCTGATGGGGAGGGGAGCCGCTGACCTTCACGCCGTGGCGGGCGTGTTGCCCTACGATGTCGAGCCGGGCACCGGACAGACCGACATGGTCAAGCTTCGCATCGGCGGAAGGGCGCGTTCGCCGGTCGAGATTTCGGCCGAGATTCTGAAGGCGTTGCGCGCCCGCGCCGAGGCCGCGCTGGAAAAGCCGGTCGAGCGCGCCGTAATCACCGTGCCCGCCTATTTCGACGATGCCGCGCGCACCGCGACCCGCGATGCCGCGCGCGTGGCCGGCCTCGAAGTGCTGCGGCTGGTCAACGAGCCGACGGCGGCCGCGCTGGCCTATGGCCTCGACAAGGGCTCCGAGGGACTCTACGCGGTCTACGATCTGGGGGGCGGCACTTTCGACTTCTCGCTGCTGCGGCTCGAGAAGGGCGTGTTCCAGGTGCTGGCCACCGGCGGCGATACGGCGCTGGGCGGTGACGACTTCGATCGCGCGATTGCCGAGCGCCTGCTGGAGGAACGCAAGGGTGATGGGCTTGCGGACGAGGTCGATGAGACGGCGGTGAAGGCGGCGCTCGCGCTTTCCCGGCACATGAAGGAACAACTTTCCGACCGCGACCAGACCTCGGGGCGTCTCGAGATCGCCGGCGTCCCGTCCTTCCACACGCTGACGCGCGAAGAGTTCGACGCGATGGTCGACAGCCACGTGGCGCGCACGCTCGAGATTTCCCGCAACGTGCTGGCCGATGCCGGTATGGGAGCGGCGGACGTCGAGGGAGTGGTGCTGGTGGGCGGCTCGACGCGCGTGCCGCTGGTGCGCACGAAGGTCGCCGGGATGATCGGCAAGCCGCCGCTCACCGACATCGATCCCGACGAGGTCGTGGCGCTGGGCGCCGCGTTGCAGGCCGAGGCCTTGACCGGCGGTGGCGACACGCTGCTGCTCGACGTGACGCCGCTGTCGCTCGGCCTCGAGACGATGGGCGGCATCGTCGAGAAGATCGTGCCTCGCAACACACCGATTCCCGCTCAACTCGCCCAGGATTTCACGACCTACCAGGACGGCCAGAGCGCCATGTCGATCCATGTGGTCCAGGGCGAGCGCGAGATGGTCGCCGACTGCCGCAGCCTCGCACGCTTCGAGCTTCTGGGGATCCCGCCGATGACTGCCGGCGCGGCGCGCATCCGCGTGAGCTTCGCCGTCGATGCCGACGGGCTGCTCACGGTAGCGGCCGAGGAGCGGACGACCGGCGTGGCGCAGAGGGTCGAGGTGAAGCCGTCCTACGGGCTTAGCCACGAGGACATGGCCGACATGCTCTACGACAGCATGGACAACGCCGAGGCCGACATGAACCTGCGCCTCCTGACCGAGGCGAGGGTCGAGGCGAGGCGTGGCATTCTGGCGCTGGAGGCAGCCCTCGCGAAGGATGGCAAACTGCTGTCGGGCGAGGAGCGCGCGGCGATCGATGCGACGCGGGCGCGACTGGAAACGGCGATGGAAGGCGAGAGTCGGGACGAGATCAACGCGGCGGCCGAGGCACTCGAGACGCTGTCCAAGCCCTTCGCGGAGCGGCGCATGGACCGCGGCATCCGCGAGGCGCTGTCGGGCATGTCGATGGGCGACCTGGAAAGCCGGGTCGGCGAGTAGCGGAGCAAGAGAGCGAGAGATGCCGAAGATGACGTTTGTCCTGCGGGACGGGACGCGCAAGGAAGTCGATGCACCGCTGGGCCTTTCGGTGCTCGAGATCGCGCATCGCAATCACATCGAGATCGAGGGCGCGTGCGAAGGCTCGCTCGCCTGTTCGACCTGCCATGTGGTGGTCGAGAACGTCTGGTTCGAGAAGCTCGCGCCCGCCAGCGACGACGAGGAAGACATGCTCGACCTTGCGTTCGGTCTCACGCACACGTCGCGACTGGGATGCCAGATCCGTATGAGCGAGGCTCTCGACGGGCTGGTGGTCAAGCTGCCGGCGGCGACCCGCAACATGATGGTCGACAAGTAGGAGAGGCCGATGGCCCGCAAGCTGCGCTGGACCGACGTGCAGGACATCGCGATCGAGCTCGAGGAGCGCCATCCCGACGTCGACAACGTCAACCTGCGCTTCACCGACCTGCATCGCTGGGTGATGGAGCTGCCGGATTTCGAGGACGATGCCACGCGCTCGAACGAGAAGATCCTCGAGGCGATCCAGGCCGCCTGGATCGACGAACGCGACTAGCACCGGCGCTTGCCGGACGCCGCAATTTGGCCGGAAACATGGGCGACACGTAATGCTCCGGGAGGGGTCCCCATGATCGTGACGAGAGTGCGTCCTCTGCTGCTGCCGCTGGTGCTGGCAGCGGGACTTGGCGCTTGTGCGTCCAATGCCGTGCAGCCCGGCATCGTGAGTTCGAGTGCGCCGGTTTATGGCAGTCCGTCGAACGTCCCTCCGCCCGGAGCGCCGGCTCAGGTCGCCTACAGCACGCCGGTCGGCGGCCCCGGCCGCGTCGTCTCCATTCGCGAAGTCGGCCTCGCCGGTGGTGGTGGCTCCGGTGGTGGCAATGGCGCGCTGATGGGCGGTCTCATCGGCGGCAGTATCGGTGCTACGATCGGTGCAATTACCAGTCAGACGGCGGGGGGCGGCGTCGTGGGCCTCCTTCTCGGCGCCGTCGGTGGCGCGATCGCGGGCACCATTGCCGACGGTCAGCGCAGCGGGGGACCCGGCATCGAGGTCACCGTCCAGCGTGACGATGGGCAGAGCGTGACGGTGGCGCAGCGCGACGACGGGGACGTTCAGCTCGGTGACCGCGTACAGATCGTTCAGGATGGTCGCGGCGCTGCGCGCGTCGTGCGCGATACGTCGCGCAAACTGGATTGAACCCATTACCTTCGTTTAGATCGAATAGTGCGAAAGGTGTCCCTTCAGATGTTCCGCAATTGGCGCGTCGGCCTCGTGGTTCCAGCCATCCTCGCAACGGGATTGAGCGCCTGTAATGGCAGCAGCGGGGCCGTCCAGCCCGGCGTGGTCAACACGTCCGCGCAGGGCGCGAGCTATCGCGGCGAACAGGGACGGGTGATCTCCATTCGCGAAGTGCAGGTTCGCGGAGGCCGGGGCTCGGGCGTGAGCGACGGCACACTGATCGGCGGCGGCCTGGGCGCCGTGGGTGGGGCCGTGGCCGGTGGCGCGATTACCAACTCGGCGGGGGGCGCCGTGGTCGGCGGTCTGCTGGGCGCCGTAGCGGGCGGCATTGCCGGGACGGCGGTCGACCAGAATGCACCTCGGCGCGGCATCGAGGTCACCGTCCAGCGCGACGATGGGCAGCGCGTGACGGTGGCGCAGCCCGACGATGGCCAGATCCAGATGGGCGACCGTGTCGCCATCGTCTACGACCGCAACGGCGTCGCCAAGGTCGTGCGCGACAGCGGCTACCGTCGCGACTAGCCGCGGCTGGCGGGGGCCGGGAGCGACGCCTATATAGGCCTCGCCATGTCCCGCTCGTCCGTCCTGAATTCCCTCGGCATCGACAAGGCGCCCGCGGACACCCGCGTGGTGGTCGCCATGTCGGGTGGCGTCGATTCGTCGGTGACGGCGGCGCTCCTGAAGGAGCAGGGCTATGACGTGGTGGGCGTCACCCTCCAGCTCTACGATCACGGCGTCGCGGTGGGGAAGTCAGGCGCCTGCTGCGCCGGCCAGGACATCCAGGACGCGCGCCAGGTCGCCGATCGCCTGTCGATTCCGCACTACGTGCTCGACTACGAGAGCCGCTTCCGCGCCGAGGTGATGGAGTCCTTCGCCGACGCTTATGCGCGCGGCGAGACGCCGGTGCCCTGCATCGCTTGCAATCGCACCGTCAAGTTCCGCGACCTGCTGAAGACCGCGCGCGAACTCGGCGCCGAGGCCCTGGCCACCGGCCACTATGTCCGTCGGGTGATGGGCGAGGCCGGGCCGGAGCTTCATCGCGGCGCCGACCCGGCGCGCGATCAGAGCTATTTCCTGTTCGGTACGACGCGCGAGCAGCTCGACTTCCTGCGCTTCCCGCTGGGCGATCTCCCCAAGAGCGAGACGCGCGCGCTGGCCGGGCGCTTCGACCTCGTGGTCGCGGACAAGCCCGACAGCCAGGACATCTGCTTCGTGCCCAACGGCAACTATGCGTCGGTCGTCCAGAAGCTGCGACCTGAAGCCGTCGAGCCGGGCGACATCGTCGACATGGCGGGCACTGTCGTCGGCCGCCACGAGGGCATCGTGCGCTACACGGTCGGACAGCGGCGTGGCCTCGCGTTGAGCGGGCGCGACGGCACCGACAACGATCCTCTGTATGTCGTGCGACTCGAGCCGGCATCGCGGCGCGTCGTCGTGGGACCGCGTTCGGCGCTCGGCCGTGACGAGATCACGCTGTATGACGTGAACTGGCTTGATTCTCCTCACGAGGGGCGTCTGCCAGTGCAGGTCCGCGTGCGCTCCAGCCAGTCCCTGCGTCCTGCCGAGATCGAGCTGACGGAGGAGGGGGCGCTCGTGCGCTTCGCCGAGCCAGAAGTTGGCGTGTCGCCGGGACAGGCCTGCGTTGTCTACGATGCCGCGACAGGCAGTCGCGTGCTGGGCGGCGGCTTCATCCGACGCTCTCCATAAATCCGTAACCGCCGCGTCACCGGTTGCCCGGACAAGGCCGGGTATGACGAGCGACATCACCCAGCGTCCCTTCTCGCGTCGCGATTCTCTCGCGGCGCTCCTTCTGGCCTTTTCGGCAGCGGCGCCCTCGGCGGCGCGGGCGGACACCTACCCCGCCAAGCCGGTCAAGCTGATCATTCCCTATCCGCCGGGCGGCGGCACCGACATCACCGGGCGCGCGATGGCGGCACGTCTGTCGGACCTGCTCGGCCAAACGGTGGTCATCGAGAACAAGCCCGGCGCCACCGGCATGATCGGCGCCGCGAGCGTCGCGAAGGCGCCGGCCGACGGCTACACCGTGCTCTTCGGCGCGGCGAGCGAGATGGCGATCAACGCCAGCCTGTTCAAGAACATGACCTACGACCCGCGCACCGACTTCGAGCCGGTGACGCTGGTGGCGACCTTCCCGCTGGTGTTCGTCGCGCCGGCGAACACGACGCAGTCCCTCCAGGAGCTGATCGAAGTCGCGCGCGCCAAGCCCGGTACCGTCAGCTACGGATCGATCGGCAGCGGCAGCCCGCAGCATCTCGCGGCCGAACTCCTGTCGAGCATGGCCAAGGCCAAGTTCCTGCACATTCCCTACAAGGGCTCGGGCCCGCTGGTGCAGGATGCGGTGGGCGGGCACATCAACATGGCCGTGAGCAGCGTGCCGCCGGCCGTGCCGCTGGTCCGCTCGGGCAAGCTGCGCGCGCTCGCCGTGACCTCGGCGGTGAGGTCGGAGGCGCTGCCGGACGTCCCGACGATGGCCGAGCTGGGTTTCCCCGGCTACGAGTTCAACACCTGGGTCGGGGTCGCGGTGCCCAAGGGCACCTCCAAGGACATCGTCGACAAACTGCGCGTCGGCCTGGTCGGCGCGCTCGCGGCCGCCGAGGTGCAGAGCGCCTTGCGCGACCAGGGAGCGGTGCCCGTCGGCTCGACGGCCGAACAGTTCCGCCAGTTCGTGCGCGACGAGGTGGCCAAGAGCGACCGCATCGTTTCGCAGGCAGGCATCCAGCCGGAATGACGATTCCCCGGGGACGGGCATGGTCTATCATGGTCTGATGAATGATTCCCGGCCCCGCAGGGCGATCCTGATCGTGTGCGACGGCCTCGGCGCCGAGTGGGTCAGCGAGACCTACACGCCGACCCTGGCGCGCCTGCTGGCCGGGCATCGACGTGCCGGCGACCATCGCGCGGTCTTTCCCTCGGTCACGCGCGTCTCCGCCGCCTCGATCGCGACGGGCTGCTTTCCCGGACGACACGGGCTCGAAGGCAACCAGATGGCGCTGGTCGAGGCGGGCCGGATCACCGTTCACAATGTCGGCGCGCCGTCCTTCCGCCAGACCATGCGCCGCGTGACGGGGCGCACCCTGCGCGTTCCCACCATGGCCGAGCGGCTGGCCAAGTCGGGCGGCCAGATCGCCTATTCGAACGTCTCGCCCGGCGCGGCCTATTTTCTCGATCCCGATCATTTCGGCACGGTGCTGCATCGGGCCGGGTCGTTCGGCCCCGGCGGCTCCTCGCTCACCGGCGACGCCCATCTCGACGTGAGCCACGATCTCGACGGCGACATCGAGATGACGCGACGCTTCTGCGCGGAGGTCGTACCATCTGACGGCTTCCGGCTGGCCATCCTGTGGCTCGCCAATCCCGACCTCACCCTGCACCACGATCCGTTGGGCTCGCCCGCGCATCTCCGTGCACTGGAGGTCACCGACCGGTTGGTGGCGCAGGTCATCGAGACGGTGGAGGAACATCAGGACCGGTTCGACACGTTGCTCGTGGTCGGGTCGGACCACGGCCACGAAACGATCGGCCGGTCCATCCATATCGGCAATTGGCTAGCCGAGAACGGCCTTGAGGCCGACCTGAAGGAAGGCTGCATCGGCGTCGCTTCGCAGGGCACCTCGGCGCTGATCTACGCGACCGGCGCGGCCACGGCTGCCGTCGAGGACCTGCTGGCGAAGATGCTGCAGGAACCGTGGGCCGGCTCGATCCTGACCGGCGAGGCGCTCGCCGCGACCGGCCTGACAGCCGACGCGCTGGTGGCCGCCGTGGACACCACACGTCACGACGAGAACAACGACCATGGCGTCCGCGGCACGCGCTGGCTGGTCGAGGACGGCGAGGGCACGCCGGAGATCGGCTGCGGTCACCATGGCGGCCTGGGACCGGCCGAAACCCGGCCGTTCCTGACCTTCATCCATCCCGAATTCGGCCAGGGCGAGGTCGGCCGCAGGACCAGTCTCGTCGACATCGCACCGACCATCCTGCGATTTCTGGGAGAGGCTGTGGACGACATGGACGGCGCGGCGCTAGGGGCTTGAGCGGGGCGCGGTCGCAATCGGGCATTCAGAAGATGCGCCACCCGGTAGGTGTGGTGAGCCACCAAGCACCCAGAAAAGCTGATCCGAACAGGACGATCCAAATGGCCAGCCGCCATAGGTTCATGTCGCCCTCGCCATGGAGCGAGCGATTGACGACTTTGTGCTGAACGGGATCAAACCAGATTTGGCGCTCCTTGAAAGTGAATCTGAGAAGGCCATAGGTGAAAAGCGCCAGCAGGCCGGGCAGCCAGAGCTGGTTGAGAATCATGTTCTCGAACCACGAGACGTAACAATCGCCGTACCTAGCCCTGAAACGGAAGTCGAAGCCGAACTGGGGGAGAGGAATGGGCGGTCGCACTGTCGTACATACACGGTAGATGAGCAGAAATACGACAAAGCCAGCGGCTGAGAACGCGGCGGTAAGTTCCATCGTCCATCTGCGCAATATCGGCAGCATTCAGCCTCAAGCCCTTTTCTTGACAGATTACGGCCCCGCCGCATAAAAGCGCCCACCCATGGCTGGGTAGCTCAGCTGGTTAGAGCACGGCACTCATAATGCCGGGGTCGGCGGTTCAAGTCCGCCCCCAGCTACCAATTCCGGCCCCCGGTTCTGCGCCTTCCAAGTGTGCGGCCGGGGGCCTTTCATTTGCGCATCACCTGCGCCAATTTGTGACCATGGCCACCGGACACACGCAGCAGACCGACGTCATCATCATAGGGGCGGGGCCGGTCGGGCTCTTTTCCGTATTCGAGTGCGGCATGGTCCGCCTCAACTGCCATGTCGTCGACGTGCTGGACGATCCCGGCGGCCAGTGCACGGCGCTGTACCCCGAGAAGCCGATCTACGACATTCCGGGCTTTCCCCGCATCGAGGCGGCCGAGTTGATCGTCCGGCTGAAGGCCCAGGCCGCCGCGTTTCGGCCGGTCTATCACCTGGGCGAGCAGGTCCAGGCGCTGGAGCCGCTGACCGGCGGTTTCTGGCGCCTGACCACCTCCAAGGGCACCGTGCTGCAAGCCAAGGCGGTGATCATCGCCGCGGGTGTCGGTGCCTTCGGGCCCAATCGTCCGCCGTTGCCCGGCATCGAGGCCTATGAGGGCCGGAGCGTCTTCTACTACGTCACCCAGCGCGAGACCTTCCGCGGCAAGCGGGTGGTGATCGCCGGCGGCGGCGACACCGCGGTCGACTGGGCGCTGTCGCTGGCCGAGATCGCGGCCCGTGTCTCGGTGATCCACAGGCGTGACAGGTTCCGCGCTGCGCCCGACAGCGAGGCGCGGCTCAAGGCGCTGGCGAAGGCGGGCAAGATCGACCTGGTCGTGCCATATCAGCTCCACGGTCTGGAAGGCGCCGGCGGGCAGCTCACGGCGGTGACGGTCGCCACCCTCGAAGGGGCGACGAAGCGCATCGAGGCCGACGTGCTGCTGCCATTCTTCGGCCTGTCGATGTCGCTGGGGCCGATCGCCGACTGGGGCCTGGCGCTCGAGCGCAACCAGATCGAGGTCGATCCCGCGACGGCGGCGACGAACAAGCCCGGCATCTTCGGCGTGGGAGATGTCGTTACCTATCCGGGCAAGCTGAAGCTGATCCTGACCGGCTTCGCCGAAGCCGCGATCGCCGCCCGCTCGGCCTATGCGCTGATCCATCCCGAGACGCCGCTGCACTTCGAGTATTCGACGACCTCGGGCGTGCCGGACGCCTAAGAGACGCCCGCTTGGACGTTTTCTGTTCCGATTCGGAGCTCGGCTATCTCCGGAGCCGGACGCGGTTCGCTGCCGGAGAGAAGCTCCGGCTCGACGAGGCCTATCGTCTCGCGCACCTGCCTCTGATCGCACCGGACCATCCTGACAGCATCCACTCGCGGCCTGGCGCGTCCTATCGCAGGGGGCGACACGAGCGCATTTTCTCGCTCGTGTTGCCTGTCCCTCCCGATGCGCTGGAGAAGTCTGCCTCGTATCAGGAGCTGGAGCGCGACCTCAGGCACTCGCTCGTCGCGAACAAGGTCGCCTGGGACCTCCTGCCGAAGCGTCGCGACAAACTCCATGCAACGATCTGCGGATCTCTCTCGAAGGATCTGCCGTACCGCATTTCCGACGACGAGAGGGCCGCTCTCAGGCAGCTCGGTCCGTTGCGTGTCGAGGTGCGCGGCCTGTTCTCCGGCAACATCAACGTTGGCCGGCTCTATCTGCGCGTCTACCCAGAGTGTAGGAACGGCATGAACCTGCTGCGCCGGATCCAGCGGAGTCTCGGTAGGCCGGAAACGGATCTCTACCTCGTGGGTCTCTACAATCTCACCGATCACCTCGAGGCCACCGAAGCGGAAGAGCTGCAGGATATCGTCGCGCGATGGTGGGACACGTCAATCCTCACGCTCGACGTGAATTGCCTCTGGCATCTCGGATCGTCTGACGATCTCGTGCTGGACTCTTTCGTCGAGGAAGTGATTCCGCTCGATTGACCGTCGTTCCGACCGGGCCGCGGCGGCGCCCTCCCCGAGACATCCGAGGGCGCTCCAGGTTCGTTGGTTTTCGAGAAAGACGAAAGGTCCCCTCACTGCGTTCGGGATGACAATCTTGTTAGGATTTGCGCGGTGCGCCGATCAAACGCCGATGTCACCCCGAACGCAGTAAGGGATATTTAGCGAGGGGAGGCCCTTTTCCGTTCAATTGTTTCGTTTATTTCGTTTGTTGCGTTTATGCCCTGGAAAATGCCGCCGCAGGCCCGGAACAAGCCTGCGGTCGACGCCTACGCCGCCACGGAGAGCTTGCGCAGGGCGGCCAGGCGACGAGCGTAGGGCGGGTCGTTCTCGGGCACGAGCGCCGGCGGCACGATGCTCTCGGCGAAATGGCAGGCCACGACCTGGCCTTCGGCGCCGGCGCCATCCTCCAGGGGGCGCAGGAGGGGTTCCTCCTTGCGGCAGCGGTCCTGGGCGTAGGCGCAGCGCGTGTGGAAGCGGCAGCCCTTGGGCGGGTTGAGCGGGCTCGGGACGTCGCCGGCGAGGCGGATGCGGGCGCGCTGGGCGGTGGGATCGGGCACCGGTACGGCCGACAGCAGGGCCTGCGTATAGGGATGACGCGGCCGCGCGAACAGGCTGCGCTTGGGCGCCAGCTCGACGATCTTGCCGAGATACATGACGGCGACCCGGTCGGAGATGTGCCGCACGACCGCCAGATCGTGGGCGATGAAGATGTAGGAAAGGCCGAACTTGCCCTTCAGGTCCTGCATCAGGTTGATGACCTGCGCCTGGATCGACACGTCGAGCGCCGACACAGGTTCGTCGCAGACGATCAGCTTGGGCTGAGAGGCCAGCGCGCGGGCAATGCCGATGCGCTGGCGCTGGCCGCCGGAGAATTCGTGCGGGTAGCGCAACGCGTGCCAGGCCGAAAGCCCGACCTCGCCCAGCAACTCGTCGATGCGCCGCCGCAGCGCCGCGCCCGACGCCAGCCCATGCAGGCGCAGCGGTTCGGCCAGCGTTTCGCCGACGGTGAGGCGAGGGTTCAGCGAGGCGTAGGGATCCTGGAAGATGATCTGCATGTCGCGCCGCAGGTCGCGCAGCGCGCCACGGGAGAGGCCGCGCACGTCGCGGCCGGCAAAGCGGATGGTGCCCTCGGTGGCCTCGATCAGGCGCAGTACCAGCCGGCCCGTCGTCGACTTGCCGCAGCCCGATTCGCCGACCAACGCCAGCGTCTCGCCCGGCGCCACGTCGAAGGATAGGCCGTCGACCGCGCGTACGGTGCCGACCGCACTCTGGAAGACGATGCCGCGCTTCACCGGGAAATGCTTGGTGAGGCCGGAGACGGAAAGGAGGGGCTCGGTGGTCATTCGGCGGCCTCGGCGAGAACCAGGTCGAGCGGCGCCTTCCAGCAGGCAGCGCGGTGGCCAGGGACGATTTCACGCAATGTGGGCTGCTCGGCGCGGCATTTCTCGTCGGCCAGCGGACAGCGCGGGCTGAAGCGGCAGCCGGGCGGCAGGGCATAGGGATTGGGCACGACGCCCTCGATGGCCGTCAGGCGCTCGTCGCCGTCGCTGCCCAGGCGCGGGATCGAACCCAGCAGGCCCAGCGTATAGGGATGCTGCGGGTCGGCGAACAGCAGGCCGACTGGCGCCTCCTCGACGATGCGGCCGGCATACATGACGATCACGCGATGGGCGATCTCGGCGACCACGCCGAGATCGTGGGTGATCAGCATGATGGCGGCGCCCGTGCGCTCGCGCAGGTCGCGCAGCAGGTCGAGAATCTGCGCCTGGATGGTCACGTCAAGGGCGGTGGTTGGTTCGTCGGCGATGAGGAGCTTCGGGTCGCAGGCCAGGGCCATGGCGATCATCACGCGCTGGCGCATCCCGCCGGAGAGCTGGTGCGGATACTCGTCGAGCCGGGTCTCGGGCGAGGGGATCTTCACCAGCTGCAGCATTTCCAGCGCACGGGCGCGCGCCGCGGCGGCGCTGAGCGAGCGGTGCAGCTGGACGGCTTCGATGATCTGATCGCCCACGGTCTGCACCGGGTTGAGGCTGGTCATCGGCTCCTGGAAGATCATGGCGATGTCGTCGCCGCGCACGGCGCGCATGTCGCTTTCCGGCAGGTCGAGGAGATTGCGGCCTTCCAGCCTGATCTCGCCCGCCGTGATCTTGCCGGGCGGGTTGGGCACCAGCCGCATGATGGAGAGCGAGGTCACCGACTTGCCGCAGCCGGATTCTCCCACGATGCCCAGCGTCTCGCCGGGCGCCAGCGAGAAGCTGATGCCATCGACGGCCGCGAACGAACTGCCGCCTGTGCGGAACTCCGTGCGCAGGCCCTTCACCTCGAGGAGGGGAGTATCCGTTGTCATCATTGCCGATCGTGTTCC
>LNFM01007441.1_pt1 | contig 17176 bp, 15 predicted proteins | sample 596031 | NCBI WGS metagenome assembly LNFM01 (sample SAMN04254537, study PRJNA301005) | activated carbon metagenome | isolation source: dual media filters at the Ann Arbor, Michigan drinking water treatment plant | place: USA: Ann Arbor | reverse complement strand
TCGGAGCCCCATCTGCACTTCGAGGTCCATGCCTGGGGCGGTCCGGTCGATCCGGCCGGCTACCTGCCGCCGCGTTAGCACAAGGTCCATGTGTCAGCGTGCGCCGCCAACGAGACGGGAAAGATCAGGACCTTGATGCAGCCGCCCATCAAAGCTCGTCATCTTTCGCCGTCGCGTCGAAACGTTGTGGCCGGACTTGCATTGCTAATCGGAGGTCCATCCATGCCGGCTGATGCGCAGGACCACAGCGGGGCGCCACTAGCAATCGTCACAACCGGCGCCGCGCGCCTCGCAGCGGGCGGCTTCGCGTCGCTCCGCGGCAAGCGCGTCGGGCTGCTCACCAACCACACGGGGCGCGTCGGGGCTGAGCGACTAATCGATCTGATGGCGCGAGCCCCCGGCGTCACTCTCGCCGCCATCCTCACGCCAGAGCATGGCCTAACGGGAACCGCCGAGGCCGGCGCCAAGGTCACCGGCGGCGTGGACACCGCGACGGGCATCAAGGTGCACAGCCTCTACGGCTCGGCCTACAAACCAACGCCCGAGATGCTCGCCGGGCTCGACGTTCTCGTCTTCGACATGCAGGACATCGGCACGCGGTTTTACACGTACATCTCGACGATGGGTCTCGCGATGCAGGCGGCGGCGGCATCCAGCCTGCCGTTTGTGGTGCTCGACCGGCCCAACCCGCTCGGCGGCGACGACGTGTCGGGCTTCATGCTGGATAAGGCCTTCGCCTCCTTCGTCGGCCGCTTCGAGATCCCGCTGGCGCACGCAATGACGGTGGGCGAGTTGGCGCTGATGATCAAGGGCGAGCGACTTCTGCCCGGGCTCGAACGGCTCGCGCTGGAGGTGGTGCAGATGCAGGGCTGGCGCCGCGATATGCGCTGGCCGAAGACCGGCCTCCCGTGGGTCCCGACGAGCCCCAACATCCCGACGTTCGCAACGGCGCTCGCCTACGCGGGCACCGGGCTTTTCGAGGCGACGGTCGCGAGCGAGGGACGGGGCACGGACGCGCCGTTTCTGTTGCTCGGGCATCCGTCGGTCGATGCCGTCTCGATTGTGCGGCAGGTACGGGCGGCGAAGCTCCCAGGCATGAAAATCGAGCCCGCAAGCGCGAAGCCCCGCGTCATTCAAGGCGTCGCGACGAGCCCCCGTTTCAAGGGCCGCGATATTCCGGCCGTACGTCTCGGCATCGAAGACATTGCCCGTTTCCGCCCGGTCGAAACGGGCATCCATCTTCTCGTGGCGTTCAGCGATTCTTTGCGCGCGGCTGGAGCCGGCGCACTCGTTGCTGACGCCAAGGCTTTCGACCGGCTTGCCGGCAGCAATCGATTGCGCGTCGCGCTGGAAGCAGGCCTCCGCGCCGAAGCCATCGTCGCCACATGGCAGGACGAGGTCGCTCGCTTCGTGGAACGACGCAACCGCTATCTGGCCTACTGAACGCCATCACGGAATTTTGTATCGGTCGCTACACAATTCGGGTTAGCCTGCGTCTTCGCATCAATGGAGTGGCAGCCGCGTGGCACGACCCCGGGCATTCGACAATGACGTAGCGCTCGATGCCGCTGTGGGCTGCTTCTGGCGGCGCGGGCTCGATGCGACGAGCGTGCGCGACCTCGCCCAGGAGATGGGCCTCAGCGGACCGAGCCTCTACAACGCCTTCGGCGACAAGCGGCAACTTTTCCTGCTGGCTCTGGAGCGCTACGCGGAGACGACGCTGCGCCAGCGCATCATGCGGCACGAGGCGATGCCGTCGGCTCTGCAGGCGTTGACGGGCTTCTTCGATGAGATCATCGACCGCTCGGTCGGCGATCCGGAGCGGCGCGGCTGCCTGCTGATCAACTCGGCGATCAACGCCGCGCCGCATGATGCCGGGATCGCCCGGGCCGTGGCCGCCTATTTCGCCGAGATCGAGCGCTTTCTGCATGGGCGCGTGTTGGCCGCCCGCAGTACCAACGAGGTTCCTGCCACTGTCGATCCGCGCGATACGGGGCGCATGCTGCTCGGCCTCCTCATCGGGATGCGGGTGCTCTCGCGGACGGGAGCCTCGAAGGCCGAATTGCAAGCCATGCTACGACCGGCGCTGGCGACGCTTCGCAGTCCGGAGCCCCGCGCCAACGCCCACTGAGATCACACTGAGTTCCGGGCGGCGCACTCACGCGATCGCCCTCGTCTGAAGGAGAAGTCGCATGATCAAGTTCTATTTCTCGGGCGCTCCGAACCCGATGAAGGTGGCGCTGTTTCTCGAGGAGGCTGGCATTGCCTACGAGGCAATCCAGGTGGACACCCGGAAGGGCGACCAGCACAAGCCGGAGTTCCTGAAGGTCAACCCAAACGCGAAAGTGCCGGTGATCGTCGATGGCGATGCGACGGTGTTCGATAGCAACGCCATCCTGCTCTATCTCGCCGAGAAGACGGGCAAGTTCCTGCCGCCCAACACACCAGCCAATCGCGGCCAGCTGTTGTCTTGGCTGATGTTCGTCGCCACGGGCGTCGGTCCGTTCTCGGGGCAGTCGGTGCACTTCCAGCACATGGCGCCGGAGAAGATCCCGTACGCAGTGAACCGTTATCGCTTCGAGGCGATGCGTCACTACTCGCTCCTCAACGATCACCTCGCAACGCGCAACTACATGGTCGCCGACACCTACACGATCGTCGACATGGACGTGTGGGGCTGGGCGCGCATGATCCCGTTCGTGCTCGACAAGGAAGCCTTCGGGAAGCTGCCGAACCTGAAGCGGCTGGTCGACGAGATTGAAGCCAAGCCCGCCGCGCAGAAGGCTCTCGCGCTCAAGGACAAGTTCACCTGGAAGACCGACCTCGACGACGAGGCCAAGCGCAACATGTTCGGCCATCTCGCAGTCAAGGCGTAAGACGGCGAGCGATTGCGGGTGTGGAGCCATGCTTCACGCCCGTTTCGGTCTTCCCGGCGCCAACGCGGCAAAGCAACTGGCGTGCCCATGGTATTGAGCAGTAAGCTGAAGGCTGCTACCGACAGGAGATCGACGCTATGACCCGCATACCCGTCAAGGCCTGCGTCTTCGATGCTTATGGCACGCTGTTTGATTTCGCATCGGCAGCGGCGGGATGCCGGGACGTGCTCGGCGACAAGACGGCGGCAGTGACAACGCTGTGGCGCGATAAGCAGCTTCAGTACACTTGGCTGCGTAGCATGCAGGGGCTGCATGTCGACTTCTGGCAAGTGACGGGTGATGCCCTCGACTACACGCTCGACACGCTCGGGATCGCCGAACCGGCATTGCGTCAGCGCCTGATGAGCCTCTACCTCAAGCTCTTGACCTTCCCCGAGGTGCCCGGCGTGCTCAGGAAGCTCAAGGCCGACGGCTACGCGACGGCGATCCTGTCGAATGGCTCGCCGCATATGTTGACCAGCGCCGTCGAGAGCGCCGGCCTCGGCGACCTTCTGGATCATGTCATCTCGGTCGAGGAGGTCGGCGTCTTCAAGCCGGCAGGGAAGGTGTACCAGAGGTGTATCGACCTCCTGGGCGTACCGGCATCGAGCATCGCGTTCCAATCGTCGAACTCATGGGATGCATGGGCCGCCTCGGCGTTCGGCATGCGCGTGTTCTGGTGCAACCGCTATGGTCAGCGTCCCGAGCGGCTGCCCGGACAGCCCGACGCCGAGTTGCGCTCGCTCGCCGAGTTGCCCGGCCTGATCACGCGCGGGTAGGGCTCCCGCGGCGCCAGCCCGTAGTCGGTGGTCTGTAGCCTGTAGATCGGGTCGAGATTGCACTTCGAGACCCGACAAAACCGCGCAAAAGCCCGTCGGGTCTCACAAGGGCAGGGCTCGACCCGACCCACCGAAGGCAACTGCCTCTTCCACCGGCGGCGAGGCAAAGAGCGACCGAAGCGCGCGCTCGCCCGCATCGAAGACTGCGGCCTGGCCGCCGCCAAATCCTCACCCCAATCGCAGCCTAAACGTCGGCCGCATGATGTATCGCGTCACGACGGGACGGCCGATTGGCCGGCTCACCTTGCGGATTGCGCTGGCGGGACTTGCGGCGCTGCTCGGGCTCGAAATGGTCTCACCAGCGCTCGCCACCGACGGGACTTGCGCCGATTGCACGACTGGGCCGGAGGCAAGACGGACACGCCTCGGAGCGCTCATCGAGGACGATCCGACGCGGGGCCGTCTCGATGGCCGTCTCGATGACAAGCCATGGATCGGACAGGACTGGGCGACGCTACCGGTCGCGGTGAAGCCCAATGATCAAAGCCTCGACATGGCGGCGAGCCTGCAACACCTCGGCAGCTACGAGGCACGACGTACCCTACGGAAGATCGAGGAGGCCCAGGCGCTGGCACCTAAGGGATTGCCGGTGCCAAAGCCGGTAACGCCTGGGCCCGCCGCCCTCGATGTGTGGAGCAAGGTGGAAGTCAAAAGCCTCGAAAGCGAGACGGCTGAGGCCAAACGGGGCACGGTCGGTGCCGACTACCGGCTGGCACGGGGCGCACTGATCGGGGTCTCCGCCGAAATGCACGACGACACGCCGAAACTGCATCAGGACACCCGCCTCGCGGCCTACTTCGCCATCAAACCGTGGTCACCCGTGACCTTGGATGCCAAGGCGCAGTGGGGCGAAAGCCATGGCCTGCACGGGCAAGGTCTGATCACGACGCAAAGTGCCGTCACGGCGCGCGTCAAAGGACACTTCAGTTTCGAGGGACTCGTCCTCACGCCGATGGCCAGCGTCGCGCACGGGGTGGACGAGGCAGCCCCCGAAAATGGCGGTGGGGCCATCGAAAAACGCACCTTGTCGGTTACACCACGCATTAGCCGACCGGTCGAACTCGGTGGCGGTGCCAAGGTCGAGCCGTTCCTTTCATTGAAGAGCGCGGTTGACATCGCCGGGTCGGGCGCGGCGAGCGACGGCCACGTCGACACCACGCGCGGTGTGGGCGGCGGGGTCACCTTCGCCAAACCCGATGCTTATACTCTAAGCGTTACGACCGACATCGAGCAGGCGACCAGTAGCGACCGCTCGACGATGAAGGGTCGGCTCGAGTTGAAGCTGCCGCTGCGGTAACAGGCGGGGATCAGTGGGCGACAGCGATCGCCACAGCGCCGAAATGGCAGGCGGTGCCGACGAGCACGAAAGCGTGCCAGATCGCAGTCTGGTAGCGCAAGCCGTTCCACAGGAAAAAGACGACGCCGAGTGAATAGACGATGCCGCCAGCGGCCAGCAGCATGAGTGCTCCGGGCGCAATGGACGCGGCGAGGGGCTGCAACGTGGCGACACCGGACCAGCCGAGCAGCAGGTACACGACGATGGCGAGCCGGTCCCAGCGGGCGCCGAGCAGCAGCTTAGTGCCAGCGCCGAGCAGGGCCACGATCCAGACCGCGGCAAAGAGAGTGAGGCCGGCGCTGCCACCCATCTTGACCAGCGCGAACGGCGTGTAGGTACCGGCGATCTTCACGAAGATGGCGGCGTGGTCCAGCCGGCGCAGGGTTGGTTTCCAGGCTGGCGCAGGCAGCATGTGATAGGCGCCGGAGCAGCCGAGCATGGCCAGGAGGCCGGCGCAATAGATCGCGAGCGCCACGGTCGCGGGCCAGGGCAGGTGCAGCGCGGCCCACGCAAGAAGGGCCACCGCCGCGACGACCCCGCTCGCGATCCCGACCACGTGGACCACGTGATCGGCCAGGACCTCTCGGTCTGTCGGGCGGGTGCTCATCGCCCGATACTACCGCGACAAGCGGCCACCGGCGACGTCGACCCTTCGGGCCGGTTAGCAAGGAGTGTCGAGCCCGCCGAGCCTCAGGCGTCGAAGTTGAGTTCGACGACGATCTCGCCACCGAAGCGGGCGATCATCTGTTCACCGGGCCGAGCCAGCAGCATACCCGTCGCCGTACCGGTCGAGATCAATGCCCCCTCGGCGAGGCCATCGCCCCAGACGCGGCGCGCGTTAGCGAGCCAGACCAGCGGAGCCAGAGGATCGCCCATGACGTCGGCGCCGCGCCCCGAGCGGCGGGCCGCGCCGTCGACCTCGAGCACGACCGACATGTCGGCGAGGCCGCGCGACCGCCAATCGACGATCTCCGGGCCGACGACATAGCGCCCGCTGGCGGCGCCGTCGGCGAGAATGGCGGGGATTTCTGGCAATGCATCGAGCGGAAAGCGGCACTCGGCGACTTCGACACCGGCATGAACGGAGCCGACGGCCGCCGCGACCTCCTCCGCGTTGTATGGCGTGGGGCGAGCTGGCAGGGGGGCACCGAGGCGGAAGAAGAACTCGCACTCGACCAGCGGGTCGAGCAGCGCGTTGTGGCGGAAACGGGCCGGAGCCGAGGTCGCAAAGCGCGTGTATGTGATGCCGTAGATCGGCTCGGAGGTGCGCAGCCGCTGCTGCATCACCGGGGTGGTCGCCGCGATCTTCCAGCCGAGCCGCCGCCAGCCAAGCTGCTCCGCCACCAGCACGTTGATCGCATAGCCTTCCGCATTCGAGCCCGGCACAAGCTCGGGCGGCAGGTCACGAATTTGCCGCCCCTCGCGGCGGGCGGTGACGAGAAGCCCGGCAAGGTCCTGCTGGCGTCGGTCGGCGGGCCTCATGACTCAGCAGCAGTCCCAGTTGTAGATGACGCGCGAGAAGTCGCGTTTGGCCAGATCCTTCTCGTGCATCAGGAACTGCGCGACGCCCGCGTCGCCCCACATGATGCCGAGGGTGGTGTCGAGGGTGAGCAGCGTCGTGTCGCCGAGACGGGCCTGTCCCGGGAACGCGCGCGGATCCTGCTGGGTGAAAGTCGGGTAGCCGCCGAGCCGGATGGGCGAGACAGCTGCATCGCCACTCGTCCACTCGGCGTAGGCCGCCATCAGGTCTTCATCGGCAGCGATTCCCGGAAGCAGCCGCTCGAAGCGATAATCGGTGAAATCCGCGACCATCTGATCGAGTTGAAACGACAACGCGCGCGCATCGAATGGCGTCTCGAGGGGCAGGTAGTCGCCATGCGGCAGTCGACGAGGAGCGCTCGACGTGTCGGCGGGGCCGTTGGGGTCGTCGTGGTAGACGCAGGCGAATCCGAGCGGCTTGGTGGGGTCGTCGACGTTCATGCCGAACAGATCATTCGCGGCGATGAACATCTGGAGCAAACCGGCCGATGGAAACGGCGGCAGGGCCGGCAGCTCGGCGAAATTGATCTGGGCGAGGAGATAGAGCGGAGCATCATCGTTGCCACGGGGAAAGGCTCTGCCCTTCGGCCACCACGGACGTCCGCCGAGCTGGCAGCTGGCAGGACCAAGGGGTGGGCCATCGATGACGGCGGCGCCGACGATCGGGAGAACCGTCGCGCCAATGGCTGGCGCGTGGGGTTCGAGGATTTCCGGCAGCGGCGGTAGCGGATTCTTGACCGCCGCGCGCCCTCTGCTGCCGTAGAGCCATTTGTAGATGTCGGTCATATGACTCAGATACCGAGCTTGCGCTTCAGGATGTCATTGACAGCTTGCGGGCTGGCCTTGCCACCGGAGGATTTCATGACCTGACCGACGAACCAGCCGAGCATGGTTGGCTTGGCTTTCACCTGCTCCACCTTGTCCGGGTTCTTTGCGATGATCTCGTCGATCGCCTTTTCTATGGCGCCCGTATCGGTGACCTGGCGCAGGCCACGCTTCTCGACGATCTCCGCCGGGTCGCCGCCCTCGCTCCACACGATCTCGAACAGATCCTTGGCGATCTTTCCGGAAATCGTTCCGGACGCTATCAGGTCGAGAATGGCACCCAGCTGAGCCGATGAGACGGGCGCATGCTCGATGTCCTGGCCCTCCTTGTTGAGACGCCCGAACAACTCGTTGACGACCCAGTTGGCGGCGACCTTGCCGTCCCGCCCCTTGGCCACAACCTCGAAATAATCCGCGCTCTCACGGTCGGCGGTGAGCACGTCGGCGTCGTAGCTCGAGAGGCCGTACTGGCTCATGAAGCGCGCGTGCTTCGCGTCGGGCAGCTCCGGGAGCCCCTTCGCAAGCTCGTCCACCCAGGCCTGATCGAGTTCGAGCGGCAGCAGATCAGGGTCGGGGAAGTAGCGGTAGTCGTGCGCTTCCTCCTTCGAGCGCATGGAGCGCGTCTCGCCGCGGTTGGGGTCGAACAGCCGCGTCTCCTGGTCGATGGTGCCGCCATCCTCGATGATGGCGATCTGGCGGCGCGCTTCCACTTCGACCGCCTGGCCGATGAACCGGATCGAGTTGACGTTCTTGATCTCGCAACGCGTGCCGAGGTGCTTGAAGTCGCCTGACGCACGGAAGCGCTCGTAGGCGCCCGGCTTGCACACAGAGACATTCACATCGGCGCGAAGGTTGCCCTTCTCCATGTCGCCGTCGCAGGTGCCGAGATAGCGCAGGATGGAGCGCAGTTTGGTCACGTAGGCCTGTGCCTCCTTCGCCGAGCGGATGTCGGGGCGCGAGACGATCTCCATCAGAGCCACGCCCGAGCGGTTGAGATCGACGAGCGTGTACTCGGGGCTCTGGTCGTGGATCGACTTGCCCGCGTCCTGCTCGAGGTGCAGCCGCTCGATGCCGACCTTGATGACATCGCCGTCGACCTCGATCTCGACCTCGCCCTCCCCCACCACGGGTTGCTTGAACTGACTGATCTGGTAACCCTGCGGCAGGTCTGGATAGAAGTAGTTCTTGCGATCGAAAACGCTGACGAGGTTGATTTTCGCGTTGAGGCCGAGGCCGGAGCGCACAGCTTGCGCCACGCACTCGCGGTTGATCACCGGCAGCATGCCGGGCATGGCCGCATCGACGAGCGAGACGTGGCTGTTCGGTGCGCCGCCGAAGGCAGTCGAGGCGCCGGAGAAGAGCTTCGCCTTGGAGTTGACCTGGGCATGCACCTCCATGCCGACGACGATCTCCCAATCGCCGGTCGCGCCCTTGATCAGGCTCGCGGACTTGCGGCGGGGGGCTGTGGAGGCGGTCGAGGTGGCGGTCATCCTGCGGGCTCCGAATGCCACAGCGCGCGGGCGGCAGCGCGTGCCAACCCCACGAGCGCGGCGGCTCATGATTTGAGAAGCGCAGTCTAACAGATCGTGGCTCATGTCAAAGCATGCGGGCGTCAGTGGAACGTCCGACCGCCATCGACGGCGAGCGTCGTACCAGCGACGAAGGAAGACTCGTCGGAGGTGAGGAACAGGATGGCAGACGCAAGCTCACCCGGCTGTCCCGGGCGGCGGAGCGCGTAGCGGGCTGCGACGCCGTTGTCGCGAATGAAACCGGCGGTCATTGGTGTCTCGACGGCACCGGGGCAGACCACGTTGACACGGATGGTCGGGGCCAGCTCCATGGCAATGGCCTTTGTCATGGCGATGACGCCGCCCTTCGAAGCGACATAGGCCGTGCTGCTGGGGCCGGTTGGCAGGAGCCCGACGCCGGACGCGATGTTGACGACGGTGCCTCCCCCAGCCTTTCTCAGGAAGGGTGCGGACGCCTGGATAGCGAGGAACGTGCCCGTCAGGTTGACCGCGAGTACTCGCGCGAACTCGGCAGGCGTGGTGTCGTCGAGCCCTGTGGCGGAGAAAATGCCTGCCGCGTTGACGAGGCCGTCCAGCCCGCCCATGGCAGCGGCGGCTTCAGCTACGGCGCTCGAGACGGAGGCCGGGATCGTCACGTCGGCTGCAACGCCTTTGCAGCCGGTCGCCCTGGCGGTTGCCGCAACGGCCTCGGGGCTGACGTCGAGCACGGCGACGCTTGCACCTTCCCGCAGGAACAGCTCGGCCGTCGCGCGGCCAATACCGGATGCGCCGCCCGTGATGAGAATTCTGCGCCCCTGAAGCCGTGCCATGCTTGCCTCCTGATCAGCCATGCGATCGGGAAGCATGCCATACCAAACCCTGTCCCGCAGCGGCTCTTTCCGGCTCAGCTCCGCAGGCCGGGAGCCTCGTGACCGGTTCGGGCGACATACTCGGTGTAGCCCCCGCCGTATTGATGGACGCCCTCCGGCGTGAGTTCCAGCACCCGGTTCGAGAGCGCCGAGAGGAAATGTCGGTCGTGCGAGACGAACAGCATGGTGCCCTCGTAGCTCGCGAGGGCGGCAATCAGCATCTCTTTGGTCGCCAGGTCGAGATGGTTGGTCGGCTCGTCCAGCACGAGAAAATTCGGCGGATCGAACAGCATCAACGCCATGACGAGGCGCGCCTTCTCGCCGCCCGATAGCACCCGGCAGCGCTTCTCGACCTCGTTGCTGGAGAACCCGAAACAACCAGCGAGCGCACGCAGCGAACCCTGCCCCGCCTGAGGGAACGCATCCTCGAGCGTCTGGAAGACGGTCCGCTCGCCCTCGAGGAGGTCCATGGCGTGCTGGGCGAAGTAGCCCATCTTCACGCTGCCGCCCACCACGACCGTGCCGCTGTCCGGCGCGGCGGCGCCAGCCACCAGCTTCAAAAGCGTGGACTTGCCCGCGCCGTTGACGCCCATGACGCACCAGCGCTCTTTGCGGCGGACCATGAAATCCAGCCCGTCGTAGATCGTCAGACTGCCATAGCGCTTCTGAACGCGCTTCAGGGCAACCACGTCCTCGCCCGATCGCGGTGCCGGCGGGAACTCGAAGAGCACGCTCTCGCGCCGCTTCGGGGGCTCCACGCGGTCGATCTTCTCGAGCTTCTTGACGCGGCTCTGCACCTGGGCTGCGTGCGATGCGCGCGCCTTGAAGCGCTCGATGAACTTGATCTCCTTGGCGAGCATGGCCTGTTGGCGCTCGAACTGGGCCTGCTGCTGGCGCTCCGCGAGAATGCGCTGCTGCTCGTAGAACTCGTAGCCACCCGAATATGTGGTCAGGCTTCCCCCGTCGATCTCGAGCACCTTGCCGACGATGCGCCGCATGAACTCGCGATCGTGCGAGGTCATCAGCAAAAGCCCCTCGTAGTCTCTCAGGAACTGCTCCAGCCAGATCAGGCTTTCGAGATCGAGGTGGTTCGAAGGCTCGTCCAGGATCATGGCGTCGGGGCGCATCAGCAGGATCCGGGCCAGCGCGACGCGCATCTTCCATCCGCCAGAGAGCGCGCCGACGTCGCCATCCATCCTCTCCTGGCTGAAGCCGAGTCCGGCCAGAACCTCGCGCGCTCGGCCGTCCATCGCGTAGCCGTCGAGTTCCTCGAAACGGCCTTGCACCTCACCGTATCGGGTGACGATCTCATCCATTTCGTCGGCACGATCGGGATCGGCCATGGCAGCCTCGAGCGCCTTCAGCTCGTCCGCCAATTCGCTCACGGGGCCGGCGCCATCCATCACCTCTGAGACGGCGCTGCGCCCCGCCATCTCGCCAACGTCCTGGCTGAAGTAGCCGATCACCACGTCGCGATCGACCGAGACCTGCCCCTCGTCGGGCTGATCCTCACCGACCATCATGCGAAAAAGCGTCGTCTTGCCGGCTCCGTTAGGGCCGACGAGACCGATCTTCTCGCCCTTGTGCAGCGCGGCGGACGCCTCGATGAAGAGGATCTGGTGGCCGTTCTGTTTACTTATGCTGTCGAGGCGGATCATTCGCGCTGGGGTCTCGTCTAACTAGGCGGCGACCTCGCTGCCGAGGTAGCCCACCGCGGCATCCACCCCGCCCGTGCCGTGGGGGATCTTCAGGGCTTTCAGCGCCATCTCGACAGCACCGAGGGTACCGATGACCATCGGTGCGTTGGTGTGGCCCATATGGGCGATGCGGAACGCCTTGCCGGAGAGCTCGCCGAGGCCGACGCCGAGCACCACGCCGCACTTGTCGCGGCAGTAATCGAGGATCGGCTGGGGGCTCTGGCCCTGGACAATCACGTTGGTGACGGACGCCGAACGCTCGGCCGGCTCGGTGATGTTGAAGGCCAGAATCTGGCCCTCAGCCCATTTGCCAACGGCACGACGCGTCGCCTCGGCAAGCAGGTCGTGGCGACGGTAAGCCTGCTCCAGCCCCTCGGCGAAAAGGATGTCCATTGCCTTCCTCAGCGCGAACAGCAGATGCTCGGGTGGCGTGCCGCAATACTTCTGGTAGCTCACCGGGCCGTCGCGCAGCGTCCAGTCCCAATAGAACGTGCGCAGACCCGCGGCCTGGTGCACCGCCTTTGCCTTCTTGCTGGCGGCAACGAAGGCGAGCCCTGGCGGCGTCATCAGGCCCTTCTGGGAGCCCGCCATGGCGACGTCGACGCCCCAAGCGTCCATCTCGAAGGGCATGCAGCCGAGGGAGGCAACGGCGTCGACCATCAGCAGCGCCGGGTGCCCGGCCGCATCGATCGCCTTGCGGATGGCGGGAATATCGTTGACGCAGGAGGAGGCGGTGTCGATCTGCACGACCATGATCGCATTGATCGCGTGCCCCTTGTCGGCGCGCAACCGTGCCTCGACCTTGGCCGGATCGACGGATCGGCGCATGGAGCCGGGCAGCACCTCGATCTCGCAGCCCAGCATCGCAGCCATCTCGCCCCAGCCGATGGCAAAGCGGCCGCTCTCAAGCACCAGAACCTTGTCGCCCCTCGAGAGCACGTTGGTGAAAGAAGCCTCCCAGCCGCCGTGGCCGTTGGCGGCGTAGATGTAGACGCGCTCGCCTGTCCCGAAAATACGCTTCAGGTCCTCGTGGCAGCTGTCACCGAGCCCGAGCATGCCACCCGAGTAGATGTCGACGGCCGGCCGGTGCATGGCCTGCAGCACCTCGTCGGGAACGTTGGTCGGACCCGGGATCGACAAGAACTGGCGGCCGTTGGCGACGGACATGGGCGAATTTCCCTTGGTGGCAGACGCATAGCGGGCTGTCTTAGGCCGGTGCCGGACCGAGAGCAAGGCGGGCGCGACGAAGTCAGCTTGCCGTTAGTGCAGCCGCGACAGTAATGCACCAAGCCTCAGACGCGACTTGAAGCGCGCGTCAGGCGCCAATGCGAGACGAGGCCCGTCAGCTCGATCGCGAGAATGGCAACGGCCAGCGCTGCGAAAACACGGTTGGCGGCCCAGTCGGTCCGCTCGGACCAAAGCTTGCCAGACACGGCTAGCGCAGCGAGGCCCGCTCCCGCCACCAGAACCTGAGCGCCACCAAGCGGAGCCACCCAACGTGCATGCCGCTGAAAGCCCACCACATCACCGCCCGGCAGCGGTTGAGGCATCGAGCGCCCAAAGGCAAGCGTGGCCAGCGCCAGAAGCGCCATGGCGGCCGCGTACTGCCAAGCGTGCTGCCATTTGAGACCGGTCACCGGGGTAAGATAAAGCCCCTGCATGGCGACCGCGCCCCAACCGTAGCAGAGCGCCGCAAAGCGGGTGCTCTGAAGCAGAGCGACATAAGCTGGCATCAAAGGGGCGCGACCCGCCACATCCGGCCAGCGCCACGCCTGCGTCAGGCACACAACCGCGACAACCGCTGCGCTCGCGGCAAACAGCGCCGCAGCCCACGTCACCAAACCTGCTTGGCCCGCGCGGGCGCCCCACAGCATCACCCCGACAGCCATGACACCGGAAATCGCAAGCCCGCGCTGCAACGCGCGCCCGCTCACGAGAACGGCTCGCCCCGGCAGCACTACGCCGTCCATCAGGCTGCCTTGGGCTGCGGGGTCGTCAACTTGATCGCACTGACACTGATGGCTGCCAAAGCCATGGCACCGAAGAAGAAGATGTTGTTGGCCGCCCAGTCCTGGGATCCGCGGCGCAGTCCAGCGACAGTGGTAAACCGCCACATCTTTCCATCGAGCAAGAGCCCAGCCATCGTGATGAACATCGCCACCAGAATGAATATCGAATAGCCCCGCGCCACCTTGAGCAGCATCGGGTCGGCGACACCGCTCACGGCGTCCTTGCGCAGTGTGGCTGAAAGGAAGAGCGAAAGACCGGCCAGCAGGAAAAATCCGATGAAGAACTGCCACCACTCGCGCCAGCTGAGAATGTCGAATGCATAGGTGACGAACAGCGCCAGCGCTCCCCAGGTCCACACCAGCCCCATATGGCGAAGCGCGATACCGATGCCTTGCTCACCCACGGAGCCCAACGCCTCGGCTGACCGCACTTCACGGAACGAAGCGAGTGCTACCAGGATGCTCACGAGCGCAGCCACAGCCATGTGCAAATAGTATTGCTTCATCGCGGCCATGACCACCAGCGCTGAAACGCTGACGCCGATCCCGAGCATCCAAATGATCATCGACGGCATGCCAGCTCTCCCACCCTCTCGGCCGCTGATTGAAATCCGGCTGAAAAATGCCGTGCGCGCGTTGACGAGTCGTAAAGTGAATCGCGGCGCCAAGCGATTCGATGCCCAATGCTAGATCAACGGCGAGTTGATGTCCCGTTTCGGCACCAGCCTCCGCGCGCAAAGCAGCCGACTCGCCGCGAAACGTGTCCAAACTGCAACGCCCGGTCTGGAGTTCCGAACCGCGCCGGAGCCAGTCAGCTCAAGCCGCGACGCGATCGTCGCCCAGTGTCTCCGCACGATAGGACAACGCCTCCGCCAGATGCGCGCGATGCACGATTTCCGACCCGTCGAGATCCGCGATGGTCCGGGCGACCTTGAGCGTGCGGTGAAACCCGCGGGCAGATAGCCTCAGACGGTCCGCAGCCGAGCGGACGAAGGCTAGCCCCTCGGCGTCTGGCATGGCGATCTCCTCGAGCAACCGCCCTGAAACGTCGGCGTTGGTGCGCATGGTGCGCGGGACCGACGCGAGAGTGGCCAGACGGCGGCGCTGGCGCTCGCGAGCCGAGGCGACCCGGGCACGGACCTCGCGGCTCCCCTCGGTCGGTGCGGGCAGGACCAGATCAGCGGCTGTGACCTGGGGAACCTCGATCATCAGGTCGATCCGGTCGAGGAACGGGCCGGAGATGCGGGACTGGTAGTCGGCAGCACAGCGCGGCCCGCGCCGGCACGTTTGGCCGGGCCCACCCCCGCACTTGCAAGGGTTCATCGCGGCGACGAGTTGGAACCGCGACGGATAGGCTATGCGGTGGTTGGCACGGGCGATGACGACCTCGCCGGTCTCCAGCGGCTGGCGCAGGCTGTCCAGCGCGTTGGGGTGGAACTCGGGCAGTTCATCGAGAAAGAGCACGCCGAGATGGGCGAGCGAGACCTCACCCGGCCGTGGCCGCGAACCGCCACCGACGAGCGCGGCCATGCTGGCCGAGTGATGTGGCGCGCGGAACGGCCGCGCCCGGGCGATGCGACCGTCGGCAAGCTCGCCGGCAAGGCTTTTGACCATTGACACCTCGAGCATCTCCGAAGGCTCGAGGTCGGGAAGAATGGTCGCCAAGCGCGCGGCAAGCATGGACTTGCCCGAGCCGGGAGGTCCGACCATCAGGAGATTATGCCCACCGGCCGCCGCGATCTCGAAGGCCCGCTTGGCGCTTTCCTGACCCTTCACATCGGCGAGATCGATGGTGCTCGCTGCCGGCTCGGACAGGTTCGGCTCGGGGCGGGCGAGCGTCTGGATACCTTTGAAATGATTGACCAGCGACAGGAGGTGCGGCGCGGCCAGCACGGCCATGTCCTCCGCCGCCCAGGCCGCCTCCGCACCGCTCGAATCCGGGCAGATCAAACCCTTGCCGATGGCGTTGGCACCGATGGCCGCCGGCAGCGCACCCGGCACCGGCCGGATGGCGCCATCGAGCGCCAGCTCACCGATCGCCGCGTAGCCGGCGATGGCATCGGGGGCAATCGCGCCCATGGCCGACATCAGCGCCAGCGCGATGGGCAGATCGAAGTGGCTGCCCTCCTTCGGAAGATCGGCCGGAGCAAGATTGACGGTGACATGGCGGAATGGAAAGCCAAGTCCGACCGCATGCAACGCGTTGCGGACCCGCTCGCGGCTTTCGGCGACGGCCTTGTCGGGGAGCCCCACGATGGAGAACAGGGCGCGACCTGAGGTGATGCGCACCTCGACGTCCACAGGGCGCGCTTCGATGCCGACAAAGGCGAGCGTCGAGATCTGACCATACATGCTCCACCCTCATTTTTCGTTGCGCGCTGCGACTCCCCTGCGGGGAGCCGGCCGCAGCGCGCGGTAGGTCCTTCGTTGCGCGCTGCGACTCCCCTGCGGAGGAGCCGGCCGCAGCGTGCGGTAGGTCCTTCGTGGCACGCTGCGACTCCCCTGCGGGGAGCCGGCCGCAGCGCGCGGTAGGTCCTTCGTGGCGCGCTGCTATTCCCCTGCGGGGAGCCGGCCGCAGCGTGCGTCGGGCCCGTGTTGGTCTAGAGGCTAAGAACGTCCCCGGACGGTGTCAAGAACATTATGAGAACTTCTTGCAGCGCAGCGGATTCTCCAAGCGCGACGCGAATGCCCTGCGGGGAGCCGGGCGCAGCGCCGGGTAGGCACGGCGTCCATGTGCGGGTCGTCATTGGGTTCACCTCGCCGCACTGACGGCTGGCCAGTCGATGGCTGCGCGAGATCACCAATCGTCGGGCCGCCACCGCGGAAAATCGGCGGGGGTGGACATAACGGGCGCATAACTTCCCAACATGCGCACTGGGGCGTCGGCGGCTGCGCTTCCGCTCACTCCGTTGCGGTACTCTCAGTCGTTGCGATCGCCCTGCGCCACAGACCTCCGGCTCGCCGTGTCGCACAATGCGAGGGAATCCCGCTCTTTTGGTCACAGCAAGGCGCGCTAGACATGACCAAAACCGAAAGGGCGGGTCGTCTCGGCGGCGGCGGTGTGCTCTCAAAGATCAGCGCAAAAGCGGCGCGGTCACGCGCAACTGCACAAGATTGCCGCTTCCGCCGCACGAACCGCTCGTGCCATACTTTGCGCGGGATGAGGCGTCGGCACATGCGCAGGCAATGCGCGGGCATAGCGAGGGTGGTTCAACAATGCGCGTTCGAGCCGGGCAAGAGCTTGCCACGGGACTGCTTTTCATACTGATCGGGGGAGGCGCCCTCTACATCGGCGCCGACTATCCGATGGGAATTCCGCAGCGGCCGGGCACAGGCGTGCTGCCGCGTATCCTGTCGTGGTGCCTCGTCGGGACGGGCTTCGTGCTCCTGTTGCAGGCCGTGGTGATCGAAGCGGCGGTGGTCAAGCGCGCGGCACCCACACTCATCGGCGCGACAGCGGCGAGCGTCGTTGTTGCCTTCGGTGCATCGATGATCGGCGCAGAGCCGGCGTGGGGAGTCCTGCCAGCGGTCATCGGCTTCTTCCTGCTGATGGATCGTGTCGTCCCAGGATCAGCGTGGCGGCCACTCTTCGCGGTGACGCGGGCGACAGTCGCGTCCGGCATGACGGTTGACATTCAC
>LNFM01007436.1_pt1 | contig 17179 bp, 12 predicted proteins | sample 596031 | NCBI WGS metagenome assembly LNFM01 (sample SAMN04254537, study PRJNA301005) | activated carbon metagenome | isolation source: dual media filters at the Ann Arbor, Michigan drinking water treatment plant | place: USA: Ann Arbor | reverse complement strand
AAACGTCGTTTCGCTCGCTCGATTCTCAGCCCAAACGCTCTGTTTCAGCCGCTGAGTTTTCGGCGCCTATCATCCCGTCACCCTCCCGTTGCCCTTCCGTCGTCTGCCCTACGCTATCCTCGCTGCCAACATGCGTCTTCCGCGGTTGCTGGTTGCGTCGGTGGCGCTCGCTGCCTGCTCTGGCCCTGGGCCCATGGACGCATCGTCGCCCGAGGCCTCACCGGACGCGGTCGTCGCGGTCGACGCTGCCCCCGCTGCCGACGCGGACGCCGCTGTGATCGAAGACACCGGCGTCGCGCCGAGCGACACCGGCGTCGGTCCGTTCTGCGGCCCCGACGCGTCGCGCTACAGCAACGCTTCGTCCCGTTGCTACCGCGCCAACCCCGCGCCCGACGGAGGAGCACCCGCGCCGTCGCGCTGCTCGGTGAGCGTCGGTGCAGACGCCCTCGCCAAGACAGGCGCCGTTGTCGATGGAAACGGCCTGGTGATTCCCAGCGGTCGCCGCGTGCGACGAGCGAGCGATCGCCTCGAGTTGCCTGGCTTTCCCATGGCGATGCTGCGCATCCCAGGGACGAGCTTCGTCGTGGTCACCGACGGCGGAATTCGCACCGAGACCCTTCGCGTGATCGATCTCTCTGCCCCGACGCTGCGCGTGGTCGCTGGCGGTGAAGCGAGCTTTCCGCGCGAGGACAGCGCTCGGTCGCCAGCGCTGTTCTATGGGCTGGCCTTCAACAGCGCGACGCGGACGTTGTATGCGTCGGGTGGAGGCTCCAATCGCATCTACGCGTTCACGATGAGCGCCGCAGGCGCGCTCACCATGGACACAGGTCGCACCATCGATCTCGGGATCACCGAGGGAGGCGCCGAGGGGCGCGACAGCATGACCGGGGCGCTGGCAGCCGCGTATCCCGCGGGAATCGCGCTCAGCGACGACGGCGCGACGCTGTACGCCGCGCTGCAACGCGGGCACGAGCTCGCGGTGCTCTCGACGGCCACGCGATCGATCGTGCGGACGATCGCGTTTCCGAGGACGGCCGAGGGAGGAGCGTTTCCGTACGTCGTCGAGCGAAGGCCCGGCGACGCGCGGCGCGTGTACGTGAGCCTCTGGGGACAAGGTCGCGTGGTCGAGGTCGACGTCGAGGCGGGCTCGATCCTCCGATCGTTCGACGTGGGAAAGAACCCGAGCGAAATCTCTTTCAGCGACGATGGCGCGAGGATGACCGTCGTCGCGTCGGACTCGGACGCGGTGAGCACCGTGGACCTCTCGTTGATGACGCCCACGGTGCGAAGGCACTACCTCGGCGGCTCGGCGAGCGCCGCGCGCGGGCTGTCTCCGACGGCGTTTGCGACCGCGCGGGACGGGACGCTCTATGTGGCCCTCGCCGACGACAACGCGATCGAAGTGCTCGCTCCGGGGACGTTCGATCGCATCGGAAGGATCCCAACCGAGTGGTATCCGACGGACGTTGCGCTCGACGATCGGGGCAACGTGATCGTTACGACCGGCAAGGGGCTCGGCTCGGGCCCCAGCGACGGAAGCCGCGAGCTGATCGACATCATGACGGGCTCGATCGCGCGCTATCCCGCACCCACGATGGAATCGCTGCGCGCGGGAGATGTGCAGTCGCGCGCGGACAACCTCGTTCGAACCAGCTTCAACCGCGTCGAGTGCCCGATGGGCGTCGAGCACGACTTCGTGATTCCTCCGGTGGGAAGCCGCGCAGGGTCACCGCACATCCGTCACGTCGTGATGATCGTGCGCGAAAACAAGACGTACGACGCGGTGCTCGGCGACTACGCGGGCCGCGCCAACGCAGCGGACGGCGACGGCGACCTCACGATCGTTCCGCGCGATCGGATGCCGGTGGTGTTTCCGAACCTGCGGGCGTTGGTCGAGCGCTTCGCCAACCACGACAACTATTACTCCAACGCCGAGCAGTCGATTCAGGGACACGTGTGGGCCACGCAGGGCCGCACGACGGACTACACCGAGCGCAGCTGGCTCACGACGTGGGGCCGCGCGACGCGAGGGATTCCCACGCAAGCGACCTCCGCCGTGGGCATCGCCGAAGAGGGAACGCTCTTCACCGCGATGGCCCGCGCCCGCGTCCGCGCCGAAGTGTGGGGCGAGCTCGTCGGCCGCGCCGAGCCCGACCAGCTGGTAGGCACTCGCTATCCTGGCGTCGGCTACAACTACAGCCCGGACATCCGCAAGGCGTTCGCGTTTACCGATCCCATCATCGGCGCCAATCGCAACCGCAACAACCCGTCGCTGCAGTGCTCGCTGCCGTCGTTTTCGTACATCTTGCTTCCCAACGACCACACCGAGGGCGGGCGTCCAGGGCGCCCGACGCCGGCGAGTCACATTCAAGACAACGACGAAGCGACGGGCTTCATCATCGACACGATCTCGCACTCGGCGCTCTGGCCGCACACGTTGGTGATCGTGATCGAGGACGATCCGCAAGACGGCGGCGATCACGTCGACAACCACCGATCGATCGCGGTGCTCGCCTCTCCGTGGGTGCGCCCGGGGTACACGTCGCACGTCCACTACGACGAGTCGTCGCTGCATCACACGATCGAGCTGATCCTCGGGATGGCCCCACACAATCAAGCCATCGCGTCCGCGGCGCCGATGTACGACGCCTTCTCGACGACGCCGGACTACAGGCCGTTCGACTACGTTCCGCGCCGCGAGTGCGAGGTGCTCAACGCTGCGCGGCAACGGTACGCGCAGCAGAGCGAGGCGTGGGACTGGTCGCTGCCCGACAACCAGCCGGGCCTCTCGCGCATGGTGTGGCGCATGCTGCGAGGCAGCGAGCCGCCGTGGACCGAGCGCGAGGGGGACGACGACGATGATGATTGAATGACTGGGAGTGACTGCGTGCGGGAGCAGCGCGCCGCCTCTCGCGCGAAGCGCGCTGCGCTGCTGTGGAAACAGCGACCGATTCGTTCATGGGCGGGGGTGGCTCTCGTTTTGTGTGCGAAATGTCAACGTTCGAAGAGAATCGCTGTCGCTCCTTCGGTGGACCCGACGGGACGAGCCGTCGAAGCGCTGCCTTGCCGAAGGCGATCTTTCGACGATCGCAACGCTCTCGGGGGTGTGGTCCTGCTCGCTATGCCGCCAGCAGTTGGGGCAAGATCGCGCGATCTTGAGCGAGTCCGAGGCGAGGCCCGACAGCAGCGTTCCGCTGCACAAGCGATTCAGCCTGCAGCTCGGGCTGTGGCTGTTGGTCTCGGCGCTTCTCCCCGCGGCGATCGTGGGTGCGATCTCGTTGTCGGTCGCGAACGAGTCGCTGGAGCAAGCGGTGCGCAATCGCCTGCTCGGGTCCGTCGACACCAACGCTGACCGCATCGACGCGTGGGCGCGGCGGCGGCGCGCGGCGCTCCGCGAGTTTGCCGCGACGGCGACGGTTCGCAGCTTCTTCGAGGGGGTCCAGACGCTCGATCCCGCAGCGCGCGCGCAGTTTGGCGAGTCGCTGCGCCTTCAAGCCGCGGCGCTCGCGCTGCGACACCTCACCGCCGTCGGCCCGAACGGGCTGGTCGTCGCGTCGACGCGAGGCGCTTCGCTCGACGGGACCAACATCCGAACGACGCGCATCGCGACGCTCTATGACCGCGCGAGGCTCCTCGGCGAGACCGAGCTCTCGGACTTTTCGACGACGCAGCTCGGCCAGCAAGAGCGCGGCCGGCCGACGGCGTTCGTCGCCGCCCCGGTGTTCAACAGCGGGCTCGTGGTGGGCGTGATGGTCGGTGAAGTGGACGACCGCGAGCTGCAGGACAACGCGCGCGTCGCGAGCGGCCTCGGCTCGAACGCGCAGGTTCGGGTGGTGGGATATCTGGATGGAGTTCCGCGACTGGTGACCAACAACGCGGCCAGCGCTCAGGGCGTCTTCAGCGAGGCTGGGAGCATCGCGGCAGACTCGATCGAGGCGCAAGCGCTGCGCGGCGGCCGCGGCGACGGAAGACGAACGACCGAGCGCGGCGAGCGGGTCTTCACCGTGTGGCGCTACATCCCGTCGGTGCGCTGGGGAGTCGTCACGCAAGTCTCCGAGGCCGAGGCGTTCGGGCCGGTGCGACAGCTGCGCGTGGTGATGTCCATCGTCTCGGCGTTCGCGGCGCTCTTGGCGATCATCGTCGCCGTGTGGGTCGCGCGGCGGGTCGCGCGGCCGATCGCTGAGCTCACGCGGGTGTCCTCGAAGGTCGCTCGTGGAGAGCTCGGCGCCCGCGCCGAGGCGGAGGGAGACGACGAGGTCGCCCGTCTCGCACAAGTATTCAACGGGATGCTCTCGACCATCCAGCAGCACACCGAGGGGCTCGAGAGCATCGTCGCCGAGCGCACCCGCGAGCTGACCGAGCGAGGCGCGCGCATTCGAGAGAGCATCGAGCTGGCGCGAAAGATCGAGAGCTCGCTGTTGCCGAGCGAGAGCGAACGTCCGCCGCTCGTCCGCAAGACCGCGCTGATCTGGCGGCCGCTCGACGAGGTGGGCGGAGACATCGCCTTCATCGAGGCGACGCCGCAGGGCGGCTTCATCGCGGCGATGATCGACTGCACGGGGCACGGGATCGCCGCGGCGATGACGGCGATGTTCGCGTCCGCGATGTGCTCTCAGGCGATCGCGAGCCATCAGAGCCAGGGGCCCGCGGAGGTGTTGCGCGAGCTCGACCGACGCCTCGAGCTTGTCTTTCAGCGCGCGCGGGGCGAGGGGATCGCCCTCGGAATGGACGTCGCGCTGCTCATGGCGACGCCGGGCGAGCCGCTGCGCTTCGCGGGCGCGGGCGTGGGACTCGTTGTGCGACGAGTCGACGGAGCGTGCGAGATGATGGCCGGGCGAAGGATCGGGCTCGGGTACGGCGGGCGACGAAGGACGGTGCCCTTCATCGAGCATCAGCTGGAGACCGCGACGGTCGACAGCTTGCTCTTGTGCTCGGACGGAATCCTCGACGAGCCTGTCGGTGAAAACGGCGAAGGGCTGGGCGCCGAACGGCTGCTCGAGATGCTCCGTGATCGATCGAAGCAGGAGATCGACGAGGCCATCCGCGAGATCGACGCCGAAGTGGTGCGCGCCCGCGGCGCGCGGCGACAGCGCGACGACGTGACCGTCCTCGGGATCACCCTCGCGCGCGAGCAGTCCCTCGCGCAAAAGGGTGCGGCGTGATGCGACCGATCCCGCGACGAACGTTGCTGAAGGTCGGCGCGGCGGCGACCGCGTTCGCTGGCGTCGCCACCGCGGCGAGGGTCTTCGGCAAGAAGCCCATCCGCGTCGGCGTGATGCACTCGATGACCGGGACGATGAGCTCGAGCGAGCTGCCGGTGATCGACGCGACGCTCATGGCGATCGACGAGGTCAACGCGAGCGGGGGCTTGCTCGGACGCAAGGTCGAGGCCGTCGTCGTCGACGGAGGCTCGAACAACGAGCGGTTCGCGCAGGCCGCCTCCACGTTGGTGCGTCGAGCGGACATCGCGACGGTGTTCGGCTGTTGGACCTCGGCGAGCCGAAAGAGCGTGGTGCCGATCTTCGAGCGCGCTGGCCACCTGCTCGTCTATCCAGTGCAATACGAGGGCCTCGAGCAGAGCCCGAACGTGATCTACACCGGGGCCGCGCCGAACCAGCAGATCACGCCGGCCGTGGCGTGGGCGTACGAGAACCTCGGGCGGTCGTTCTTTCTGGTGGGGTCGGACTATGTGTTTCCTCGAAGCGCCAACGCGATCATTCGCGATCAGCTGAGGGCGATCGGCGCGACGCTCGTGGCCGAGCGATACGTTCCGCTCGGGTCACGGGAGGTCGGCGCGATCGTGCGCGAGATCGCCGAGAGTCGCCCCGCGGTGATCCTCAACACGATCAACGGCGACACGAACGTCGCGTTCTTTCGCGCGCTTCGCGAGGCCGGGGTGACCGCGGCTCGGTCGCCCGCGCTCTCGTTCAGCATCGCAGAGCCAGAGCTGCAGGCGATCGGCGGCTCGCTCGCCGAGGGCGACTACGCCGCGTGGAACTATTTTCAGTCGCTATCGCTTCGCAAGAACGTCGATTGGGTGCAGCGTTTTCGCGCGCGGCACGGCGCGACGCGCACGTTGTCGGACCCGATGGAGGCTGCGTACTTCGGAGTTCATCTCTGGGCGTTGGCCGTGCGCGACGCGGGCGTCGTCGAGCCGCGAGTGATTCGGCAGGCGATGCTCGCGCAGAGCTTCGATGCGCCCGAAGGGGTCGTCGCCGTCGACGCCGAGTCGGGCCACTGTTGGAAGAGCGTGCGCATCGGCCGCGCCCGACGCGACGGGCAGTTCGACGTCGTGTGGAACAGCGAGCTCCCGACGCGGCCCGAGCCTTTTCCCATCTATCGCTCTCGCGAGGATTGGGAGCGGTTTCTTCGCGAGCTCTACGAGGGCTGGGGGCGGCGTTGGTCCGCGCCCAGCCGAGCGTGAGCCGTCGACCCTTTCGGCCGTCACTTGAATTCGTGAGCTGTTATTCTCCGGTCGCCGAGGCCGCCGCGCTCTCGGGCAGGATCCACCCTGATCGAAGGCCGACCTCGCGCAGCTCGGACACCAGCCGCTGAAACGTGAGGGGCTTCTGCAGGACCGTCTCGACGCCGAGCGCCTTGAAGCGCCGGACCGCTTCGGGCACGGGCCGCGCCGTCCACGCGATGGCGCGGAGCTGCGCGCCGCGCTTGCGTTCGCGAAAGTGCGCGAGCGTCTCGGTTCCGTCGAGGCCGGGCATGTGCAGGTCGAGCACCACGAGGTCGGGCGCGGACTGCCATCGCTCGAGCGCCTCGTCGCCGGACGACGCGACGTCGACGATGACGTCGATCGATCGAAACGCGGTCTCCACGGCGCGGGCCGTCAGCCGCGAGATCATGGGCTCGTCGTCGATCACCAGCGCGCGCAGGCCAACGGACGTGGCGGTGGACTTCGTGATGTTCGGTTGAGGTTCGACGCCTCGCACGAACTCGGGCATCACCGAATCGATGGCGTGCGCCAACGATAGCGCGGTCGGAAACCGTTGATTCGGATCTTTGGCGAGCGCTCGCATGATGATCGGCTCGACCGGAGCGAGCTCGGGAGCGATCGCCGCGATGCTCGGGATGGGAGCGTTGACGTGCGCCAGCACCAGCAGCCCGAGCGACGGGCTGCTGTAGGGCACGCGCCCTGTCAGCATTTCGAACAGCGTGCAGCCGAGCGCGTACACGTCGGTCGCAGCGACGATCGGGTGCTCGGGAATGGCTTGTTCGGGGGCCATGTAGCTCGGCGTTCCGTTGATGCTGATGTCGTCGTCGAGCCGAGAGCCCGCGAGCATCGCGATGCCGAAATCCACGAGGACCGGGCGACCCGTGCCCACCTCGATCACGATGTTGCTCGGCTTGACATCGCAGTGAACCATGCCCGTCGCGTGCACCGCGCCGAGCCCGATGGCGACGTCTCGCGCCAGCGCCAACGAGCGAAGCGGCGGGACGAGCTGCGCCTTCGCGGGGTTCATCAGCGACGACAGGCTCGAGCCTTCGACGTACTCCATCGCGAAGAACGGGCGTCGCTCGAAGACGCCGAACGAGTAGATGTGCGCGACGAAATCACTGCGAATGGCCGCGATCGCCGACGCTTCACGGCGAAACTGCCTGACCTTGTCCAGGCCGAGCGGCGTGGCCTGTATGCGCAGAAACTTGATCGCCGCCCGTCGATCGAGGGTCACGTCGAGGGCCGAGTACACCTCGCCCATGCCGCCTTCGCCGATCTTGCTCTGAAGTCGGTAGCGGCCGTCGACGAGCGTCGCTGTGTCTGTGTAGTCCCGTCCGCAGGACTCGCACACGTCGCTCTCGACGAAGAACTGGCAATCACCACACCATTTCACGGCGCGGCCTCTGAGCCTGGCGTGGCGCGCGGCAGGTTCACGGCGAACACAGAGCCCTGCCCGACGACCGAGTTCACGCGGATGGAGCCGTTCATTCGCTCGACCACGCGCCGAACGATGGTGAGCCCCAGCCCGTGTCCTCCCGCGTCCTTCGAGAGCCTGACAAACGGCTGAAAGAGCCGCCCGCGTTCTGCTTCAGTGAGCCCCCGTCCGTTGTCCGCGACCGACAGCACGACCTGGTTCTCTTCGATCTGCGCGGCGATGGTGACCACCGGCGGCGTGCCTCCATAGCGAATCGCGTTGGTCACGAGGTTGACCAGCGCGGCTTCGACCCAGGGGCCGTGGCCTGCGACGACGCAGTCGTTGGACTCCAAGCGAAGGGTCGCCTTGCGCTCGGTCGAGAGCGCTTCGACGCGCTTTCGCACCTGCTCGAAGACCCCGCTGACGACGACGGGCTCCATGGCGACCGCCCCGCGTCGCGCCTTGGCGAGCAAGAGCAGCGCGTCGATGATGTCCACCATCTTCTCGCTGGACCACAGGATGTCCTTCACGCTCGCGCGAACGAGCGCTGGATCCGAGCAAAACGGCGGCTCTCCGAGCATCGAGGCGAAGCCGATGATCGCGGTGAGCGGCGTCTTCAAATCGTGCGCGACGCGCCCCGAGAACTCAGCGAGGTCAGCGTTGAGCTCTTCGAGCTCGAGGCTCGATGTGCGCAGCTCGCGCTGATACGAGTCGCTGATGCGCTCGATCTTCACGAGGCGTCGCGCGAGCCTGGTGTATCGGCTGGCGAGCGCGCGCACGGTCTCTGGCGAAGCTGATCCCGAGCGTCCGAGGTGCTCGACCCAAGCTTGCTCTTCTTGATCGTCGTTGAAATCGAAGGGATGTCCGACCGGCGCGCTCGCGGCGACGGGCGTGCTCTGCGGGATGAGCAGCGCCGCGGCGGCGAGCGTGTGCGCTGCGGTCTTTGCGCGGACGAGCTCGGGCCACTGGGCGATGGGCGCGGCGACGAGCGCGTCGATCGCCGCGCGGCTTCGATTGGGGCCGAGCACGGCGAGGTGCTCCGCGGTGTGTTGTTCGAAGAAGAGCACCGGGACGCGAGCTTCGAGACCGATCGTACACGAAGCGAGCGGCAAGACCGTGCGCCCGACGACGATCGCGCCTTCGGAGGGGCCGAAGCTCTGCGCGACGAGCTCGAGCGCCTTGGTGTCGACGACCGCGACGAAGAGCCACCCGCGGCTGTCGAACTCTGCGGCGATTCGCGCCCACACGCCGCCGAGCGTCATGAGCGGATCGCGATCGTGCAGGGGCAGGTCATAGAAGTGCGAGCGCCATTCGGCGAACTGCAGCGGCGCTGCGGCGCCGCTCGACGAGTGAGCGAGCGCGACGAGAGCCCGTGATTCTCCGAAGGAGCGAAGGTCGACGCAGTGGTCGAAGCCGGCGCCGCTGATCTCGAGCACGGCGCACGCCTCGATGGGCGAGCGAAGCTCGCCCGGGTCCATGCTGGACAACAGCCGTCGCGCGGAGGCGAGCTGCGTTCGCCGCTCGGACTGCAGTGATTCGAGGGCGCTGCGCAAGGAGCGGGCCTCGCGATCCTGCTGATCGAGCAGCGCGAGCGCGGCGAGGGCGCGGCCTTCTGCGGCGGACGACTGCTCCGCGAGTCGAGCGACGGCCGAGCGCAACGCGGGGTGCTCGACGAACACAGGATCGTCGAGCAGTTCAGCGATGCTGCGCGGTGGATCGTCGTTGACCATATCGTTGAGTGGCTCGGCGTACTTCGGCGAAAACCGTAGAAAACGAGGGCGCAGTCTATACAATCGGGTCCTGGAGATGTCATCTCACCCCTCGGCAACAACGCTCATCGAGCTGAGCAGCAACCTGCGACGCGCGAACGTTCAACTGTGCTTTCTGGGGCCGTTTACATCGGGAATCGTGCAGCACTTCGGCGCCGCGCTGCGGGTCTATTTGCAGCAGCAGACGTCAGATGAATCCGAAGTGACCGGCGTCTTTTCTGTCTATATCGAGATGGCGCAGAACATTCAGCGCTACAACGACCGAAACAGCGCGGCGTTGGCCGCCTGCGGCGTCGGGGCCTCGAGCGGAATCATTGTGATCGGGCGCAGCGAATCGCGAACGTCGATCGTCGCGGGAAACTGGGTGCTCGACGCGGAGGTGGGCGAGCTCGAGCGGCGCTTGAAGGAGCTGCGCACGCTGGATCAACCTGCGCTCAAGGCTCGCTTCAAGCAGCAGCTGCGCTCGGCGCCGAGCGCCGACGAGGCAGCGGGCGCGGGGCTGGGGCTCCTGACGGTCGCTCGGCATGGATCGACGCCGATCGAGTTCGAGTTCATGCCCGGCGACAGGGGTGTGTCGTACTATTCCCTTTCGGTCGAGGTGTAAGCGATGGCGAGCTTCGCAAACATCCAGGGAACAGAGACGACTCCTTCTGTGTCATTCGATGTGAACGGCAGGCGGCTGTGCGTCATCGGTGAGTCGTATCCCGAGAACGCGTTTCAGTTCTTTCGCCCGATCCTCGAATGGGCTCGCGCGCACTGCGACAACGAGGGGCTCACCTTGGATCTGCGCGTGGTCTACATGAACACGAGCAGCGTGCGCTGCGTGATGGACCTGCTCGACGTGCTCGAGGACGCCCACGTCCGCGGGCGCGGCGTCAAGGTGGTGTGGCGCTATCGCGCGAGCGACAGCCGAGCGCGCAAGATGGGCGAAGAGTTCTTCGAGGACCTCACGCTGCCGAACGAGCTCGTCGCCGAGGGGTAGGCAGACTTTGACTGCGCCGTCGCGGCGATGATGCGATGATGCGCGCGTGCGACGACAGAAGGTGTTGCTCACAGGAGCGACAGGAAACTGGGGACGAGCCACGCTCGAGGAGCTGCGCGCTCGAGATCGTGCCGACGTGCGCGCGCTCGTCTTGCCGACGCGAACGGATCGGGCGCGCATCGCCGCCTATCGCTCGATGAAGAGCCTCGAGGTGATCGAGGGCGACCTCACCGACCCCGCGTGCGTCGCGCGCTGCGTGCAGGGCGTCGACGTGATTCTGCACGTCGGCGCCGTGGTCTCGCCGCTCGCCGACGATCAGCCCGCGCTCGCGCACCGAGTCAACGTCGGCGGAGCAAAGAACATCGTCGACGCCGTCCTCGCCCTGCCCGACCCATCGAAGGTGAGCGTCGTGATGGTGGGCTCTGTCGCTCAGACGGGTGGGCGCAACCCGCCGCGTCACTGGGGGCGCGTGGGCGATCCGCTGTGCGCGTCGGAGTTCGACGAGTACGCGCAGAGCAAGATCATCGCCGAGCGCACGCTGCTCGAGTCGGGGTTGCCCCGGTGGGCGTGGCTTCGTCAGACAGGGATCCTGCACAAGGACCTGCTCACCGTGCAGGATCCCATCATGACGCACGTCCCCCTCGGGGGCGTGCTCGAGTGGGCGACCGCAGAGGACTCGGCGAGGCTCCTGGCCAACCTCACTGAAGACGGCGTGCCCGATGAATTCTGGTGCGAGGTCTACAACGTCGGCGGCGGAGAGCCCTTTCGCTGGACCAACTACGAGATGCTCGAGCGCGTCGGCGCCGCGTTGGGAACCGCCGATCCGGGCCGGTGGTACGAGCGCCGCTGGTTCGCGCGAAAGAACTTTCACGGCCAGTGGTACACCGACTCTGATCGGCTCGAGGCGCTGCTGCCGTTTCGCAAGGACACCGCCGAAGGCGCCATCGCTCGCTGCATCGAGCACGCGCCGACGAGCGCGAAGCTGGCCCGATTCACTCCGGACTGGGTGGTCAAGCACGCTGGGATGGCGCAGATCGCTGCCAAACCCCGAGGCACGATGGCGTGGGTCCGCGCGCGCGACGAAGAGAAGATCCGGGCGTATTTCGGCACATTTCGCGGCTGGGAGGAGATCGGCGACTGGTCCTCCTTTCGAGCGCCAGCGCCCTCGCGGGAGCCGACGTCTCTCGATCACGGCTACGACGAGCACAAGCCGCGCGCGCGCTGGAGCCTCTCGGATCTGCGCGGCGCCGCGGAGTTTCGCGGCGGATCCGTGCTGTCCGAGCACATGCGCGAGGGCGCCATCGACGAGAAGCTCTCGTGGCGCTGCGGCGAAGGGCACACGTTCGCCGCGAGCGCGCGGCTCGTGCTCGCGGCGGGCCACTGGTGCCCTGTGTGCGTGCGCTCTCCCAAGGACTACCCCAAGCACGCCGAGCGCAATCGGTTTCTCGCGCAAGTGCAGCCCGAGTCCCTGGCGTGAGAGCGTAGCGCTCACCGCGCGCGACGGAGCGCCAGCGACCCCGAGGTGGTCTCGATGGTGATCGATCCCTGCCCGCTGCCGAAGCGCCGAAGGAGGCCCTCGGATGTGCCGACCTCGACGCTGTCGAGCCGGTCATCGAGCGACCCCGACGTCGTCGCATAGCGCACCGTCGCGCCGCTCTCGCCGAGAAACGCCAGCTCGACGTCGCCCGAGACCGAGTGTCCCGAGAGCTGACACCCCTGCGCGCAGCGACCCTGCCAGCTGAGCGACCCCGACGTGCTGTGGAGCTGCACGGCCGCGGCCGCGCCGACGTGAGACACGCGAACGTCGCCCGAGGCCGTGCGCACGTCCGCCGTTCCGGTGATCGAGCGCAGCGTGACCTCGCCAGAGGCCGTCGTGACCGTCGCGTTGGTCGCGCTTCGTACGTCGACGTCGCCCGAGCTCGTCTGCACCGCGATTCGCCCTGCGAGCGCGCCGATCGTGACGTCGCCCGACGCGGTCACGACCTCGACCGCGCTGCCCTCGGGCAGCTCGATTTCGATGCGCCCGTGCTCGAGCCGACGCCCATCGAACAGCACGTCGTGGCGGCCGTCCGGCGCGCGGACGAGGGTCGGGGTCGCGTCGGTCGCGTCGCTCGTGACGCGGATTCGCTGTGGATGACCTGGCTCGATGCGAACATCCGCCGACGAGGTCTCCAGGCGGATGGCCACGGGACCCATCGTGGGAACGATCGCTTCTCGCCCCGAGCCAGCCTGGTTGATTCTATGTGCCTGGCTCGGCTCGACGCGGTTGACGTTGGGATAGAGCGCGAGCCCCGAGGCCACGAGCAGCGCCGCGACGCTCGCGGCCGCGACGGCGTACGGTCGCCAGCGAACGGGGGCCTTCTCGACCGGAGCAGGGGCGGCTGTGCGATACGGGCTCTTTGCGACGGGCGGGGGAGGGAGCTTCGCTTCGATCGCAGGCCACAGGTGTGCGATCGACGGAGCGTCCTCTGCGCTCTTGGCGAAGAGGGCGTGCTCGGTGCGGAGCCACGCGAGCTCTTGCTTGCACGCGTCGCAGCGCTCGACGTGCGCTTCGAGCGACGCGCGATCGATGGGCTCGCCCGTCGGCGCGCCGGTGGCGAGAGACTCGAGGGCTTCGGGGTTGCAGTCGTTGTTCATGGGGATGCGAGCTCCGAGCCTTCAGCGAAGAGAAGAGAGCGCGGCGCGCAGCTGGAGGCGCGCGCGGTGGATTTCGTTCTTTACGCGGGCGACGTTCCACCCGAGGACGTCGGCGATCTCGTCGTACGAGAGCTGTTGATCCACGCGAAGGACCAGCGCTGTCCTGCGCTCTTCGTCGAGCCTCGCGAGCGCGCGACCGAGCAGGACGTCCACCTCGCGCCCGAGCAAGAGCGCCTCTGGGTCTGGCGCGAGGCTCGCGGCGCGAGCGTCCACGGGCTCATCGAGCGGCACCGTTTTCGCTGACGACCGCAGGTGCTCTCGCGCGACGTTGCGCGCCACGCCGAGCAGCCACGGGAGCGCGCGCTCGACGGCGGCTCCGCTCGTGAGCGCCGCGTGCGCCCGGACGAAGCTCTCTTGGGTGACCTCGTCCGCTGCGGCGGCGCTGCCGACGACGCTCCTGGCGAAGCGCCACACGCGCGGGGCGTGCTGTCGAAACAGCTCGTGCAACGCGCCAGCGTCTCCGCGGCGCGCTCGCTCGAGCAGCGGGCGGTCCAGCGAGATGACGGTGGCCGGCGCGCGAGGCGGCGGACGCTCGGACATGGCGACTAGAAGACTCACGGCATGCAAGTGACGCAAGCGCCGTCGCGGTTTCAGAAAAATCGACGAGTCGCCTCGGCGCGCCCGTTCGCGGTGGAAAATCGCGATGTTCCAGGCGATGTGCGATGATGCTGCGATTCCATGGCTCGCTTGCTCGAATCTGTGCTCACTCGTCGGCGCGCTCCCGCGCTCGTCCTCGCGCTCACGCTCTCGTCCATCGTGAGCTGTCGCTACCCTGCTACCTCCGTGCTCTTCGTGTTGGGCAGCGACGCGCCCGCCGAGCGCACGATCAGGGTCGAGGCGAAAGTCTGGCGCGTCGGTGAAGCAGAGCCGCAGACCGCGACGGCGTTTTCGCGCACCGGGCTCACGGAGGACGGCGAAGATCTGTTCTCCGTAGTCCCCAACGGCGAGCCGAGGTCGCAGCGCGTGCAGGTGCGGCTCGAGGCGTTGTTGTCGGCGACGCCGACCGAGCCGACGCAGGTGCTTCGGCGGATCCTGCGCTTCTCGTTTACGCCAAACGTCACGACCTATCAGCGGGTGTTCTTCGCGATGGCGTGCCTCAACCCGAGCACCGATTGCCAGCGCACGACCGGGACGTGCACCGTTCAAGAAGCGTGCGAAGAGCGCGGGCAGACCTGCGGAGACAACGGCGAGTGCGTGCCGATCGACGTGATGCCTCAGCCGGTGCCCGACGGCGGACTCGTGCGCGACGCGAGCGCGCGCGACGCGACCGTGCGCGACGCGCGCACAGACAGCGGGCCCGACAGCGGCGCGCCGGTCGACGGAGGGATCGACGTCGTCGCGGACTCGCCTGCCGACTCCGCCGCGGATTCTACCGATGATTCTGCGGTGGATTCTATGGTGTCCGTTGGGATCGACGCGCGCGCCGACACCGGCGTCGACGCTCCTTCGGACACGAGGATCGACGCGCTCACGGACACGGGCATCGACGCGCGAACCGACACTGGCGTGGACGCGTCGACGGACACTGGGATCGACGTGCGCACGGACACGGGCGTCGACGTGCGGACGGACACTGGAGTCGATGTGCGCACGGACACGGGCGTCGATTCAGGCGTCGTTCCGACCGTCGGGCCGACGGACTATTTGATGGTCGCGTTCGGCAACGTGACGTGCGCGCGATCGATCGCGAATCAGCGGTCTTTTTGCTGGGGGATCGGCGGCCAAGGTCGCACGGCGCTCGGCACGACCGCCAACGTGTTCACGCCCACGCTGACGGTGTTGCCCGATCGGCTCGTCGCCGCGGCGGGGGGCTTCTTGCACACGTGTTTCATCACGCGCACCGCCGGGATGGTCAACGAGGTTCGCTGCTTCGGAGCGAGCTCGAGCGGACAGTGCGGAATCGTCTCGCCCGCGGTGATGACGGGCAATCTCGTCACGGTCTCCAACGCGGCGATGATCGCTTCGGGCAGCGATCACACGTGCATCGTGACGGGCGGCAGCGACGTGTACTGCTGGGGCGTCGGGTCCTTGGGACAGCTCGGAGACGGAGTGATGCGCGCGTCGAGCGCGACACCCGTGCAGACCTCCGCGCCGTGGGGCGCTGCCTCGATCGTCGACATCGACGCGGATAGCAATTCTTCGTGCGTGCTCACCGGCGGCGGCGACGTGTACTGCTGGGGTGCCGGGTATGGCACCGTTCCCACGCGACAGATGGTGAGCGGTATGCGCGGCGTGGCCGTGGGCAATTCGCACGTGTGCGCGTTCAACGGTTCGGGGCAGCTCTACTGTTGGGGCCAGAACAATTCTGGCCAGATCGGCGATGGCACGACGACCGCTCGACCCATGCCCACGCTCGTCAACGTCGGCGGCTCGAACGTCAGGAGCGTCGCCGCTGGCAGCAACACGACCTGCGCGATCTCGGCCACCGGGAGCCTCTACTGCTGGGGCGACTCGTCGAACGGAAAGGTCGGAAACGGCACGCCCATGGGTTCGGTGCTGAGCCCCGCGCTGATCACCATCGGCGGCGGCGGCGCTGCGGTGTCCGTGACCACGGGCGCCGCGCACACCTGCGCCCGTGCGATGTCGGGCGCCGTTCATTGCTGGGGGCTCAACAACACGGGGCAACTGGGGCTCGGAGTGGGCTCGATGATGCAGTACTCGACGCCCCAGCGCGTCCCGGGGACTTGAGCACCCCGCGATCGTTGCGTGAGGCGTTCCCCGTTGCATCTGCTACGCTCGCATCGATTTTCGATGGTGTTCGCGCTTCCGATCCTCGCTGCTTCGCCGCGCGCTAGCGAGCCGGCCGTCGAGCGGACGAGCCCTCGCTCGGTGCGCATCTCGGTCACTGATCGCTGCGACATGGCCTGCGTGTACTGCAGGCCGACGATGACGGACGGCTATGTTCCTGCGGAGGACAGGCTCGACGTCGAGGCGTGGGATCGGCTCGTCCGCGCGCTCGTGGCGCGTGGGGTGAGTCGCGTGCGGATCACCGGCGGAGAGCCGTTGATGTTTCGCGGGGTCGTCGAGGTCGTCCGTCGGATTCGTGCGATCGGCGTCGAGGACCTGGCGCTCACGACCAACGCCTCCCAGTTGGCCGCGCTTGCTGCGCCGCTTCGCGCCGCGGGGCTCGCGCGCATCAACGTGTCGATCGACTCGCTCGACCCGGCGCGCTTCGCGGCGATGACCCGCGGAGGCTCGCTCGAGCGCGTGCTCGCGGGGATCGAAGCCGCGCGCGCCGCGGGGTTCGACGAGATCAAGACCAACACTGTCGTCCTTCGTGATCACAACGACGACGAGGTCGAGGGCCTCACGCGATGGGCGTGGGAGTGCGGGATCGTTCCTCGGTTCATCGAGGTGATGGGGGTCGGCGAGGGCGCGAAGCTCTTTCAGTCGCACGTCGTCGGGTATCGAGAGATGCGCGCGAAGGTGGCCCACTTGTGCGTCGACGACGAGGCCGAGGTCGAGCGCGATCGCGGGCCGGCGAAGTACGTTCGATCTCGCGATGGCAACCACCGCGTCGGCTTCATCACTGGGACCACCGACACGTTTTGCGAGGGATGCGACCGGCTTCGCGCGAGCTCGACCGGCGTGCTCCGCGCGTGCCTCTCGAAGAACGACGGGGTCGATGTGTCCGACGCCGCGAGGCGAGGGGACGATGCGTCGATCGAGCGAGGGCTCGCCGACGCGTGGGCGATGAAGCCCGACGCGAGCTGGAAGGGCTGCACCGAGTCGTCGGCCGCGTCCGTGAACATGCGCGCCACCGGAGGGTGACACGCCATAGGCGCCGAAAACTTCACGGCTGAAACAGAGAGTTAGAGTAGCAAATCGAGCGACGAAACGACGGTTTACATCGAGCCGCGGAGCGCGGC
>LNFM01007434.1_pt1 | contig 17180 bp, 20 predicted proteins | sample 596031 | NCBI WGS metagenome assembly LNFM01 (sample SAMN04254537, study PRJNA301005) | activated carbon metagenome | isolation source: dual media filters at the Ann Arbor, Michigan drinking water treatment plant | place: USA: Ann Arbor | reverse complement strand
TCGACACCATCTCCTTCAAGAAGGGCCAGGCCTTCCTCCGCATGCTGGAGGCCTACCTCGGCGAGGACGCCTTCCGCACCGGCCTCCGCCGCTACATGGCGACCCACAAATATTCCAGCACCACCACCGCCGACCTCTGGGTCGCCCTCGGGGCGGCCTCCGGCAAGCCCGTCGTCGAGCTCGCCGCCGGCTGGACCGAGCAACCCGGTTTCCCCGTCGTGTTTGTCTCCGCCACCGGCGAGGGCGCCACCCGCGCACTCCGACTTGAACAATCCCGCTTCACCGTCAATGACCCCGCCGCCGCGCCGCTCACGTGGAAAATCCCCGTGACCCTCGCCAACACCGCGAATCTCACCACGCCCGCCGTCACGCTGCTGGAAAAGCAACCCGCCACCGTGCCCTGGCCCATCGGCCGCGGCACGCCCAAGGCCAATGTCGGCAACACCGGCTTCTATCGAGTCCTCTACGACGACACCCTCTACGACGCGCTGCGCCGCGAGATCACCACCCTGCCCGTCACCGACCAGCTCAACCTGCTGGGCGATGGTTGGGCGCTGACCGAAGCCGGCCGCCAGCCGGCCACCGCGTGGCTCGATCTCGCCGAGCAACTCCGGTCCAGCCCGAGCCAGCCCGTCTGGGAACATCTGCTCGACAAGATCGCCCTGATCGACCGCCTGCAGCTCAACCAGCCGGGCCGCCGTCTGTTCCACGCCTGGGCCGTTCAATTGCTCGCCTCAAAGTTTGCCCAGCTTGGTTGGGACGCACGACCAGAGGAGTCGCCGCTTGATGCCACCCTCCGGCCCAATCTGATCGCCGCGCTTGGCACTTACGGTGACCGCGCCGTGATCGAGGAATGCACCCGTCGCTTTTCCGCTTTCCAGGCCGATCCTGCCAGCCTGCCGGGCAATCTTCGCAGTCCCGTGCTGGCCGTCACCGGCCGCTACGCCACGCGCGAGACTTATGATCAGCTCCACGCCCTGGCCAAGGCCGCCAAGACCACCGTGGAAAAACGCCGCGCCTACGCCGGCATGCAGGCTGTGCTCGATCCGGCGCTCGCCGCCGAAACCTTGGCCCTGACGCTGGGCGGCGAACTGTCCACCACCGAGGCCGCGCGCAATGTCGCCGCCGTCGCCGCCAACGAGCACCCCGGCCTGGCTTGGGATTTCGCTCAGGCCCACACCGACGCGCTGTTGCAGCGCACCACCTTCTTCGGCCGCAACACCTACCTGCCTGGCATCGCCCGCGCCTCCACCGAGGCCGCCCGTGCCACCGAGCTCGAGGAGCTGGTGCGCGCCAAGCTGCCGCCCGACGCCTTCGCCGAGGCCGCCAAGGGCGCCGACCTCATCCGCCTGCGCGCCCTGATGAAACAGCGCGAACTCCCCGCCATCGACGCGTGGGTCAAAGCGCGCGTGATATTGCCCGAATAAAGAATCCCCGGGCAAGCCCCGAGGCATTTCCACAATTCAACTTTTGCCTGGTTTTTGTGGGAGCGACCTTGGTCGCGACAGTCGCGTGCAAGCACGCTCCCACAGGCTCCATCCAAGCCGGAGCAAGCTCCGTATTAAATCTACAGTGAATAAACCGGAGCCGATGGTCAAGCTACGCGCCAAGCTCTACAAAGTCGCAATCGTCCGCTGGGTGGACGTGCCGAAGGCCGCCGTGGCCACGCTTGATCTCACCCCGGCGGACATCAAGGGCGCCATCAAAGGCTGGAACGCCCGGCTCCATTTCAACGGCGACCTTGACCGCGTCACCTTGTTCACCGGCAAGCGCGGACACTACAAGCTCGCCTTCAAGGTCGACCTGCTCCGGGCCGCCGGCGTGGACGCCGGCGACACGATTGAGTTCACGCTTGAGCGCGACCCCGCCTCGCGCGAACCGGATTTGCCCTGCGAGATGGCGCGCGTGTTCCGCACCCGCCCGGAACTGCGGGAACGCTGGATGAGCCATAGCGTGGCGATCCGCCGCCAGGTCGTCCGCTACATCGAGGAGGCCAAAAGCCCCGAGGTCCGGGCCAAGCGCAGCTGGATCTTCCTCGAACGGCTCGCGGAGACCGGCTCGCTCAGCGGTTAGCCCGACCTTGCGGCCCTCTTGCCAGATTCCACACGCCAGTCCGATCCCCCCGGCTGATGTCAACTAATAGTTGACATCAGCCGAACACGCGCCGCGTGGGGCGCTATGGTGCGTCCGGCCGTGATCCAGCCTAATTGTTCGGAATGAAGCCCGCGCCCTTCGGGTCGAACAGCTTCTTCGCGTAGAACGGCACGTATTGCGTGATCCCCAGCACGCCGAGCACGAACAGGCTGTCGCGATACGGCCCGCCGAGAAAGATGCCGAGGAGGCCGCAAGCCTCGGCCAGCGCCACGCCGGCGATGAAAAGCACGAAGGCGCGCGTCGGCTCTGTCAGGCGCGGCAGCACGAGCCAGCGAATGACAATGCTCACAAATAGCGGCACGAACCCGACCAGGCCTTGCAGCGAGTTCTCGGCGGAGGCGGGCGGCAGCGGTTTGCCCTGCGCCAGCAGCAGATAAACCAGCACCAGACCGGTGAGGGTGGCCGCCCAGAAACCCCACCAGATGATCAGGCGCGTCTTGATCTTCCGGTCGTCGTAGCCCGGCATCATGGCGATATACGTTTGATGACTGTGAGGACGGCCGCCGTATCGGTTCCGTCACGCAAGTGGAGGTAGGTCACATCCTGGTCGTGGTTGACGACGGCATCCTTGCCGATCCAGGTGAGCGTGGGCATCTCGACTCAGAAAAGGCTGAAGATACCGGTATGTCCAGCCAGCGGTGACAACTGTTCAGAAATCCTCGAGTCGGAACTTTGGTTTGATTCCGCTGACATGTTCAATCCGACCGTCGGTGTGGACACGATAGATGCCATGCACCGCCCCCGCGGCGATCAGGGCCGTCAGCTTGGGTAGCGCCGCCAGCACCAGGGGCACCCGTTTCTCGCGTTGCACATGCGAAAGGGCGTAAAGGATGAAGGTGTGGGTCGGGGCGGTGCTGAAGAGCGAACGCTCGGGTTCCTTGCGGGCGATATTGCGGTCGCAGGTCAGGATCACCCAGCGGCGCTGGGCGACGTTCCGAATCCAGAACGGATCCGGCGTGTCCTGCGGAAAATAGTCGCCATGCAATTCCACCCGATATCCATGGGGCCGCAGGGCCGCCGCGAGCAGCCGCCCGCCCGTGTCACGGTCGATGAAGAAGACCGGGGCCTCAGGCGGCGGTGCGGGCCGACCAGCGGATGGCTTCCTGGATTTCCTCGGGCTTGGCTCCATAGTCCGCCGACAGCTCCTCGATGGGTTCGCCGGCAAAGAAACGGCCGGCAATGATCTCCGTCTTGACCCCCAGGCGCTCCAGGCAGGGTTTGCCGAAAGCAACCGTGGGATCGATCATGATATACCGTGGTTCGTAGAGTTGGCCCGTGGCGGTGTAGAAAAAGGGATGCAGGCGGGAGGCAAAGCCGTCCTTCCCGTAATCGATGCGATGCAAGTATTGCTGCAGGACGGTTTCGCTGACCGTCTGCCCTCGTTCGGAAAGGGAGATAAGCCGGTCCCGAACCTTGAGCAGCAAGTGCTCCGTATCGTGATAGAATTTCTCCGATGCCAGCAAATCGAGGCTGCCCATGCTGTCGCGCAGATACGCCAGCGCGTCGCGAACCCGGTGCATGGGAATATGGTAGCGTTTGCGAATGCCTTGGACGACATGCGCCTGGACCAGGTTTTGAAAGGAAAGTGCGTCCGGCGCCGAAGGAACCAACAGGTTCGGCGAGCGGCGCGGACCACCCTTGGTCGGATAGGAGCGTCCCTTGAACCACGAACGCAGCGTAGCCGGATGCGCGCCGATGCAACGGGCTGCATCAGTCATGCTATAGGTGGGCAAAGTGCGGGGATCCATGGGTGCAAAGTGACTCAGCCAACCCGCCGATGCAAGGCCGCAGGCGGGCGGCACTCACACCTCCTCGATCTTGTTTACCCCTTTACCCATCCGTTTGGCCTTGAAGCCAAACTCATCACCAATGTGACGAAACATCCGACCAATCATCTTGTTGCCCTCGACCGTGCAATAGCCTCGGCCGCTGATCGGATCACCCTCATCCGCACCTTCGAATGAGAAACGAAGCACCTTTTCGTCCCGATCATCCATCTTGCAGTCTAGTTCCACCTCAACCGCCCCGAAATTCATCCGGCCTATGCCACGTGTGCTGATCATCACTTTCGCTGGACCGCACAAATCCACATAGTCGGAATCGAAATCTTGCAATTCGGTAACACGCCACTGGCCAACAAACATCTTTTTCACCGTCCATTTGCCGGCCGGCACTTCCCAGGGCAGATGAAGAATCGCCTCGTCAGGCATACTTTCGTTTTTCAACCGCGACCGCTCACGCGCCGATGGGGTGCCAGGTGGTCTTGAACTCGAGGTGGTCGCGGAGCTCGCCGAAACTCATTGCGCAGTCCCGACCTCTTCAAACGTCAGTTCCTTGATGGCCGAGTGCTCCTTGGCGTGTTCGATCGTCATGTTCACCAACCGGCCGTCGGCATCGAGGTCCAGATAAACATTCTCGCTGACCTCGCGGCTTTCAGCGATGGGCTTGGAAGTGAATTCAATCATCGCCGTGTCGGTGTCGGGAAAATATTTCACTTTCATGGTTGGTCCTCGGTGAAGCTTCGGTCGAAAAAGGCGTTGTGGATGGTCTGGCCGTCTGAAAGGAGGATAACCCGAAGAGCCCGTCCGTCCATCTCTTTGATTCGAGCCCAGCGGCGGATGCGGCCATCGCTTTGGATTTCCTCGCGCAAGGGTTGCTCCAGCACCTGTTTGAGCCACTCGTCGCGTATCATCGCCCGGTCAGGTCTCCCACGCGTATGAAGGAAATACTGCGTGAATTTCATGCCCGCCTGATGATGCTCAGGCTCCAATGGGATGCCAGGTGGTCTTAAACTCGAGCGTGTCGCGCACGTCGTAGAGGCTCTGCGCCTGGTCGGAGAACCAGTTCACCGGTTCCTCGGTCTTGTGCAGCTTGACGCGTTTCACGCTCTCGGCCGCGCCGAGTTTGAGCGCCTTGCGCTCATCGGCGTTGGCCACACCGGCGATGGCGCGCAGGTGCGTGTGCGTGGCGAAGGTCGGCACCAGCTCCTTGCGGTAGCCGGTGAGCAGGTTGACCACCCCGCCGGGCAGGTCGCTCGTGGCCAGCATCTCGCCGAGCACAATGGCCGGATAAGGCTGCGTCGTGGAAGCGAGCGCGACGACGGTGTTGCCGCTCGTGATGGCCGGCGCGATGAGCGAGACGAGCGCGAGCAACGGCGCCTCCTCGGGCGCGAGCAGGCCGACGATGCCCATAGGCTCGGTGACGGTGAAGTTGAAGTGCGGCGAGGCGACAGGGTTCACGTTGCCGAGCACCTGCTCATATTTGTCGGCCCAGCCCGCGTAGTAGATGAGCCGGTCAATAGTGGCTTCGATCTCTCGTGCGATGCCGCGCTTTCCGTCGGGGCGTAAAGCCCCTCCCACGCTAAGCGCGTCAGCCAGGTCGGCCTTGCGGGCCTCAAGCATCTCGCCGAGGCGGTAGATGATCTGACCGCGGTTGTAGGCGGTGCGTTTGGCCCAGCCGGGGCCGGCCTTGGCCGCGGCCTCGACGGCGTTGCGCAGGTCCTTGCGGGTGCATTGCGGGATGTTGGCGAAGAAATTGCCGGCGGCGTCTTTCAGCGGGAAGGTGCGCGCGCTCTCGGAACGGATGAACGCGCCGCCGACATAGACTTTGGGTGTTTTGGTGATGGGGAGGCGGGACATGGGAGGAGTGGGTTTGAGTTCAGACCGCGGCCGCGGAGGCCTCGTCCTGCAGGTAGGTCTTTTCCCGGTAGCGGCGGGCGAAGAACACGAAGATGATCGAGGCGAGCATCGCGAGCGCGGTGAAGAAGAGGTAATAATTCGCGCCTTCGAGCTGAAGGTTGAACCGTGTAATCGCGAAATTCACCCCGGCCGTGACCAGGTTGCCGGCGGAGATGGACAGCAGGTAGAGCGACATGATGACGGATTTCATGCGCGGCGGAGCCTGCGTGTAGGCAAACTCCAGGGCCGTGATGGACACCATGACCTCCGCGGCCGTGAGCAGCGCATACGCGGGGAGCTGCCAGCCGATGCTGGGGAAAAAGCCGGCGGAAATCCTGGACTCGATCCACGCACTCACGATGAAGGCCACGCCGGACAGCGCGATGCCGAGTCCGATCTTGCGCAGCGGGTTCAGCGGGAAGACCCGGTCGATCGCCGGATAGATGACATACTGAAACAGCGGGATGAAGAGCAGGATCATGATCGCGTTCACCGCCTGGATCTGGGAGGGCAGCCACGTGATGCCGGCGAAATGCAGGTTCATTTTCGCGCCCTGCAGCACCCAGCGGCCGCCGCTCTGGTCCCACAACGACCAGAAGATGGCCACGAAGGCGAAGATGATGGCCAGCCGGCCGATGGCCGCCCAGCCCTCGCGGTTGAAGTTGTCGCGGAGGAAGGATTTCCCCGCCGGCGGGATGTGCACAAACTTCCGGCGGCCGGCCCAGAAGATGACCGTGGCGACAAACATCAGGATGCCGGGGATGCCAAAGGCCAGATTCGGGCTGTGGTGTTGCAGCACCCAGGGAATGAGCAGGATCGAGAAGAACGACCCGAAATTCACCGAAAAATAAAACCACCCGAAGGCCCGCGAAAGGAGATGCTTGTTCGAGGCGCCGAACTGGTCGCCGACATTGGAGGAGACGCACGGCTTGATGCCGCCCGCGCCGAGCGCGATCAGCCCGAGCCCGAGAGCCAGCCCGGTGCGGGTGAGGTCGAGCGCGAGCACGAGGTGGCCCAGGCAGTAGACCAGCGAGATGTAGAAGATCGTGCGGTATTTGCCGAGGAAGGCGTCGGCGACGATCGCCCCGAGTATGGGAAAGAAGTAGTTCGACGCCAGGAACAGGTGGAACCACTTGCTCGCCTCGGCCTCGCTCATCGGCGCCGGCGCGCCGGACGCGTCGCGCAGGTATTGCGTCATGAACACGACGAGGATCGCGCGCATGCCGTAGAAGCTGAAGCGCTCGGCCAGCTCGTTGCCGATGATGTAGGGGATGCCCGGGGGCATCTTGTCCGTTTTGAGCGGAGCGGTGAGGTAGGGGGTATTGGCCATGGGGGAATAATATCAGCGTTTGGGCTGATTGATGACACGGAAGCTCCAAGCACCAACATCCAAGCTCCAGTGAAATTTCAAACTGCCCAAGGCTCCAAACTCATGTGTCATGCAAACACTCGTGTTGTGTGCTGCTGTCATGGGAGCTTGGATATTCAATGGTGCTTGGATTTTGGATGTTGAAGCTTCCGCCGCCTTGGCGGCGGCGCTCATACCAGCTTGCAGTAGTCGAGCAGGCCTTGCCGGCCGCCCTCGCGGCCGAAGCCGCTTTCCTTGTAGCCGCCGAAGGGCGACGCCGGGTCGAACTTGTTGTAGGTGTTGGCCCACACGACGCCGGCCTTGAGCTCGGTGGACATCTTCAGGATGCGCGAGCCCTTGTCGGTCCACACGCCGGCGCTGAGGCCGTAGGCGGTGTTGTTGGCCTTCTCCACCGCCTCGTCCACGGTGCGGAAGGTGAGCACGCTGAGCACGGGACCGAAAATCTCCTCGCGGGCGATGCGGTGGCTCATGGAGACGCCGGAGAAAATCGTCGGCCGGAAATAGTAGCCTTTGCTCGGCAGCTTGCAGGCGGGCTGGAACATCGTCGCGCCCTCCTTCACCCCGGTGGCGACGAGCCGCTCGATGGTGCCGAGCTGTTCCTTCGAGTTGATGGCCCCGATGTCGGTGTTCTTGTCGAGCGGGTCGCCGATGCGCAGCACCTTGACGCGGTTCTTGAGCTTCGCGAGCACCTCGGCCGCGACCGTCTCCTGCACGAGCAGGCGCGAGCCGGCGCAGCACACATGGCCCTGGTTGAAGAAGATGCCGTTGACGATGCCCTCGACCGCCTGGTCGATCGGTGCGTCGTCGAACACGATGTTCGCCGCCTTGCCACCCAGCTCCATCGTCATCTTCTTGTCCGTGCCGGCGAGCGACCGCATGATGATCTTGCCCACCTCGGTCGAGCCGGTGAACGCCACCTTGGCCGCGATGGGGTGCCCCATGACGGCCGCGCCGGTGTCGCCGAAACCGGTGACGATGTTGACCACGCCCGCCGGCAGACCGGCGTCCTGGAAAATCTCTGCGAGCTTCAGGGCGGTGATGCTGGTCGTCTCGGCCGGCTTGATGACGATGGTGTTGCCCATGGCCAGCGCCGGCGCGAGTTTCCACGCGAGCATGAGCAGCGGAAAATTCCACGGGATGACCTGGCCGACGACGCCAAGCGGCGCGACCCGGCGGCCCGGGGCCACGTAGTCGAGCTTGTCGGCCCAGCCGGCGTGGTAGAAGAAATGCGCGGCGGCCATCGGCACGTCGAAATCGCGGGATTCCTTGATGGCCTTGCCGCCGTCCATGGTCTCGGCGACGGCAAACTCACGGGCGCGGTCCTGCAATAGACGGGCGATGCGGAAGATGTATTTGGCGCGCTCGCGGCCCGGCATTTTGCCCCAGACGGTGTCGTAGGCTTTCTTCGCGGCCTGATAGGCGGCGTCCACATCCGCGGCGTTGGCCTGCGCGATCTCGGCGAGCTTCGTCTCGTTGGCCGGGTTGATGGAATCAAAATATTTTCCGGAGACCGGCGCCACAAACTTGCCGCCGATGAACAGATCATAACGCGGCTTGAGCTTCGGGTCGGCGGTCTCGGGGGCGGGATCGAATTCCCAGAGGTCGCCGAAGATGAGCTCGGGCGCCGGACGGCCGGCGGAGCGGGAAGTCGGACGTTTCTTTTCAGTCAGCGTAGGCATGGGAAAGAGGGGTTAACCACGAATGGACACGAATTCACACGAATGGGATCATAGCACGACCCTTTCCCATTCCAGTTTCGCACGTTTGAAATTGATGATCAGCCCGACTCGCAGTCCGGTGATCCGCAGGTAATTCAGCATCTGCCCGCGTTCGTGGTCGGTGATGCGATCAATCACCTTGGTATCAGTGATCACCGCATTATCCGCGATCAAATCAGGAACATACTCCCCGACCTGACGCGCCTTGAACAGGATGGGGAACGCGGCCTGTTGTTGAACTGAGATCCCGGTGTCATGAAAAGCCAGCACCAAGGCGTTTTCATAGGGCTTCTCGTGCAGTCCATGGCCCACTTCTTTAACCACCTCAAAGGCACAGCCCACGATTCGGAATACCAAATCACGCTGCAGCACGCTGTCTTCTGATTCGTGTCTATTCGTGTCCATTCGTGGTTAATAACTCAGTAGGACTCCGCGGCCTCGCTGAAGTAATACGGGGCCTGGTAGGCGCCGGTCTTCTCCTTCTCGATCTGGCGGAGCAGGTCGTTGAGGAGCGAGGAGGCGCCAAAGCGGTAGCGGGTGTTGTTGAGCCACTCGTCGCCGAGGGTCTCCTTGACGGCGATGAGGAATTGCAATGCCTGCTTGGCGGTGCGGATGCCGCCGGCGGGCTTCATCGCGATGGGCGTGCCGGTATCGAGGTAGAAATCGCGGATGGCCTCGAGCATCACCTGGTTGTTGCCCAGGGTGGCGTTGAGCGTGGTCTTGCCGGTGCTGGTCTTGATGAAATCGTTGGGCCGCAGCACGCGCATGGCGATGAAGGACGCGGCGCGGATGTTGTCGTAGGTCTCCAGTTCGCTGACCTCCAGGATGACCTTGAGCGTCGCCGCGCCGCAGGCCTCGCGCACGGCGGCAATCTCGTCCTGCACCAGTTGAAATTCGCCGGCGAGGAATGCGCCGCGGTTGATCACCATGTCGATCTCGTCGGCGCCGTCGGCCACGGCGGACTTCACCTCGGCCAGGCGGGTGCGCAGCGGGGCCTGGCCGGAGGGAAACGCGGTGGCGACCGACGCGATGCGGACGGCAGTATCCTCGCCGAGCGCCCGGCGGGCGTGTTTCACCATGGAGGGATAGACGCAGACGGCGGCGACCGTCGGAATGTCGGGATCGCCATGGGGGCTGAGCGCCTTCTGGCAGAGTGACTCGACTTTGCCGGGCGTGTCCTTGCCCTCGAGGGTGGTGAGATCGACCATCGAAACCGCGGTTTTCAGGCCCCAGAGCTTGGCCCCTTTTTTGATGCTGCGGGTCGTGTATTTGGCGACCCTTTCCTCGATGCCGACGTGGTCCACCGGGCCGACTTCATCAAACAAACGCCGGAAAACGTGCTGGGCGGGGGTGGCCATGAGGCGGCGAATATCCAGCCGATCATTCCCGAAAACAACGCCAAAGTCGGCGCGGCCTTGCCTCGGGGACGCCGGCCGCTAAGCTGCGGGCCATGAGTGACTCCCCCGTGCCCGGCCAACCCCAGGGCGAACTGGTCATCCGCACCATCGCGATGCCGGCCGACACCAATGCCAACGGTGATATCTTCGGCGGCTGGCTGATGTCGCAGATGGACCTCGGGGCCGCCATTGTCGCGAAAAACCTCTCGCGCAGCCGCGTGACCACGGTCGCGGTGGACGGCATGGTTTTCCTGAACCCCGTTTTCGTCGGCGACATTGTGAACTGCCACGCCAAGCTGCTGAAGATTGGCCGCACCTCGATGAAGATCGACGTCGAGGCCTGGGTGCAGCGCGGCAAGGACGGCACGCTCCTGCGCGTCACCGAGGGCGTATTCACCTACGTCGCCATCGACGACGCCGGCCGGCCCCACCCGGTGCATCGCTCCTGATTTTCGGGAGGCGGCCGGTTATTGTAATTTTTCCCGGAGTTCCTTGTAGCGGGCGCGGCTGATCGGCAGGCAGACCCCGTTCTTCAACTCCGCCTCGTAGTGGCTCCCTTCGCTCGCGTGCAGCGCCTTCACCGCGCTCATGCGCACCAGGTAACTCTTGTGGATGCGCTCGAAATCGGCGGGCAGGATCGCCTCCAGCTTCTCCAGTGTCTTGTCGTGCAGTTCTCGCCGGCCGTTAGCCAGCACGAGTTCGGAGTAATTGCCCGCCCCCTGCACATACAGCACGTCGTCCATCGCCACGAGCTCCACCCGGCCGGCCTTTTTCACCGCCAGGTTTCGGGCCGCAAAGGCGGCGCGCGCGCCAGGGTGGCGGACGCGCTCCAGCGCCGCGGCCAGCCGCTCGCGGGAGAACGGCTTCGGGACAAAGTCGATCACGCCGTATTGGAACGCCTCCAGCGCCCGGTCCGTGTTGGCCGACACGATGATCGTATGAAAGGACGAGGCCACGCTGCGCTTAAGCAGCTCCATGCCGTCCTGCCCCTCCAGGTTCAGGTCGAGCAACGCCACATCCACGGGATTCTCCGCCAGCCAGGCGGCGGCTTCATCGAACGTGGCGGCGGCATGCAGCTTCTCCAGTCCGCCGGCCAGAATTTCCCGGCAAAATCTCGCCAGCCGCTGGGCGACGAGTGGTTCGTCCTCGATCAGCACTAGTTTCATGCTTCGCCTCCCGTCGCCGGCTCTGGGTGCCAGCTTATGACTGTCTCCCAACCGGTATCCACAGCCCCCTGCGAAAGCGTCCAACGGCCCGCGAAACTTTCCTCCAGCCGGGCTTTTATATAGCGCAACCCCGTGCCGCCGCCCGGTCGGCCAGCCAGCTTGCGGGTGGGTCCGGGTGAAAGGAACGAGTAGCGCATCCCGGCCCCGCCCGGTTGCGCGACCAACCGGAAATTCACCCGGTCCGGCGCCTGCTGATGCACGAGACCGTTCTCGATCAACGTCAGAAAAAGCGCCGGCGGCACCAGCGCCTCCTCGTCCACGCCTTCCACCGCCAACCCGATCTCCCGGCCCGTCCGCCGGCTGATTACCTTCAGATGGGCGCGGCACAGGTCGAGCTCGCGCTTGAACGGCACCAGCCGTTCGCCCGACATCAGCGCGAGCGAGCGCAACTCCCCCGCCAGGTCGTCGATAAATTTCACCGCGCCGGCCGGATCCTGCTCGATGACCTCGGAGACGGCCGTGAGCGTGTTCAGCAGGAAGTGCGGCTGGAGGTTTTTCTTCAGCAGCTCGATTTCCATCCGGGCCGCCGTGAGTTGCGCCTCCCGCGCCCGGCGCCGCTCGTCTTGCAGCTGCAACGCCAGCGACGAAATCAGGCCGATAAGGACCGGCAGGAATTTCAGGAAAAAACTCGCCCGGAAATCCTCCGCCTCGAACACCAGCAGGATGGCGCTGGCCGCCACACCCAGCGCCACCGGCCACGCGCCGCGACGCCGGCGCCACACGGCCCACCCCGCGCACCCCAGCGAGACGACGATTCCCACGGCGAGGATCCACACGCCCTCGAGGTTCATCCGCTCCGGGCTCAGCCACGACACCGTCGCAAACACCGGCACGAGCCCGCCCAAAACCCAGCGACGGCGAGGCACGTCGAAGTGCATGACGACGAAGGCGACCATGAAAATACCCTGCACGCCCACCAACGCCACCATCGCGGCCAGCACCGGGTAATGCCAGTCGGCCGGATAGTGAAAGAACCACCGAAACGCCTGCATCGTCTGCATCACAGCGCCCGAGAGGCACACGCCACCCAGCAGCAGCAGCGTCGGGCGGCGGGCCGTCGCCAGCCACAGGATGAGGCCCGCCAACCCGACCATGCATAACGCCCCCGCCGCCAGAGTCGGCACAAACGCCTCGCGCAGAACCTTGCCCTGCAGCAGTGCGGGCTCATCAAGGAGAAACCGGAAGCCCGAGGTCGCCGCGGGAAAGCCCACGCGGTAACTTGAGGTGCGCATCGCCACCACATGCTCGCCGGGTCCGCGCATCGCGCCGGGAATGGAATACCACTCGTCCACGCGGCCCACCTGCTCGGACTCGCGGTCCGTTCCCGGCACACCGCTGCTGCCGAGCAGCACGCCGTCCCAATAAAGCTCATAGGCCCGCACCGTGGAAATCATGATCCCCGCGGGCAGCGCCATGCGTCCGTCCGTCCCCATCCGCACGCGGAACCGCACCCACTGCACGCCGGCCCGCGCCGGCAAAGCCCAAAAGCCCCGGACCTCCCAGTCGGCGTCGTCCCACGTCGGCTGCGCCCAGCGCGCATCGTCGCCATCCTTGAAGCGCACCTCGGAGTATTGGAGCGCGGCCGGTAATTCCTCAAACCAGCGCCGCACCGACCGGCTCGATTCCTCCGCCGGATGGGACCATCGCCTGAGGGCCGGCTGCGGCGGTGCCGGCTCGGCCGCCAGCACCACGATCACGGAAAACGCGGTCAGCACGGCAGCGAACGCGAACATTCGGCGCGACTGGAAGCAGTTCATGCCGTCTTGAATAGCCGCAACCGCCCGCAGGCGTCGAGGCGGTTCCCGCGCCGTTGGCGGACGCAATGAGCCGTTCACCCGGCGCACCCCGCCATTCACTCGCCGGGCGAGCCGTTCACCCCGGGGGATTCGCGGCACCGGCTTCCCGCACCCAATTTGGCGCCGTCAGACGAAACCACCGCTTCAACCCTCAATCCATCCCTGCCATGAAAAACAACCTGTTCAACTCCACCCTCGCGCTCCTCGCGCTTTGCTCCGTCGTCAGTCTCCCCGCGGCCAACCACAACGCCGCTTCGCATCCCATCGGTGGCGAGATGCCCCTCAGCCAGGTCACCGCCACTGTGGCCGCAAATGGCGACACGGTCACCGCCGGCACCAGCCGCATCATGGTCTCGCAGCGGCTCGGCTCCCCGAATGCCGTGCTGGCCGACGGCAGCTGGCTTTATACCGGTTACTCCGCCCGGTTGAGCGAATCGGGCCCGAGCCAAAACGGGACGCTGGTCGTCCGCTTTGTGAAAAGCCAGGTCACTTCCCTGTCCTTGGCGGACAAGGCCACGGTCACTGCTCTTCGCCAGACACCGCGCCTCGCTCCCGCCAGCCAAATGCTTGCCGTCCGGTAAACGGCAGGAAACGAAAATGCAGTTGCGCGGGCCAGGGCGTGAACGATGCCCTGGCCCGTCTTTTTGGGAACTGTCCGGTCTGTGCGCCGCGATTGTTGAACCGCTGTGATGCCACCCGGGTTGACGCGGCCCGGGCTCTGGCCCACGTTGGCCGACCTTGTCCAAGATCCCCGCCCATCCCGATGCCGCGCGCGGCGCACTGGCCGCCACCAGCAGTTTTCTGATCTGGGGCGTCGTGCCCGTCTATTGGAAACAGATGCAGGGTGTTTCCGCCTTTGAGTTGATCACGCACCGGATTGCCTGGTCGTTGTTGTTCCTGCTCGGCGTGCTGTGGTGGCAGAAAAACCTGCGCGCCCTGCGGCCGGCTTTCACCGAGCCACGAACCTTCGGACTGAACCTGTTGAGCAGCGTGCTGCTGGCGATAAACTGGGTGGTCTACATCTGGGCCGTGAATTCCGGCCACGTCATCGAGTCGAGTCTCGGCTACTTTCTCGTCCCTTTGGTCAACGTCGCGCTCGGCTCGCTTCTGCTGCATGAGCGCCTGCGCCCCCCGCAGTGGATCGCGATCGGTTTCGCGGCGGCCGGGGTCGGCGTGCTGCTGACCCGCGCCGGACATGTGCCGTGGATCGCCATCACGCTGGCCGTGACCTGGGCGGGCTACGGCCTGTTGAAAAAGCACTCCTCTCTCGGTTCCATTGCGGGCCTGACCGCGGAAACCATCCTGCTTTTCCCCCTGGCCGCCGGGTTGCTCCTGTGGTGGCACCACACGGGTGAAGGCGCGCTCGGGCGCGTCGACCTGCGGCTGCACCTCTACATCCTGAGCGTCGGCGTGGTCACCGCCATCCCCCTGCTGCTCTTCGCCTACGGCGCCCAGCGCATCCGCTTGGCGACCCTCGGCCTGCTCCAATATCTCTCCCCCTCCGTGCAGTTCCTGATCGGCTATCTGGTTTATCGCGAACCGTTCGACGCCGCGCGTCTGCAAGCCTTCAGCCTCATCTGGTGCGGGCTCGCCCTCTATAGCGCCGACGCGTTCTGGGCCCAGCGCCGCCTGCTGCTCAAGTCGGTCGGGGTGGGCTGAGCCCGAGACGCTGGCACTGGGACCGTGCCGTCGGGCCTATTGGCCGAGGCGATCGAGCAGCCGTTGGCCGAGCTGATGAAGCGAGGGTGGCGCGGCTTGCCCTCAAGCCGCGGAGAGCGCGTTGAGGGCAACGCGCTCCACCGATTCACTTCTTGAATTCCACCAGCTCCATCTCGAACACGAGCGTGGCGTTGCGCTTGATCGCCGGCGGCTTGCCGCGGGCGCCGTAGGCCATCTCGGGCGGCACGATCAAAAGCCATTTCTCTCCCTTGTGCATCTTCTGCAGTGCTTCTTCCCAGCCCTCGATGAGCCCACCCCGGCCCAGCCGGATCTTGAGCGGGCTTTTCTCGTCGGGCGACTGGTCAAAAACGGTTCCGTCGAGCAGCATGCCCTTGTAGAGCACGGCCACCTCCATGCCTTTCTCGGGCATGGGGCCAGACCGGTCGCCGGGTTTCAGGATGATGTAACGCAGGCCGGTGTAGGTGCGCTTGGCCTCGGGCCATTTTTTCTCGACGAACTCGACGTCCTCCATGGGCAGTTTCTCGCGCTGGGCGTGCAATGGGCCGGCGCCCAGTCCGAACAGGGTGAAAATTAAAAAGACGAGACGGCGGATGGTGGTGGTGTTCACGGTTTTTTCGAAGGTGGAATGACGCGGAAAATAAACACCGGCTCCCTGGCGGTCGAGGATTCTCCGGCCGGAGCGGTGGCGGCCGGGGTTTTGTCGGTCTTGACCGTCGGCAGCGCGGCCGGCTGGACGGGGGTCGCAGCAGGCGCCCCTGTCTTCACTGCGGGCAACGCGGCCGGTTGCAGCGCGAAGCCGCGCTCCAACAGCTCGATAACCTTCAGGTCGCGGGTCTTGGAATCCGGACTGCCCATCACGACCACGATAACGCGCCGACCGCCGCGTTCGGCGGTGGCGGCGAGACAGTAGCCCGCGCCGTTGGTGAAGCCGGTCTTGAGTCCGTCCACCCCCGCGACTTTCCCGAGCAGGCGGTTGTGGTTGACCATGTCGATGACGCGGTCGGCGGTGCGGCGGCCCTCGCCGAATTTGCGCTGCCGGACAGCGGTGTATTTCGTGACATTGGTCGCGGCCAGCAGGTAGCGGCAGAGGAGCGCATAGTCGCGCGGCGTGGTCAGGTCGCCGTCGGCGGTGCGGCGGTTGGCCGGCGGCAAACCGTGCGGCGTGCGGAAGGTGGTGCGCGTCATGCCCAGTGCGCTGGCCTTGGCGTTCATCAGCTCGACAAACGCAGCCGGCGTGCCCGCTGCCACGCGCGCGAGCGCCTGGGCCGTGTCGTTGCCCGACTGGATCATCATCGCGTAGATAAGTTCCTCGAGCGGGAAGGTCTCGCCCTGCTTCAGCCAGACCTGCGTGCCGCCGATCCGGGAATCCTCGGCCGTGATGGTGACCGGCGTCTCCAGCGTGAGCGCGCCGCCGGCCAGCTTGTCGTGCAGCACCGCGAAGGTCATGAGCTTCGTCATGCTTGCCGGAGGGGAGACGATGTCGGCGTTGTCCTCGAACAGCACGCGGCCGGTCTCGGCTTCAACGACGATGGCCCCGAGATAGGCCGGCCGGGTCTCCTTGGCCCCCCCGGGACTGCCACCGGCACCGAGGGCCAGAGCCATGAGGAGAAAAGAGGAGCAACACAGTTTCATGGATCGGAAGGCGCCAAGGCAGCGGGGCGAATTCGGCAAAGCAACCTCATTTCCGCGCATGAGCGTTAGTCGGCACTATATCGGTCCCCTTCTCCAAACCGGCATAAGCGACGTTGCGTCCGCAACTCAACCGTTAGGGCTGCTGAAAGCGAGCAGCTGGGATTTGATCTCGGGGGGCAGGATGGACTGCAAAATCCAAGCTTCAGCCGTCAAACGGTCGGTCTCCAGCCAGCGACGAGCCGTGCGTTCGGTTTGCTGGATACGCAGACCCTGACTCTGGATAGACATCGTCCAAATAGCAGCCAATGCCGGTCGATCTTCGATCAAACCCCCTGCGCCCGCCGAGATTGCTATATCCCTCTCGCCGAAAGAGAGGCGATTGGCCCAGGTCAAAGCGGCGCCCGGATCTTGCGCGGCCCAACGGTAGGCTAAATTTTCGATGGCGTAGTTTCTTTCGGGACCGGCGGGAAAGGTCGTCGCCCACAGAATGCCCATCGCGGGGTCTTTTTCTGCCAGAGCCGACATTACAGA
>LNFM01002292.1_pt1 | contig 17180 bp, 16 predicted proteins | sample 596031 | NCBI WGS metagenome assembly LNFM01 (sample SAMN04254537, study PRJNA301005) | activated carbon metagenome | isolation source: dual media filters at the Ann Arbor, Michigan drinking water treatment plant | place: USA: Ann Arbor | reverse complement strand
ATAGTTCTTGAGCCAGATGCGTTCCATATTGCCCCCCTTTACGCCGGCTCTTGTTCCCGAATGGCCGACGGTCAAACCGTCCTCAGCATCCGTCCAACCGCGTCCGCATGCAAGGCCGCCCGTTCCGCTCAGGCGCGACTATCTGACCCGCCGAACGGGACAAGGGGGTTGTCGGTCAGGGCGGCGCGGTCGGGACGGTCGGGCGCGGCGGCGCCCAGAAAAGCCTCGAACAATTCACGTACCGTGCGCTCGGGCAGGTCCTTGGTAATGAACACAAGCCGTGTGCGCCGGTCGTCGTCGGGCCATCGCTCAAGTTGCGCGGTCGGATGGAAAACGTGCTGAACGCCGTGAACTACAACCGGCGTGTCCGGCATCTCAGTGAAGTTGACGATGCCCTTCATGCGCAACAGCCGGGCCCCGTAATTAACGCGCAGCAGTTCCAGGAACATATCGAGCGTGCCGGCCGGGATCGGCTTGTCGGCGGTGAGCACGAAGGAGACGATATGGTCGTCGTGCCGGTTGACGTCGTGATGGTGATGATGACCGTGCGAATGCGCGTCGGCATAGGCCTCGGCCGCCAGCCATTTCCTGACGTCAGGAATCTTGCGCGCCGGGTCGTACAGGCCGCAATTGAGCAGCCGGTCGGCGGTGGCCTCGCCCTTCGCAGCATCGAGCACTCCGGCGGCGGGATTGAGCCGACGCAGGCGCTCCAGCAGGTGGGCGGTCGCACCGAGACCGGCCAGATCGGTCTTGCTGACGACAAGGCGGTCGGCGACCGCGGCCTGCTTGACTGCTTCGGGATGGGCGTCGAGCGTCGCCTCGCCATTAACAGCGTCGACCACGGTCACCACGCCATCGAGCCGGAAGCGTTTGACCAGATAGGGATGCGCCATCGCGGTATGTAGCACCGGCGCCGGATCGGCGAGGCCGGTGGTCTCCAGCAGAACGCGGCTGAATTTGACGCGGCCATTGTCGAGGTCGCGCAGCAGCTTCTCCAGGCCATCGACCAGGTCGCCGCGCAAAGTGCAGCACAGGCAGCCCGATTGCAGCACCACCATGTTGTCACCGATATAGTCGACCAGCAGATGGTCGAGCGACACTTCGCCGAATTCATTGATGATGACGGCGGTATCGCTCAGCGCCGGGTCTTTCAGCAGCCGGTTCAGCAAAGTGGTCTTGCCGGCGCCGAGAAAGCCGGTGAGCAAAGTGAGCGGGATCGGCACCGGTGGTGTGCGGCGGGCAGCACTTCTGTCGGCGTCGCTCATTGTGTCGCCGAAGTGACTTTCGGCTTCGCCTGTTTTGGCGTTGCTGCCGGCTTGGCCGCCGCCGCAGGCTTTGCCGTTGCAGGTTTTGCCGCGGCCTTCGGAGCGGTGGCAGGCTTGACCTCGGCGGCCTTCGCGTCAGGCTTGGCCTCGGCAGCAGGCTTCTCGGCTGCGTCGGGCTTGGCGGCGACTTTCTTTTTCTTCTTGGCCGGACCGCTGGCAACCTGCGGCGCGCTGTCCGGACGATCGGCTGGCCCAGTAAACACGATAACCGGCGGCGTGGTATCGACCGGCGGGCCGAGCACGAATTTGCCGGTCGACGGCTTCAGGTTCGACAGCATGAATGCTTGACCGCCATTACCGCCCTCAGTGCCTTCGGCGGTAACGGCTGCTTCGACTTCTTCTTCCTGGTTGTCTTCCGACGGCGGCTTGCGCCGGTGGCCGCCGCACATTTCCTCGCGCAAATTCGGCGGCTGCGCATCGATCGGCGCCAGCGCATCGACGGTACCGAGCGACGGCGTCAGCCAGGTCAGCCCGCCGCTGCTGAAGCCGCGCTCCAGCATGGCGCCGGCCTTTTGCGCGCGCACTGCGCCGGAATAGGCGCCGAGCACGACCGCGATCAGGCGGCGTCCATTGCGGGTCGCGGACGCAACCACATTATAGCCGGAGGCGCAGATGAAGCCGGTCTTCATGCCGTCGGCGCCGGGATAGCGGTCGATCAGATTGTTGTAGTTGCGCATGACGCGATTGCCGTAGCGGATCGCGTGGATGTTCCAATACGGCTCGGCCTCGGGAAACTCCTGGAACAGTGCGCGCGCCAGAATGCCGAGATCGCGCGCCGACGAGACGTGCCCCTCGGACGGCAGACCGTTCGGGTTGACGAAGTGGCTCTGCGACATGCCAAGCCGGCGGGCATTGGCGTTCATCATATCGGCGAAGCCTTCGAGCGAGCCGCCGACGCCTTCGGCGATCGCCACTGCGACATCGTTGGCCGATTTCACCATCAGCATCTTCAGCGCGTTGTCGACGGTCAACGTGGTGCCGAGCTTGAAGCCCATCTTGGTCGGCTGCTGCGCCACCGCGTTGCGCGACATGGTCAAGAGCGTGTTGAAGGTCAGGCGCTTTTCCTTGACGGCGCGCAGTGTCGTATAGGCGGTCATCAGTTTGGTGACCGAGGCCGGATACCACGGATAGGTCGCGTTCTCGGCGTGCAGCACCTTGCCGGTCGCGGCCTCGATCAGGAGCTGCGCCTCGGCCGCAGCCGGGCGGGAGGCCTGCACGGTCAGCGCCGCGGCGGCGGCGAGAATGAAGGCGGAGCGGCTGAAGCGGGCAAAAACGGTCAAAATACGGTCCGTTCCAGGGGCTTGGCATTATGGGGCCGGACAGGAACCAAGAATAGATTGGGTTCCTTTGGCGGTGGCGCTAAACTAACGAAGCTTTCGGCAGGTGGCAAAGCCGGTCGAGACCTTAACTGTGATTATGGTGACTTCTACAAGTGATTTGCCGTATCGCCCGTGGCCGTTCCTGACCGGCCAATGCGACCAAAGTTCGGCAAGCGACAACCGGGAGATTTCGATGACCGCGGCAATCGTCGGCTGGGCCCATACCCCGTTCGGCAAGCTTTCCGGCGAGACCGTCGAAAGCCTGATCGTGCGGGTGACCAATGAGGCGCTCGCCGATGCCGGCATCGAGGCCAAGGACGTCGACGAGATCGTGCTCGGCCACTTCAACGCCGGTTTTTCGGCGCAGGACTTTACCGCTTCGCTGGTGCTGCAAGCCTCGCCCGATCTACGCTTCAAGCGCGCGCTGCGGGTCGAGAATGCCTGCGCCACGGGATCGGCGGCGGTGCATCAGGGCATCAAGTCGATCGAGGCAAAAGCGGCGCGCATCGTCTTAGCGGTCGGCGTCGAGCAGATGACGACGACGCCGGGTCCGGAGATCGGCCGTAATCTGTTGAAAGCGTCCTACGTGCGCGAAGAGGCCGAGATCGATGGCGGCTTTGCCGGCGTGTTCGGCCAGATCGCCGGACGTTATTTCCAGAAATACGGCGACCAGTCCGACGCGCTGGCGATGATCGCCGCCAAGAATCACAAGAACGGCGTCGGCAATCCTTATGCGCAGATGCGCAAGGACCTCGGCTACGATTTCTGCCGCACCGAGAGCGAGAAGAATCCGTTCGTCGCCGGGCCGCTCAAGCGTACCGATTGCTCGCTGGTGTCGGATGGCGCGGCGGCCGTGGTGCTGGCCGATGTCGAAACCGCGCTCAAGCTCGGCAAGGCGGTCGCCTTCCGGGCCGCCGAGCATGTGCAGGATTTCCTGCCGATGTCGAAGCGCGACATTCTCAAGTTCGAAGGCTGCGCGCTCGGCTGGCAGCGGGCGCTGGCCAATGCGGGGCTGGAACTCGGCGACCTGTCCTTCGTCGAGACGCATGACTGCTTCACGGTCGCAGAACTGATCGAATACGAGGCGATGGGCCTGACGGCGGAGGGCGATGGCGCGCGCGCCATCAAGGAAGGCTGGACGCAGAAAGACGGCAAATTGCCGGTCAATCCGTCCGGCGGCTTGAAGGCGAAAGGTCACCCGATCGGCGCCACCGGCGTGTCGATGCACGCGCTGACCGCGATGCAGCTGACCAACACCGCCGGCGACTTGCAGGTCAAGAACGCGCGGCTCGGCGGCGTCTTCAATATGGGCGGCACCGCGGTAGCGAACTACGTCAGCATCCTGGAGCGGATTAAGTAGCTTCCATAGCGGTTTCGAGCGAAGTGGGTCCGGTTCGCGTGAAGAAAACGCGTCAAAACAAAAAACTTAGGCCTGGGCGAAGCCGGAGCGTTGCGCCCAGCCGGTCATGCGCCGTTCAAGAATGGCCATCGCCGCGTACATGACGATGCCTTCGATGGCGAGCACGACGAGGCCGGCGAAAATCAACGGCACCTGGAACTGCGCCTGCGCCTGCAACATCAGATTGCCGATGCCATAGTTCGACGCGACGCTTTCCGAAATCACCGAGCCGACGAAGGCAAGCGTAATCGCCACTTTCAGCGAGCCGAAGAAATACGGCAGCGTGCGCGGAATACCGACTTTGCGCATGATGTCGAGCTTGGAAGCGCCCAGCGCCTTGAGCACGTCTTCGAGTTCCGGCTCGATGGTGGCCAGGCCCGTCGCCACGTTGACGACGATCGGGAAGAACGAGATCAAAAAGGCGGTCAGCACCGCCGGCACGAAGCCGATGCCGAACCACAGCACCAGGATCGGCACCAGCGCGACTTTCGGGATCGCATTGAAGCCGATCATCAGCGGATAAAGTCCCGCATAAATCGCGCGCGACCACCCAACCAGGAGGCCGAGCAGCAGGCCGAAGCCGACGGCGAGCGCGAAACCGATCAGGGTCGTCTGCAACGTGATCCACGAATTACGCGCCAGCGGTCCCGAATAGTCGACGAAAGCCTGCGCGATCGCGGTCGGCGGCGGCAGGAAGAACACCGGGATCTTGAAAATGTGAACGGCGGCTTCCCAGACGACGAACAGGCCGATGGTGAACAGCCAGGGCGACAGGCGAATGAGGAGGTTGGTCCGCGTCATTGCCGCGCCTTCACGATGTGGCCGCGCAATTCATGGACGATGTCGGAGAAAGCCTGCGTGAATGTCACTTCGAGATCGCGCGGGCGCGGCAGCTCGATCTTGCGCTCGACGACGATGCGGCCGGGCCGTGATGACATGACGAAAACGCGGTCGGCGAGAAACACCGCTTCGCGCAGATCGTGCGTCACCAGAATGACCGTGATCTTGCGCGCCGCTTGCAGGTCGCGGATCACGCACCATAGTTCCTCGCGCGTGAAGGCATCGAGCGCGCCGAACGGCTCGTCCAGCATCAGCAGTTGCGGCTCGTGGATCAGCGCGCGGCACAATGACGTGCGCTGCTGCATGCCGCCGGACAGTTCCCATGGATATTTTTCGCCCTGGCCGCGCAAGCCGACCGACGCGAGCAGGTTGCGCGCGCGTTCGGAGAACTCGGCCTTGCGGCGGCGCATTTCGCTGCGGTGCGGCTCGACGATTTCGAGCGGCAGTAACAGGTTTTCCAGCGTGGTGCGCCACGGCAGCAAGGTCGGCGCCTGAAACGCCATGCCGGCGATCTTGAGCGGCGCGGTTACCTTTTGCCCTGCGACCGTCACCGATCCGCTGCGCGGAAACTGCAGACCGGTGGCGAGTTTCATCAAGGTGGATTTGCCGCAGCCGGACGGCCCGACGACGGCGGCGAATTCGCCCTGCTTGACCGAGATCGACAGGCCTTCGACCGCCAGCGCGGAGCCGGCGCCGGCATAGGCGTGATCGACACCGTCGAGCGTGACGAAGGCCTCTGGTGCCATCCCGTCCAATTAAAACTTGCGGTCGGCGGCGGCCGGCAGGAACGAGGCGTCGAAGATATCTTCGGTCTTCGGCGCGGTGCCCTTCCACTTATAGGTCAGGCCGATTTGCTCGATCGCTTTGGTGAAGCGCGTATTGTCGATGCCGCCATAGCCGTTGGCCTTGACCTCGGCGGTGGCGATGTTGTCGCGCAGCGCCAGGTTCAGGCGCTCAAGCTCGACCGGCTTCTTGGCGATGTCGTTGCGCTTCATCACCGAGTCGACGGCGGTGGACGGTGACTGCACCGTTTCCTTGAGGCCTTTGACGAAGGCGCGCAGGAAGCCTTTGACCGCTTCCGGCTTCTCGGCGGCGAACTTCGGATTGACGATGATCGCGTTGCCGTAAAGGTTGACGCCGTAGTCGGCCATCAGCAGCACGACGATGTCGTCGACCGGCACGCCCTTGTCCTTGAGGTTGATGAAGGACGAAAACGAGAAGCCGGTGATGGCGTCGACCTGGCCGGCGGCCAGCATCGGCTCGCGCACCGGGAAGCCGACGTTTTCGATGGTCACCTTGGAGGCGTCGATGCCGTTGGCCTGCACGAAGATCGGCCACTGCGCATAGGCGCCGTCCGGCGCCGGTGCGCCGAGCTTTTTGCCTTCGAGGCTCTTCGGATCGCTGATGCCGCGGCTCTTGCGGCCGACGATCGAGAACGGCGGCTTGTTGTAGACCATGAACACCGCCTTGAGCGGCACGGTCGGGTTGGCGTCGCGGAACTTGATCAGCGAATTGATGTCGCCGAAGCCCATGTCGTAGGTGCCGGAGGCGACGCGGTTGATCGGCTCCAGCGAACCGGCGGCGGTGTCGACCGTGACGTTGATGCCTTCGGCTTTGTAATAACCCTTGTCGATCGGCAGCAGGAAGGGCGCCGAGGGGCCTTCGAACTTGAAGTCGAGGCTGAATTTGATGTCGGTGTCGGCGGCCGAAGCCGGGCCGATGGCCGCGCCGGCGGCCAGAGCCGTCGCGAGCAACAGGCCGGCTAGAAGTGCCGTCTTGGCCTTGACCGGCCGCCGGGGAACAGAAGCTTTCATGGGGTAATTCCTTGATGCGGCCCGCGCATCGGACGATGCGTTCCCGGCCTGGGTGGCAATGAAGTTTGAGCAGCAAAGAGCATGCCGATCCAAAGAGCAAGCGAGGCCGCGTAAAATGGGGGCAGCGCTCATTTTCTGAACTCGGCAGCCCTATTGTTAGGCATTGATCGCCGATCCCCGATCCTTCCCGCTTCGGTTATGATCACCGCTTGGCGGTAGGCTTGCTCGGGAGGCTTGCGGATGGAGCCGGCAAAGACAGGGCCCAAGGCGGTGACCGGACTGCCGCCGTTCCGCGCCCCTTTCGCCCCGGCCGATGAAACTTTGGCCGCGGCCTTTCTCGCCACGGCAAGCCGGCCTGCGGCGGCCGAGGCGCGCATTGATGCGCGCGCCACGCATCTGATCGAGGCGATCCGCGCCAAGTCAGGTGGCCTCGGTGGCGTCGAGGATTTCCTGCACGCCTATGCGCTGTCGACCAAGGAGGGCCTGGCGCTGATGGTGCTGGCCGAGGCGCTGCTGCGCATTCCCGATGCAGGCACCGCCGACCGGCTGATCGAAGACAAGCTCAGGGGCGGCGATTGGTCGCATCACGACCGGCGCTCCGGCACCTTTCTGGTTTCGGCATCGGCCTGGACTCTGGGCCTGACCGCGCGGGTCATCCAGCCGGGCGAGACGCCGGAAGGTATTCTCGAACAACTGGCCAAGCGTTTGGGCGTGCCGGCGGTGCGCGCCGCCACCAAACAGGCGATGCGACTGCTCGGCTCGCATTTCGTGCTCGGGCAGACCATCGGCGACGCGCTGGAGCGCGCCGGTACGCAGCGCGAGTTTCTCTATTCCTTCGACATGCTGGGCGAGGGCGCGCGCACCGCCGCCGACGCCGCGCGCTATTTCCAATCCTACGCCGATGCCATCGCGGCGATCGGCAAAGCCGCCGGCAACGACGCGCTGCCGAAGCGGCCCGGCATTTCGGTGAAACTGTCGGCGCTGCATCCGCGCTACGAGCCGCTGTCGCGCGCGCGCGTGATGCAGGAACTGCCGCCGCGCCTGCTCGACCTGGCGCGGCTGGCGAAAAGCTTTGAGCTTAATTTCACCGTCGATGCCGAGGAGGCCGACCGGCTCGAACTGTCGCTCGATGTCATCGCCGCGACGTTGCGCGATCCGTCGCTGGCCGGCTGGGATGGCTTTGGGTTAGCGGTGCAGGCCTATCAGAAGCGCGCCGGTAGCGTGATCGATTGGATCGCGGACGCGGCCGAGGCGCTCGACCGCCGCCTGATGGTGCGTCTGGTCAAGGGCGCCTATTGGGACACCGAAATCAAGCGCGCGCAGGAGCGGGGACTGGCCGATTATCCGGTGTTCACGCGCAAGGCGATGACGGATCTCAGCTACCTCGACTGCGCGCGCAAGCTGCTGGCGCTGCGTCCGCGCCTCTATCCGCAATTCGCCACGCACAACGCGCTGACCATTGCGTCGGTGTTGGAAGATGCCGGCGACGGTGGCGGTTTCGAATTCCAGCGCCTGCACGGCATGGGCGACGCGCTGTACCGCGCGCTTCTTGCCGATGACCCGGCGATGACGGTGCGCGTCTATGCGCCGGTCGGCGGCTACGCCGATCTCCTGGCCTATCTGGTGCGTAGGTTGCTGGAGAACGGCGCCAATTCGTCCTTCGTCTCGGTCGCCGCCGATCCGAGTGTGCCGATTGCGGAGATCGTCAAGCGGCCGCAAGTCTGGATCGCCGATCCGTCCCGGGCGCGCCATTCGCATATTCCGCTGCCGCGCGATCTGTTCGCGCCGCAGCGGCCGAATTCGTCTGGCGTCGAATTCGGCGATAGCGCCGCGCTGGCGGCGTTGCAGGCGGACATAGAAGCCGCGCCTAAAGGTTTTGCCGCGCCGCCGTTGGTCGATCCGCATGACGCGATGGCGGCGGCAGCGGCGGGATTTCGCCCCTGGGATGCCGCCGGCGTCGAGGCGCGCGCAGCGGCGCTCGCGCGTGCCGGCGATCTGATCGAGCAGCATCGCGGCCGCCTGATCGCGCTGTTGCAAAGCGAGGGCGGCAAGACGCTTGATGACTGTATCGCCGAAGTGCGCGAGGCCACCGATTTCTGCCGCTATTATGCGGCGCAGGCGCGGATTGGGCTTGCGCCGCAGGCGCTGCCCGGGCCGACCGGCGAGAGCAATATGTTGCGCTATCGCGGCCGCGGTGTCTTCGTCTGCATCAGCCCGTGGAATTTCCCGCTGGCCATTTTTACCGGTCAGATTGTTGCCGCGCTCGCCGCCGGCAATGCGGTGGTGGCCAAGCCCGCCGAGCAGACGCCGCTGATTGCGTTCGAGGCCGTCAAGCTGCTGCACGAAGCGGGCGTGCCGCACAGCGCGCTGCATCTGGTGCCGGGCGACGGCGAAGTCGGCGCAAAACTGACGGCGCACCGCAATGTCGCCGGTGTTGCCTTTACCGGCTCGACCGAGGTGGCGCGCCAGATCAACCGCACGCTTGCGGGAAGCGACGGTCCGATCCCGGTGCTGATCGCCGAGACCGGCGGCATCAATGCCATGATCGTCGACGCCACCGCTCTGCCGGAACAGGTCACCGACGATGTCGTCACCTCGGCCTTCCGCTCCGCCGGGCAACGCTGTTCGGCCTTGCGCTTGCTGTGCGTGCAGGACGATGTCGCCGGCCGCATGCTCGCCATGATCGAAGGCGCGGCGCGCGAACTCAAAGTCGGCGATCCGCGCGATGTAGCGACCCATGTCGGTCCGGTGATCGATGCCGAGGCGCGCGACAAGCTGGAAAGCTGGATCGCCGCCATGAAGGCGCGCGGCGCGGTGCGCTATCGCGGCGATGCGCCGGCGGCGGGCAACTTCGTCGCGCCCGCGATTATCGAACTTGGCCGCGCCAGTGACCTGACCGAAGAAGTGTTCGGCCCGGTGCTGCATGTGGTGCGCTGGAAAGGCGGCCAGCTCGATGCGCTGCTCGACGATATTGCCGCGAGCGGTTACGGCCTCACCCTCGGCATCCACTCGCGCATCGATGTGACGGTCGAGCATGTCGCGGCGCGGCTTTCGCACGGCAATGTGTATGTCAATCGCAACATGATCGGCGCCGTGGTCGGCTCGCAGCCGTTCGGCGGCAACGGCCTGTCCGGCACTGGGCCGAAAGCCGGCGGCCCGGACTATCTGCGCCGCTTTGCGCTGGAGCAGGTGGTGACGGTCAACACCGCGGCATCCGGCGGCAACGCCACGCTTTTGTCGGAAGGCGAGTAGGGGGAAGCGCGCGCCCCCGACCTCACGTTTGCGTGTCCCGCACAGGGTCTCTGCCGATGCCCCGTTGAATGGTCAGACACCTTCAAGGGAGAACGATCATGCGAAGCCTGAAAGGCTCCATCGTCGCCGCGCTGGCCGCGGCGGTTGTGCTCAGTTCGATCAGTTTCGACGCCGCCGAAGCGCGCAGCCGGCACCATCGTGGCAACGCCGCCGCGGTCGGCGCTGTGGTCGGCCTGTTTGGCGTCATCGCGGCCGCGGCCGCTGCCGACAGTTACCGCGACCGCTACTATTACGGCGGCGGCCCGTATTACGGCAGCTATGGCCCGGGTTACCGCTATGGCTACGCGCCGCGCTACTACCGCCACCGGCACTATCACCGCCACTGGCGCTAAAGCCCGCCGTGCAATTCGTTAACCGGTTATAGGAACCGATCAGCTATGGTTCCCCATGGCTGATTCGGTCTCCCGCCTATACGATGCCGTGATTGCCGTCCGGGGCACGGACCCGGCGAAATCACGGACGGCTCGTTTGTTGCGGTCCGGCCGCGCCAAGATCGCCAAAAAACTGGGTGAAGAGGCGGTCGAAGTCGTCATCGACGCCATGCACGGCCAGACCGAGGCCGTGGTGCGGGAAAGCGCCGATCTCCTCTACAACCTTGTGGTGCTTTGGGTTCACGCCGGGATCGCCCCCGACGATGTTTGGGCCGAAATGCGGCGGCGCGAGAAAATGTTCGGAATCGCCGAAAAACTGCCCAAGGATGTGGTACCGGAGGCGCCTCGGCGCAAAGTCGCGCCGAGAGTCGTATCTTTGGAGACGCGGCGCCTGCCCAAGCGTCGCTGAAAGCGACGGAAATCCTGAAGCGTCGTCGATCCGTCACAGTTTTCCGCCAAACCCGCCTTCCGAACTTATTCCGAATGAGTGCCCGCATGACCGTTGAGGCCGTCCCGCCACGCAATCTCGTGCGCCGCCTGTATGACTGGTGCGTCAATGCCGCCCATAAGCCGCACGCCATGTGGACCATGGGGGCGATTTCGTTTGCCGAAAGCTCGTTCTTTCCGGTTCCCCCGGACGTGATGCTGATCCCGATGTCGCTGGCGCGGCCCGAACGCGCCTATGTGATGGCGGCCTGGTGCACGGCAGCCTCGGTGGCCGGGGGCGTGGTCGGCTATGCCATTGGCGCGCTGCTGTATGACTCGGTCGGCGCCTGGCTGATGCAGCTTTACGGCTACACCGACAAGGTCGAGAGTTTCCGCGCGGCCTACGCCGAATGGGGCGCCTGGATCATCCTGCTCAAGGGCCTGACGCCGATCCCCTACAAGGTCGTCACCATCACCTCCGGCTTTGCCGGCTATAACCTGGCGCTGTTCATCCTGTTTTCGGTCATCGCCCGCGCCGGCCGTTTCTTTCTGATTGCCTTCCTGCTGCATCGCTACGGCGACCAGGCCCGCGTCATGATCGAGAAGCGCCTGGGCCTGTATGTCACTTTGGGCGCCGCGGTGGTCGTCATCGGGCTGGTCGCCGCGGTATACTTGGTCTGACCGAATCGGCATTCCTCAATTCCGCCACCCGGCGGCACTAGAGGTGCGGGGCTTAAAAATGCCCCCGGCGGACGATTACCAACAAGGCTACCAGCGATGTCACACTTCGTGGCGACAGGCCTGAACCGACCCCTGGTCTCTAGCGCCGCGGCCTTTTTCATGGTGCTTGGGTTGGCATCGAGCCCGGCCGTCGCCCAGGAGCGCCAGCCGGCCAAGCCCGAGCCGGGCGTGTTCGAGAGCGCGAGCCGCTGGTTGGACGAGCAGGTCGGCAAGATCGGCTCCACCTTCAAGGACGCCGGCAAGAAGGTCGAAAGTTTCGGTCACGAAGCCGGCGTCGCCGCTAAAACAACCGTCGAAGGCGCCAAGGACGCCGCCGGTGCGGTGGCCCGCATTCCGACGGCCCGCGTCGTCGATGGCCATCAGATGTGCCCGAACGCGCCGAACGGCGCACCGGACTGCGTCGCCGCCGCGACCGCAATGTGCAAGGCCAAGGGCTTCGAGTCCGGCAAGAGCGCCGACATGACCACTGCCGACGTCTGTCCGGCGCAGGTCTATCTGTCCGGCCGCAGCAGCGGCCCCGGCTGCCGCACCGAAACCTTCGTCTCGCGCGCGCTCTGCCAATAGCAGCGATTTCGCGCGGCTTGTTTCCACCCATCGCCTGTGTTTCCGTTCCCCGAAAGAAGTAGGGAGCGCGACGCCGATGAATCTTCACGCCAAGTTGCTCGAACGCGAAGCCGCCAATAAACCGGTGACTGTCGGCGTGATCGGCGCCGGCAAGTTCGGCACCATGTATCTGTCGCAGGCGCGGCTGACGGCGGGCACGCACATCGTCGCCGTTGCCGATCTCGATGTCGCCCGCGCCCGCAGCCAATTGAAGACCGCCGGCTGGCCGGCCGAGCTTTATGCAGCGACCTCGCTCGACGACGCGCACAAGAAGCGCGCCACCTTCGTCACCGCCGATGCCGATGCGATGATTGCCGATCCGCGCATCGAGGTCATTATCGAAGCGACCGGCGTGCCCGGCGCCGGCATTCATCATGCGCTGCGCGCCATCGAACACGGCAAGCACATCGTCATGGTCAATGTCGAAGCCGACGCGGTCGCAGGGCCTCTGCTGGCGCGCAAGGCGAAAGCCGCCGGCGTGGTCTATTCGCTGGCCTGGGGCGATCAGCCGGCGCTGATCTGCGAACAGGTCGACTGGGCGCGCGCCGCCGGCTTCAAGGTGATCTCGGCCGGCAAGGGCACGCGCTACGAGCCGCACTATCACAAATCCAATCCCGACAATGTCTGGGACATTCTCGACAAGTATCTCGCCATCAGCGACCGCGCCTCGATCAATCCGAAGATGTTCAATTCGTTTGTCGACGGCACCAAGTCCGGCATCGAGATGACCGCGGTGTGCAACGCCACCGGCCTCTTGCCGCAAAGCGACGGCCTGCATTTCCCGCCGGCGACGCGGTTCGAACTGGCGGATATCTGCAAGCCCAAGTCGGAAGGCGGCACGCTGGAGAAGGAAGGCGTCACCGAAGTGACCTCGTCGGTCTACCGGGACGGCACCGACGTGCCGCATCATCTCGCGCTCGGCACTTATGTCGTGTTCGAGGGCGATACCGAGTATGCGCGGCGCTGCTTCAAGGAATACGCCATGCTGCCGGACAAGAGCGGCAAATACGCCGCTTTGTACCGGCCGATTCACATGATCGGGCTGGAGCTTGGTATTTCGGTTGCCAGTTGCGCGCTACGCCATGAGGCGACCGGCGCGCCGACGGGCTTCCGCTCCGACGTCGTTGCGACCGCCAAGACGGCGCTGAAAGCAGGTACGATGCTGGACGGCGAGGGCGGCTTTTGCGTCTGGGGCAAGCAAACACCGGCTGACGTCTCGCTGGAGCGCGGTCTGCTACCGCTCGGCCTGGCGCACAACGTCAAGCTCAAGAACGATGTCGCGGAAGGCCAGGCGCTGAAATGGTCGGACGTTGTCTATGATGCGAACGACATTGCCGTGAAAATCAGACGCGAAATGGAAGCGGCCTTCGCACGGCCGAATGCCGCGGCCGCCGCCTCATAGAACGAGATGGAGCGATAAAGAAAGGGCGGCGCTTTCACGCCGCCCTTGTTTTTTTGCCGTCGCTTTAGCGGCAGCGGCGGACGTAGCGCACGCGGCCGTCCCAGCGAACGATCCGCTGGGTCCAACAACGCGGCGCGAAAGCATAGTTACGGTAATAGCCGCGGCGATGGCCATAATAGCCGCGGCGATGGCCATAATAGCCGCGGCGATAGCCGTAGCCGCCGCCATAATAGAACTGCGCCTGTTCGACATTACCGGACGCCGCAGCGCCCAAGCCCGGATTGGCCATGCTGGCCTGCGCAGGCGCCGCGAAGCCGATAGCTGCCGCAGCGAGAGCACCGAGAATGAATGTACGCATCATGGTTACGCCTCCTGTCAAGGGTCAGGACGATAATTCTTGAGGGCGCGTGAAGTTTCGCTAAAAGACAGCAAAATGTTGCGGAATTTGTGCGCTGCAACAAACATAGGAGGACAGCGTCGCCGCTGTCCTCCTTCATTACGGTCAGTCCATCTAGCGGTAGCGCCAGCCGCAATTACGCTGGGTGCGGAATACGATGCGGCCGCCTGGGACCTGAACCCGAATGCGCTGGTTATAACAGTGCCGATAGCGATGACGCTGGTTGTTCCAACGATTATGGGAACGGCGATGGCTGTGACGATAGCTGCGATAATGGACGCTTTCCGCAAGAGGGCTTGCGGGCGCGATTTCGCTCAAAGCCGGATTGTACATCCGGGCCTGCGCGGGCGCAGGTGCGAACGCCATCGCGGCCGCGACCGCGACCGCTGCCGCGGCCAATATTAATGTTCGTTTCATTCCGGCACTCCTGTTTTCATACGTCGCTCAAACCATAAGTCCTGAGCGCGTCAGAAGTTTCTTAAATGGCACAGAACGCCGCATTTGCAGGCGGCGGTGCGGCTTATTCCAGCTCGATCGTGCTGTCGATCGCGTGGTTGAGGCCGACGGCGTCGATGGTCAGCACCATTCGGGCCTTGAGGGCTTCGTTGCCCTTGATTTTGCCGGAGGCGACGGCGTCGCGGATCGCGGTTTCGATCTCGCGCTGCGAGGTGACGCCGACCGTTTTGAGAAATTTCCGCAGCGAGGTGTTGAGGACATCTTCGTTCATGCCGGGCTCCTTTGGCGGTTATCGATGTGCCGATGAACCATAGCTGTTATCGAGCCGCCGATGAACCGTTGCTCATGTGTGTGGCCCAAAAGCGCGCCATCCCCGCCGGCAAAAACAATCCGGCGTACCGAGGCTGTTGCCGTTGACCGCAGGGTTTGTGCCGCTATTATCCCGCCGCCGGCGCCCCTCGCGCCGGCCACGTTGCCCCTGTGGCGGAATTGGTAGACGCGCCTGACTCAAAATCAGGTACCGCAAGGTGTGCTGGTTCGAGTCCGGCCAGGGGCACCAGAATACCTTCACATAGTGACACATAAATGCTCATAAGCCCCTGTAGCCCAGGGGTTTATGAAATTTTTGAATGCGCATAGGAAGTCATGGGAACCCTAGCAATCTACTCACATTTGGAGTAGAAATGTGAGTAGAAAATGCCTCAGCCTACGGTCTACTCACATGGCCCTTTCTCAGCTCGCAATCACCAACGCCAAGCCGAAGGATAAGCCGTATTTGCTTTTGGACGGCGAGGGCTTGCACCTCCAGATTTCCACGTCTGGTAGCAAGCTCTGGCGTCTGCGTTTCCGTTTCGCTGGTAAGGCAAACATGATGTCGCTTGGGGCCTTCCCGGCAGTCTCGCTCAAGGATGCGCGCGAGAAGCGTGGCGAGATCAAGAAACAGATCGCCGCCGGAATTAATCCGTCACTCAGGAGGAAGCTCGACAAGATCAGCGCCTCCTCAAGCAACAGCTTCGGTGCCATCGCCGACGAGTATATTGCAAATCTAAAGGCCAACGACGCGGCGGATATAACTGTCAAAAAAAACCGCTGGCTGCTCGAAGACCTTGCGGCACCCATCCGCAATCGTCCGGTGAGCGAAGTGCTCCCGGCCGAGCTTCTAGACATTCTCAAAAAGGTCCAGGCGAGCGGACGACGAGATACCGCCCACCGCCTCCGATCGGTCATGGGAGCAGTCTTTCGCCTTGCTGTTGCTACGCTGCGGGCGACGAACGACCCAACCTATGCACTTCGGGGAGCCCTTCTCAAAGTGAAGGTAAAGCACCGTGCGGCGATAACCGATGAGCAGGAGCTTGGCCGCTTCCTAAACAATCTTGACGAATACGACGGCTGGCCCGTTCTTCAATCGGCCTTCCAATTTCTCATTCTCACCATGGCTCGACCCGGCGACGTGAGGGGAATGAAGCGAGCCGAGGTTGATTTTGATAAGCGGCTGTGGCGCATCCCAGCAGAGCGTATGAAAATGCGCCGACCCCATGATGTGCCGCTCTCGCGGCAGGCTTTGATGGTGCTTGAAGTTGTCTGGCCACTCAACGAAGAGAACGAGTTAGTCTTTCCGTCGCTCCGGTCTCACAAAAAGCCGCTTTCAGAAAATGCCTTCAATTCAGTTGTTCGAAACATGGGCTACGGCAAGGAGCAGGCTACCGCTCACGGCTTCCGATCCACGGCCAGCACCATCCTCAACGAGCGCGGCTTCAACGGCGACGTGATTGAGGCCGCCCTCGCCCATCAGGACGAGGACGAGGTACGCCGCATTTATAATCGGGCGTTGTATTTACCAGAACGAAAAAAACTCATGCAGGACTGGGCCGATATGTTGGATGAATTCAGGAAGCTGTCCATCAGCGAACGCCGCGCCGCCTGAGGTCGGCCCGCCAAAGTCCGCCCTTAGTCAACTCTTCGCCGAAAAGCAGACGTTTGTCCAAGTCGCTGGTCTATACACTTAATGCCAATAGCCGACGCGGCTCCACGCAATTAAGCCCGACCTTCACTGAAGGATTACGCCGGCCCAAGAGGGTTCCAAGCCCGACGCACCCGTTTCCCGCAGTGATCGCGTCAGTTGCCCGCCGCAGTCTCGCGTTAAGCTGGATTCTTGCCTGATATAACCCAGGAAGACGAATCCATCACGATCCCGTCGGCATCTTTCTTCTGAGAATTGATAGCCTCGGCCAGCGCGGCTTCGATTTGCCCTCGCTTTGCCTCGGCGTCTTTGCCCGCTTCTCTGAACACCTCGCCGGCCGGGCCGATGGCAAGCTGGAAATTTACAGCATCCTCGACTGTTTTCCCGACCAGCACCGGGGCGTCGACCCGCTTGAAAGTGACGTCACGGTAACCGGCGATCTCCATCATCTTAGAGACCGTTGCCTCGTCCGCCATCGAAAATGGCCCCGGCCCACAAGTGAGAGCATCCTCACCGGGCGGCGGCAAGAACTTCAAGACGACGTCCTTGGCCATGCTGAGCCACGGATTGTCATTGCGCGTGCGCCAGACAATATGCGTCATTATCCCACCCGGCTTCAGAGCCTTCCGCATGTTTCGCAAACCTGCCACCGGGTTAGCAAAAAACATCGTTCCGAAGCGCGAAAAGACGAAATCATACTCGGGCTCGAAGTGGTCAAGCAGCGCATCTCCATAGACGAACGAAACATTCTGTACGCCCAGCTTGGCGGCGTCTTTTCTGCCGTACTCCAGGAACGCTTCACAGCAATCCTGCCC
>LNFM01029642.1_pt1 | contig 17183 bp, 20 predicted proteins | sample 596031 | NCBI WGS metagenome assembly LNFM01 (sample SAMN04254537, study PRJNA301005) | activated carbon metagenome | isolation source: dual media filters at the Ann Arbor, Michigan drinking water treatment plant | place: USA: Ann Arbor | reverse complement strand
CCTACGCTGTCCTGTGCAGTCCGGACGTTCCTCCAGCACCCCCTTTCGGGTCCTCTTGCGAGGCAGTGCCAGCGACGGCCTGGCGCGCTTCACCGCCGCATTATCCCGCTTGCCCGGATACCCCCGCCCGTGGCGCCGGAAACGCACCGGTAGGATTCTTACTTTCTGGAGGTAAGAACCATGAAAATCACCAGCAAAGGACAGGTCACCATCCCCCAGGCGGTGCGCGAGCAGGCGCGGCTGTACCCGCACGGCGAGGTGAGCTTCGAGGTGCTGCCCAACGGCGACGTGCTCATGCGGGCGACGGTCGCCACGGTCTCGCCGGCGCGCCGCGCCTTCGAGCGGGCGCGCGGCAGCGCCAACGCCCATGCCTTCAAGCACATGGGCACCGACGAGTTCATGAAATACCTGCGCGGCTGATGGCACACCACAAGAAAACCGCGAGCGCACTCGCCCGCGAACCCGATGCGCGCTACCTGCAGCCAGCCCCGATCGCCGGCACCCTGGTCGACAGCGGCGTGCTGATCGACGTGCTGGCCGACGACTCCCTGTGGGCCGACTGGTCGATTGCGCAGCTGGAACGCTGTGCCCAACAAGGGCCGCTGTACATCAATCCACTGATCCTGGCGGAGGTGAGCCCCCGCTTCGAGACCGCCGCCGACCTGGAAACCACCCTGGCCCACCTGCCGCTGCAGCGCCAGGCCCTGCCCTGGGACGCCGCCTTTCTCGCCGGCCAGGCCTTCAAGCTCTACCGACAGCACAGCGGCACCGACCCCTCGCCCATGCCCCACTTCTACATCGGCGCCCACGCCTGGGTGAACCAACTGCAGCTGCTCACCCGCGACGCCGTGCGTTACCGGCGCTACTTTCCGAAACTCACGCTGGTGGTGCCCTGAAGCTGTCGGACACCGCCGCCATGATCCGACTCTCCGAACTCAAGCTGCCCCTGGCCGAGGTGCCGACCGAGCACCGCCGCGCCGCCGACGCCCCCACCGAAACCGACCTCGACCGCGAACCACCGCCACACCCGGTGGAGGCCCTGACCCGGCTGGCCGCCGCCGCACTCGCTGTGCCTGTCGCGGCCATCGCGCACCTGCACGTCTTCAAACGCAGCTTCGACGCGCGCAAGGCCGACCTGCTCGCGGTCTACATCGTTGACGTGACGCTGGCAGAACCCGCGCAAGAAGCCATCCTGCTGGCGCAGCACGCGGGCAAGCCACACATCCAGCCCACGCCCGACATGGCCTGGCACCCACCCGGCCACGCGCCGGCGGGCTGGCCAGCCGATGAGCGTGAACGCCCGGTGGTGGTGGGTCTGGGGCCCTGCGGCCTGTTCACCGCACTGGCGCTGGCGCAAATGGGGTTCAAGCCGATCGTGCTGGAGCGAGGCAAACCGGTGCGCGAACGCACCAAGGACACCTGGGGCCTGTGGCGCAAACACGTGCTCAACCCCGAGAGCAACGTGCAGTACGGCGAAGGCGGCGCCGGCCTGTTTTCCGACGGCAAGCTCTACAGCCAGATCAAGGACCCGCGCTTTCTCGGCCGCAAGGTCATGCAGGAGTTCGTGGACGCGGGCGCACCGGCCGAAATTCTGTACACCGCGCACCCGCACATCGGCACCTTCAAGCTGGTGCGGGTGGTGGAAGCCATGCGCGAAAAGATCATTGCGCTGGGCGGCGAGATCCGCTTTCAGCACCACGTGTGCGGTCTCGGCCTGTCCAGCGATGACGGCGCGCAGCGCATCGCGTCGCTGCGGGTGCGGCGCCTGGACGGCGGCGACACCGTCGACATGCCGGTGCAACGCGTGGTGTTCGCGCTGGGCCACAGCTCGCGCGACACCTTCGCGCAGTTGTGGGACGCCGGTGTGTTCATGGAAGCCAAGCCGTTCTCAGTGGGCTTTCGCATCGAACACCCGCAGGGCGTGATCGACCGCGCGCGCTGGGGCCGGCACAGCGGCCACCCGCTGCTGGGCGCCGCCGACTACAAACTCGTGCACCACGCGAAGAACGGCCGTGCGGTCTACAGCTTCTGCATGTGCCCCGGCGGCATGGTGGTGGCGGCCACCTCGGAGCCAGGGCGCGTGGTCACCAACGGGATGAGCCAGTACTCCCGCAACGAGCGCAACTCCCGCAGGCCTTTCCCCAGGATGCACCGCTGTGGACCGCCGCGTTCGGCGAGCAGGACGGTGTGCGCTACGCCGGGCAGGCCACCGCGCTCGCAGCCGAGGGCAAGATCCATCCGCTGGCCGGCATCGTGCTGCAACGCCAGCTCGAAGCGCGCGCCTACCAGCTGGGCGGCGGCACTTACGAGGCACCGGGTCAGCTGGTCGGCGACTTTGTGGCGAAGCGCCCGTCCAGCGCCTTGGGCGAGGTGGTGCCGTCGTACCAGCCGGGCGTGAAGCTGGGTGATCTGGCACCCGCTCTGCCCGCCTACGCCATCGAGGCGATGCGCGAGGCGCTGCCGGTGTTCGGCCGCAAGATCCAGGGCTACGACATGGCCGATGCCGTGCTCACCGGCGTGGAAACCCGCACCTCGGCGCCGCTGCGCATCACGCGTGGCGACGACTTCCAGAGCCTGAACACGCGCGGGCTGTACCCGGCGGGCGAAGGTGCGGGTTATGCCGGCGGCATCCTTTCGGCGGGCGTGGACGGCCTCAAGGTGGCCGAGGCCCTGGTGCTCGATCTGCTGAAAACGCCACAAGCCCGGCGAGAGAGCGTGAAATCACCCTCGGCGTGACGAATCTTTACACGCCGTGCATCACGGATTGACCGCCCTGGCGCACACTTTCCGCGTCGTTATCAGGAGTTCGCCATGAGATATCCCGCTTTGATCCCCGTGATGGGCCTGCTGGCATTGGGCAGCACCGGAGTTGTGCATGCGCAGGAGGAACAAGGCCGGGTGCTCAGCAGCACGCCGGTGGTGCAACAGGTGGCCGTGCCGCGTGAGGTGTGCAGCGACGAGCGCGTGACCTACCAGGGCCAGCCATCGGGTGCCGGCGCCCTGCTCGGCGGTATCGCTGGCGGTGCGGCGGGCAACGCCATCGGCAACGGCAGCGGCCGCGCGGCCGCCACCGTGATCGGCCTCATCGGCGGCGCCATCATCGGCAACCGCGTTGAAGGCCCTGGTCAGCCCTACACGGAGAGCTACCGCCAGTGCGGCACGCAGACCTTCTACGAGAACCGCACCGTGGCGTACAACGTGGTCTACGAGTACGCTGGACGCCAGTACAACGTGCAGATGCCGCAAGACCCGGGTCCCTACATCCGCCTCAACGTGTCACCCGCGGACGCACTGCCCCCTCAGGGCTACGCCCCACCGGTCTACAACAAAGCACCGGTCTACCGCCCGCAGACCGAGTACTACCCATCCAACACCCGCATCACCATCGGTACCGAGTACTACCCGCGCTACCAGGTGTCGCCGGGCGTGGTCTACATCAACGGCTACCGGCCGGGCTATCGGCACGACGACCGCCGCTTCCGGGACGGTCACCGCGACCACGACCGCTGGGAGCGAAGGTAAGCCCCGCCCTCTGCGGCCTGCCTCAGGCGAACAACAAAAAAGCGACCCGAGGGTCGCTTTTTTTGTGGTCGATCGAGATCCGATCAGCCTTGCTGCTGCAGTGCTGCGATCCGCTCTTCGATCGGCGGGTGGGTCGAGAACAGCTTGCCCAGGCCACCGGTGATGCCGAGCGCCTGCATGGTCTTGGGCAACTCGCCGGGGGTGAGGCCCCATGAGGCCGGCGGCGCCCGCGTCGGCGCGGAACTCGCGCTGGCGGCTGAACCAGGCCACGATGATGGCGGCCAGGAAACCCAGCACGATGTCCATCACGATGGTGGTCACCATGTAGCCGATGCCGGGGCCTGACGAGTTGCTGTCGCCCTTGCGCAGGAAGCTGTCCACCGCGTAGCCGATCACTCGGCTGAGGAACACCACAAAAGTGTTCATCACGCCCTGGATCAGTGTCATGGTGACCATGTCGCCGTTGGCGACGTGGGCCACTTCGTGGCCGATCACGGCTTCGACTTCTTCCTTGGTCATGTTCTGCAACAGGCCGGTGGACACGGCCACCAGCGCCGAGTTCTTGAACGCACCGGTGGCAAACGCGTTGGGCGCGCCTTCAAAGATGGCGACCTCGGGCATGCCGATGCCGGCCTTGTCGGCAAAGCGGCGCACGGTTTCCACGATCCAGGCCTCGTCGGCCGTTTGCGGCTGGCTGATCACGCGCGCGCCGGTGCTGAACTTGGCCATGGGCTTGCTGATCAGCAACGAGATGATGGCACCGCCAAAGCCGATGACGAGCGAGAACCCGGCCAGCGCCGTCATGTTCAGGCCGTTGGCCGTGAGGAAGCGGTCCACACCCAGGATGCGGGTGGTGACCAGCAACACCGCCATCACGGCGAAGTTGGTCAGGACGAACAGCAGGATGCGTTTCATGGGGACTCCGAGGAATGTCAAAGACAACGGGATGATAAGTGGGGCCGGATGCACGGTTCTTCAAGCCGCGCTGCCTTCGGGCACCCCCCTGGTTCAGACTTGGGGCAGCAAAAACCGGCGCTCCCACGCGCTGATCTCGTTCAAGAAGCTGTCGTGCTCCAGTGCCTTGACCGCCAGATAAGCGCGCACGAAGCGCTCGCCCAACAAGCGGGGTGCCTGGGCACTCGCCGCCATTTGTTCGTGGGCGGTTGAAAAAGTTCGCGGCAAGTCGCGCGGCTGGTCGTAACCGTTGCCGGTCACCGGCTCGCGCGGCTCGCAGCGCGCCTGCAGCCCGGCCAGACCGGCGGCCAGCGTGGCGGCCATGGCCAGGTAGGGGTTGGCGTCGGCGCCGGCCAGCCGGTTTTCCACGCGGCGCGCGGCGGGCGGGCTCACCGGCACCCGCAGGCCGGCGGTGCGGTTGTCGTGCCCCCAGGCCACGTTGGTGGGCGCCTGGCTGCCGCTCACATAGCGCCGGTAGGAGTTGACCGTGGGCGCGTAAACGAGCATGAGGTCGGGCGTGAAGGCTTGCAGGCCACCGATGTAATGCAAAAAGGCGTCGCTGGCGGACCCGTCGGCCTGGCTGAAGATGTTGCGGCCTTCGGCGTCCACCACGCTCTGGTGCAGGTGCATGGAACTGCCGGCCTCACCCGCCAGGGGCTTGGCCATGAACACGGCGTTCAGCCCGTGCTGCAGGGCGATCTCGCGCGCCGCGGTCTTGAACAGGAAGGCCTGGTCGGCCACCGCCACCGGGTCGCCGTGCAGCAGGTTGATCTCGTACTGGCAGGGGCCCACCTCGTGCAGCCAGGTGTCGGCCCGGATGCCCAGGGCGTCGATGGCGGCGTGAAAAGCGTCCCAGAACGGCGCCAGTTCGTTGAGCGCGTTCAGGCTGAAAGCCGACTGGCCCACCTCGGGCCGGCCGCCGCGTCCCAGCGGGGCGGTGAGCGGTTGCGCCGGGTCGGTCATGGCGGCGGTCAGGTAGAACTCGATCTCGGGCGCCACCACCGGCGTGAGGCCCATGGCCTGGTAGCGCGCCACCACGTTTTTCAGCACCGAGCGCGGGGCGAATTCGCAGAGGCTGCCGTCGAGCTCCACGCAGTCGTGCACCGCCAGGTAGCGCGGCACGCTGGCCCAGGGTGCCCGCTTGAGCGTGGACAGGTCGGGCACCAGGCGCACGTCGGGGTCGCTGTCGGGGAAGATGGGGTCGTAGGAATACTCGCCGGTGACGCATTGCATGGGAATGGCCTGGCAAATGCGCAGTTCGCCCCCCGCCGCGAAGCTGGTGGCCGGCATGAGCTTGCCGCGCGGGTAGCCGGTGACGTCGGCAAACAGGCACTCCACGTCGCGCACGCCGCTGGCGCGGAAGTGGGCGGCGAGTTCGGCGCGGTCGGCGTCCTGCGCCAGATTCAGGTGGGCCCACGAGGGCGGGATCGGCAAGGTCATGGGGAGTCCATTAGAAGGCTGGCGCGCCGGGGACGGAACACGCCGGCGTCGGCATAGTAAGCAGGATCGTCGTTCGCCGGCCACCAGCCCGGCACACCCAGCACCGGCAAGGGTGTGAACGGCTTGGTGGCCAGCAGCGGTGCGCTCAGGCCCTGGGTCAGCCAGGCGTCCCAGGCTGCGAGGTCGTCACCCAGGTCCATCGGCACCGGCGTGCGCAACACGTGGGCGGTGATCGACTTGTAAGGCGCGACCATTTTTTCGAGCAGGGCGTGGCCAAACAGCACCAGCCGAGCTTGCGCCCAGAGCGGGCGCAGCGTCACGAAAAGCCGGTGCCAGTCGCGCGCGGCCAGCGCCTCCCACAGCGCCTCGGGCGCCTGCAGCAGCGCTGCGTTTTCGTCGAACAAGGTCAACGCATCGCGCACCGGCCCTCGCACCTCGCGCACGCCGGCGGCTGCGATCTCGGCCGCCTGCAGCCGGTTCAGCCGCTGCTTGGTCCGCGGAAAGCGCAACCAGCACAGGCCGTTGAAAAAGTCGTGCAGGTTCTCGCGCGTGGGTACGCAACCCGTGTCGAAGATGAACTGCTCGTAGGCGGTCCCCGGCGGCAGCGTGGTCTGGGGCACGAAGCGGACCGGGCCAGCCGGCAACGCACCCAGCGCGTGCGGCAAGTCGTGGCCGGCGCTCAGGTGGCCTTGAACCGCCCTGCCGTCGGCGGCCACCGGTCCAAACCAGGGTTCGGACCAGTCCGGCGACGCGCCGCCCAACATCAGGCCTGCAGGCGCCAGGGCAGCACTTCCCCGCCGCGCAGCGGCTTGAGGTCGGCCTCGCCGAAGCGGAAGCTCTCGGGAGTCGTCCAGCTTTCGCGTTTCAGGGTGACGCTGCCGCTGTTGCGCGGCAGGCTGTAGAAAGCCGGGCCGTTGAAGCTGGCGAAGGCTTCCAGTTTGTCGAGTGCGCCCACCGAGTCGAAGGCCTCGGCGTACATCTCGATCGCGGCGTGCGCGGTGTAGCAGCCCGCGCAACCGGTGGCGTGTTCCTTCAGGTGGGCCGGGTGCGGTGCGCTGTCGGTGCCGAGGAAGAAGCGGTCGTTGCCGCTGGTGGCCGCGGCCAGCAACGCCTGGCGGTGGGTTTCGCGCTTGAGCACCGGCAGGCAGTAGTAGTGCGGGCGGATGCCGCCGGTGAAGATGGCATTGCGGTTGTAGAGCAGGTGGTGCGCGGTGAGCGTGGCCGCCGTGAACGGACCGGCCTCGGCAACGTACTGCGCGGCCTCTTTCGTGGTGATGTGCTCGAACACCACCTTGAGTTCGGGGAAATCGCGGCGCAGCGGGATCATCTGCTGGTCGATGAACACGGCTTCGCGGTCGAACAGGTCGATGTCTGGCGAGGTCACCTCACCGTGCACCAGCAGCAGCAGGCCAGCGCGCTGCATGGCTTCCAGCGTCTTGTGCGTCTTGCGGATGTCGGTCACGCCCGCGTCGCTGTTCGTGGTGGCGCCAGCGGGATAGAGCTTGGCCGCGACCACACCGGCGTCCTTGGCGCGCGCGATCTCGTCGGCGGGCAGGTTGTCGGTGAGGTAGAGCGTCATCAGCGGCTCGAAGGCCATGCCTTCGGGCACGGCAGCGCGGATGCGGTCGCGGTAGGCCACGGCCTGCGCCGCGGTGGTCACCGGCGGCTTGAGGTTGGGCATGATGATCGCGCGACCGAACTGGGCGGCGGTGTGTGGCACCACGGTACGCAGGGCGTCACCGTCGCGCACGTGCAGGTGCCAGTCGTCGGGGCGGGTGATGGTCAGGGTGTCGAGAGGGCTGTTCATGGCGTGATTGTCCCACTGGCCTGCCCATCAACAACAGCGCGAGCGATCGGACATATCCGGCGCACGGTGTCTTGACCAAGGCTCCCGAGGGTCCGGCTCCGCCGTCCCCAGGGTGCGCCCCCCTTGAGGGGGGACGCGCGAAGCGCGGCGGGGGGTGCCCCTCTAGTGCGCGAGGATCTTGTTGAGGAAGTCCTTGGTGCGCGGCTGGCGGTCTTCGGGCTTGCCGAAGAAGTCGTCTTTCGAGCAGTCTTCCAGGATCTTGCCGCCCACGTCCATGAAGATCACGCGGTTGCTGACCTTGCGCGCGAAACCCATCTCGTGCGTCACGCACATCATGGTCATGCCTTCGTTCGCCAGGCCGATCATGACGTCGAGCACCTCGCCGACCATCTCGGGGTCGAGCGCGGAGGTGGGTTCGTCAAACAGCATCACGATCGGGTCCATGGACAGCGCGCGCGCGATCGCCACCCGCTGCTGCTGACCACCGGAGAGCTGCCCCGGAAACTTGTCCTTGTGCAGCGACAGGCCCACGCGGTCGAGCATCTTGAGGCCGCGCTTCTTGGCTTCATCGGGGTTGCGGCCCAGCACCTTGATCTGGGCGATCGTGAGGTTCTCGGTCACCGACAGGTGCGGGAACAGTTCGAAATGCTGGAACACCATGCCCACGCGGCTGCGCAGCTTGGGCAGGTCGGTCTTGGGATCGTGCACCGGCACGCCGTCCACGGTGATCTCGCCCTTCTGGAAGGGCTCGAGCGCGTTGATGGTCTTGATTCACCCTTCTGGATGTTGGTGGAGCAATCGGTCAGCACCTGGACGCTGCCGTACCACTTGGAGACGTTCTTGAGTTCAATCATGGCAATTCCTGGGTAACGGATGCATCAACGGATGATGGCGATCTTTTTGTGCAGTTGTTTGACGGACCACGACAGCGCGTAGCACATGACGAAATACACCACGGCGGCGGCCAGGTAGGCCTCGATCGGACGACCGAAGTTCTTGCCTGCGACCTCGAAGCCCTTGAGCATGTCGTAGGCACCGATGGCGTAGACCAGCGAGGTGTCCTGGAACAGGATAATGGTCTGGGTGAGCAGCACCGGCAGCATGTTGCGGAATGCCTGCGGCAGCACCACCAGCTTCATGTTCTGGCCGTAGGTCATGCCCAGCGCCTGGCCCGCGTTCACCTGACCCCGGGAAATGGACTGGATGCCCGCGCGCATGATTTCGCTGAAGTACGCTGCCTCGAAGGCAATGAAGGTGATCACCGCCGACACCTCGGCACCGATGGGTCGCCCGATCAGCAGCGGCACCAACAGGAAGAACCACAGGATCACCATCACCAGCGGAATGCTGCGCATGCCGTTGACGTAGATGGTGGCCGGCGCCTCAAGCCACTTCTTGCCCGACAGGCGCATGAGCGCGAGCACGGTGCCGAAGAGGATGCCGCCGATGGTGGCCACGATGGTCAACATCACGCTGAAGTACAGACCCTTCAGCACGAAGTTGGTGATCAGGTCCCAGTTGTAGAAGGAAAAATCGAGATTCAAGTTCATCTCAATGTCCTCCCGATCCACCGGCCACGACGAAGCCCGGGATGCGCGCGCGCTTTTCGATGAAGGCCATGATGCGGTTGATGGCGAAGGCCGAGACGATGTACAGACCCCTGCATGGCGAACATGGTGAGTTCGGAGACCGACACCGCGAACGCCACCGAGGAGTTCTTGAAGATGTTCATGGTCTCGCTGGTCAGCGGCGGGATGATGATGCGAAACGCCATGGGCAGCAGCACATAGCGGTAGTACTGGAAGGTGGTGAAGCCCATCGCCATGCCCGCATAACGCTGGCCACGCGGCAGGGCCTGGATGCCCGAGCGCACCTGCTCGGCGATGCGCGCCGAGGTGAAGAAGCCCAGGGCGAACACCACGAGCACGAAGCCCGGCACGCCCTGCAGCACATTGAACATGGAAGGCAGCACGTGGTACCAGAGGAAGATCTGCACCAGCAACGGGATGTTGCGGAACAGCTCCACCCAGGCGTTGCCCAGACGCACCACCATGGGTCGATCGGGCAGCGTGCGCAGCGTGCCGATCAGGATGCCCAACACCAGCGCCAGCAACAGGGCCAACAGCGCGACCGACACCGTCCAGCCCCAGGCCGACAGCATCCAGTCGAGGTAGGTGATGTCGCCCCCCTTGCCAAAGCAGCCCTGCACCACCTGCCGCTCGATGGTGTCCTCGCAGAACACCTGCCAATCCCAGCTCATAGGAGCCCTTTCTTTTTACCGTCCACGCAGCGCCCCAGAAAATGGGGGCCTCTACGAAAACGCCCCTTCAAATGGTCCACTTGAAGGGGCGTGCCAGAAGCTTGCGCGCTTACTTCTTGGCGTAGTCTTCCATCGGCTTGTCGTTCGGCGCAGCCCAGGCCGCCTTGGTCGCGTCGGAGATCGGCAGGCCGATCTTCACGTTGGCGGGCGGAATCGGCTGCATGAACCACTTGTCGTACAGCTTGGCGAGCGAGCCGTCGGCGATCTGGCGCTTGATGCTGTCGTCCACGGCTTTCTTGAACGCGGGATCGTCCTTGCGCACCATGCAGGCGATCGGCTCGACCGACAGCACTTCACCGACGATCTTGAAGTCGGCGGGGTTCTTGGCTTTGGAGATGTTGGCCGCCAGGATGGAGCCGTCCATCACGAACGCGTCGGCACGGCCCGACTCGAGCAGCAGGAAGCTGTCGGCGTGGTCCTTGCCGTAGTCTGCACCGAGGTGGTGCCGGTGGTGGTGGCCACGTTCTTGCCGGCCAGGTCCTTGATGCCGTTGATGCCGGAGTTGGCCTTCACCGCAATGCGCACTTCTTCCACGTAGGTCGTCACGGCGAACGACACGTCTTTCTGGCGCGTGGCGTTGTTGGTGGTCGAGCCGCACTCGATGTCCACCGTGCCGTTTTGCACCAGGGGGATGCGATTCTGCGAGGTGACAGGCTGGTACTTCACTTCCAGCGCCGTCAGGCCCAGCTTCTTGCGGATGTCGGAGAGGACGATCTCGCCCATCTCGGTGTGGAAGCCGACGTACTTGCCGTTGCCCAGGGTGTAGCCCAGGCCGGACGACTCACGCACGCCCAGGGACACGTTTGAGCCAGGGCGCTGCTGGCGGCCAGTGCGGTCACGGCCCATGCGAGCAGGTGTTTCTTCATATCTATCTCCTTGCTTGTGAAAAAAACGAAAGGTGAACGTTTGTCGTCGGGATGTGGTCACGATCAACAACGGGGACCACGAATCATGCGTTGCATGCAACCTCCGTACCACCCGGGAAACCCCACTGGGTAAAGGTCTGGATTCAGGTCAGCCCGCCAATGTAGCCAGCGCCGTTGGTGAAAGCCAATGCCGTTTGCAGCGCCGGTCATGCAAACCGTTCATGTCCGAATTTACCCCAATGGTCGAGCTCGCCGGTTGACGATAGGACTTCAAGCGAAAACGTTCAGGAGGCTCCCAGCCGTTGTTGAAGGTCGCTCCAGAATTTTTCCACCGGGCCCTTGGCCTTGCGCGCAGCGGGCCGCTCGCGGTAGATGCGGATGTCCAGCGCCGTCTCCAGTCCGCCGCCGGCAGAGACCAGCTTGCGCGCAGCCACTTCGTTGCGCACCGCACTGGCCGGCAGAAAGGCGATGCCGTGGCCTTCCAGCGCCATGGCCTTGAGCCCTTCGGCCATGTCGGTCTCATAGATGCGGTCCAGGTGCACCGGAACGCTGCTTTGTTTGAGCATCTGGTCCACCGCGCGTCCCAGATAAGCGCCGGGCGCATAGGCCAGGTACGGCTGTGGCTGGTGAACCAGTCCCGGCAGGGCATGGCTGGGAGCGCCCGCAGCGGTGGGTTTCACATAGGGCGCCAGCAACTCGCGGCCCAGCGGCAGCATTTCGTAGCGGTTGGCATCGAGCTGGATCGGCTGGGATTCGTGGTGGTAGGCAATGAGCAGGTCGCAACTGCCTTCCACCAGCCGCAGCACGGCATCGTGCACGTTCAGCGCAATCAGGCGACTCTTGATCGGACCACAGGTTTCGCGCAGACCCGACAGCCACGATGGGAAAAACGTGAAAGCCAGCGTGTGCGGCACGGCAAATTCGATCACGTCTTGCGCTGCCGCTGTGTGGGCCCGCAGCATCGCGCGGGTGCTTTGCAGGGACTGCAGCATTTCCAGCGACTGGTCGTACAAGGTCTGGCCAGCGGGCGTGAGACGGGTGGGGTAAGACGACCGATCCACCAGGTCGGTGCCCGCCCAGGCCTCCAGCGACTGGATGCGCCGCGAAAAGGCCGGCTGGGTGACGTGGCGCAATTGCGCGGAGCGGCTGAAGCTGCGCGTTTCAGCCAGGCTGACGAAATCTTCGAGCCACTTGGTTTCCATGGGGCGCGATTATGGCGTGGCCCTACCCTTCCAGCACCAGCCGCACCGACGCCACATACAGCTGCTCCATCGCATCCAGCGGCTGCACGGCGGCGGCGCGGTCCTGCAGGTGGCGCGCCTCGTCCATGCGTTTGTGGCCGCCCAGCATGATCAGCCCGTTGGCGTATTCGGACAGCGTGACGGCCGAGTCGGGGTTGAGCGCCAGGGCCTTCTGGTAGAGCGCCAGCCCGACGTCCTTGCTGGCACCGTGTGTCATGCCCCCGACCAGGGCACCCACCTTGTCGATCACTTCGGCGTGGTAACCCGCCAGAGCGAGGTGTGCGTCGGCGTGTCGGGGTGCCAGCGCAATGGTGGTCTCCAGCGCCTGGCGGATCTTGACACCCAGACCTTGCGTGAGGGCCTTGGCCACGCTGATGCACTGGCTGTAGCGTGCCATCGCGTAAGCCTGCCAGTACCAGGCACCGGCGTTGTTCGGTTCGCGCTTTTGCAGGGCTTCGGCTCTTGCGGCGGCCTCCAGCAACAGCTGTTGGCGCGCATGTTCGCGCGGCTCCAGGTAATTGGCGTAGATGCAGGTGGCCTTGTTCGCCACGTTCATGCCGACGTCACCCAAAGCCAGGCCGGCGTGGGCGGCGCGCTGGAACTCGCCGTTGTGGAACAGCACCCAGGCTTCCAGCACGTCGGCGCGTTCGGGCCAGGGTTCGGCATCCCCCGTGTGCAGACGGTCCCACTGCTGTTGAAGGTGAGCGCCATCGAACCGGGGGTTCACGGTCCACGGAAAAGGGGTCCAGTTGTCCATCGTTGTCTCCTCGTGCATCAGGCGCCCGGGCTGTAGGCCGCCGTGAGATGGATCAGGTGCTGCCGCTGCGAGCTCTCCAGGTAGGGCGCCAGCAGGTTGAGCACATGGTAAGCGCCACGCATCAGGGCCTGCTGCGCGTTGTCGGGCTCCAGTGCGTGTCGCGGATCGCGCACGTACTCAAAACTGAGCCAGTAAGTGAGCACCACCACCATGCTGTCGGCGGTGGGCTCCATTTCGCGCGCGTCCATCGTCACCGCGCTGTGGCGGCTGAGGGCCGCGAGCAGTTGGCGGATGGCGCGCGTCTTGTTCTTCAGCACGTCCTGAAAATGGGTCTCCAGCATGCGGTTCTTCGAGAGAAGGTCGTTGAGATCGCGGTAGAGAAACCGGTACTCCCAGATGATCTCGAAAAGCGAGTGCAGGAAGAACCAGGCGTCCTCGACGTTGCGCACGCTTTCGCTGGCGCCCAACAACTCACCCAGCGCTTTTTCGTATCGCTCGAACAGCGAGTTGATCAGCTCGTCCTTGGCCGGGTAGTGGTAATACAGGTTGCCCGGGCTGATGCCGAGTTCGGCCGAGATCAGCGTGGTCGAGACGTTGGGCTCGCCGAAGCGGTTGAAGAGCTCGAGCGTGACCTCGAGGATGCGCTCGGCGGTGCGGCGCGGCGCTTTCTTGGCCATGGCGCTCAGCGGCCCAGGGCCGGTTCGCCGAGCCGGCGCTGCAGGTCGTCCAGGGTGGCGTGCAGTTGCCGCCCCACCGCGGTCTGGGCGGGCACGGACGGTTCTTTCACCAGGTGCAGATCAGCATTGTTCAGCGACGCTGTGTTCAGCGTCACGCCATGGCGCGCCAGCTTGGGCGCCAGCTCGGCCTGTCGCTCTCGTTCGCGGCGCTGGCGGTAGCTGAAGGTGTTGGCGGTGAACAGCTTGGCGTCGCGCTGGTCGGGCTCGATCAGCACGATGTCGCTGCCCGGGTAAAGGCGCTCGTAGTTCTTCATGCCCAGCTCCAACCGCGAATGGATCATGGAGCGGAAGGTCTGGCTCATCACCGCGGGGAAACCACCCTCGACCAACGAAGGAATGTGGTCGGTCTGCTCGCCCACGGCATGCGCGCGAAAGGGCACCAGGGGGTTCAGGCACAGCAGCAGGCCCACGCCTTCATCGAGCGCCACGGTGGCGTGCAAGGTCTTCTTGAGTGCACCGTCCACGTAGTGCTGACCGTCGATCTCCACCGGCGGAAACAGGCCGGGCAAGGCGGCGCTGGCCTGGATCGCGCGCGAAATTGGAACATGGTCCCACCCGGCCTTGCCAAACGGCGCGGCCTCGCCGGTGTCGAGTTGCGTGGCCACCAGCGTGAGGCGCGCGCGCAAGCGGCGGAAATCGTTGGTGCGCCCGGGCTGGCTGAACATCCGCTCGATCTGGTGGTGGATCCCTTCGTTGTCCAGCACACCGGTGGGCAGGGCTGCGCCGAGCCGCTCGAACGCGTTGGTGAAGTCCTTGCCCTTCATCCCCCAGGCCCACAGCGCGCTGCCCAGCAGCCCGGGCAGTCGCTGCAGTCGGCCGCCGAACTCATTCCATGCGGGCTTGAGCAGCCAGGCTGGGTCAAAGTTGTCGGTGCCGCGGCGGTCCTCGATGAACGCTTCACAGAGCTGCCGAGGTGTCATCCCGTTGGCCAGACCCGCCACGATGAAGCCCCCCGCAGACACGCCGACGTAATGGTCGCAGCGGTTGAGATCGAGGCCCTCCAGGCTGTCAGCCAGTGCACAGAGCGCGCCAATTTCGTAGATGGCGCCCAGCGGTCCGCCACCGGCGAGCGCCAGGGCAATGCGAGGCACAGCGGCCTTGCCCGAACGACTTTTCGCCGGCCTGGGAGAAGGCTCGGGGTGGGCGTCGTGCGGTGTCGTCATGCGTTTGAGTGTAGACCGCTGGGGCCACGGAAAGTGCTGCGTTGCAGCATGGCGTGCAGACGCAAAAAAGGGGCGCGAACGCCCCTGTTTTCGTTGCGGCCCTCAGGCTTCACAGCGCTTACGCCGCAGCGGCCTTGCGGGTTGTCTTGCGGGCGGCGGGCTTGGCCGCCACCTTCTTGGCTGCAGGCTTGGCAGCCGCCTTCTTCGCAGGTGCGGCCTTGCGGGCTGCGGTCTTGGCGGGGGCCTTGCTGGCGAGTTGCTGCACGTGCTGGTTGAGCGCGTCGATGCGCTGGATCAGCGCGTCCACATCGCGCGCCGAGGGCACGCCCAGCTTGTTGAGGGCCTTGGCCACGCGCTCTTCGAAGATCGACTCGAGCTTGTCCCACTGGCCCGAAGCCTTGGAAGAAATGTCGGTGGCCATGCTGCTGACCTTGTTGGTGGCTTCGGAAATGCGCTCTTCGGCCACGGCCTGGGTCTTGCGCTGGATCGACAGGCCTTCCTTGACCAGCGACTCGAAGGCCTTGCCGCCCTCTTCCTGCGCCTTGGCGAAAGCGCCGAGACCGGCCAGCCAGATCTGCTGGGCCGAGTCCTTGATGGCGCCGGAGAGTGGGGAGTTGAACGCCTGGGCCGAAGCCTTTTTGTCGCTGCCGTTTTTCTGGATCTTCTTGACCATGGTGTGCTCCTGCGGGTTGAGATGGATGGACAGGCCGGGGCCCGAGTGCAACCACTGTACGGGCAGGCCCCACGCCCTGTGTAGGGGCGCAAGACTAATGCCGGCGCGGCGTACGCGGGTTTTTGCGGAATGGGCGCGGACACTTGGTGGACAAGAATGGAAGGCGTTTCGCCATTACTTCGTCACCGGTGCCACCGGCTTCATCGGCAAGCGCCTGGTGGGCAAGCTGCTCCAGCGCAAGGGCGCGGTGGTGCACTTCCTCATCCGACAGGAAAGCGAAGGCAAGGTGGCGGGGCTGCGGGAGTACTGGGGCGTGGGCGCGGCGCGCGCGGTACCGGTGTTCGGCGACCTCACCAGCAAGAAGCTGGGTGTCTCACTTGAGGAGACCAAGGCGCTGAAAGGCCAGATCGACCATTTCTATCACCTGGCCGCGGTGTACGACCTGGAGGCCGACGCCGAGAGTCAGATCGCGGTGAACGTGGACGGCACGCGCAACACGGTGGAGTTCGCCAAGGCCATCGGCGCCGGCCACTTCCACCACGTGTCGTCGATCGCCGCCGCCGGGCTGTACGAAGGTGTGTTCCGAGAAGACATGTTCGACGAGGCCGAGGGCCTGGACCACCCTTACTTCATGACCAAGCACGAGAGCGAGAAGATCGTGCGCCAGGAATGCAAGGTGCCTTGGAGCGTGTACCGCCCCGCCGCGGTGGTGGGTGACAGCCAGACCGGCGAGATGGACAAGATCGACGGGCCGTACTACTTCTTCAAACTCATCCAGCGCCTGCGCCAGATCCTCCCCCCGTGGATGCCCAGCGTGGGCCTGGAGGGCGGGCGCATCAACATCGTGCCGGTGGACTTTGTGGTCGATGCACTCGACCACATCAGCCACCTCAAACGCAGCAGCGGCGCCTGTTTCCACCTGGTGGACCCCATGGGCTACCGCGTGGGCGACGTGCTCGACATCCTGAGCAAGGCGGCCCACGCGCCGAAGATGAACCTGTTCATCAACGCCGCGCTGATGGGCTTCATTCCCAAGAGCGTGAAGAAGGGCCTGATGGCGTTGGCGCCCGTGCGCCGCGTCTACAAGGCCATCATGCAAGACCTCGGCTTGCCCGAGGAGATGATGACCTTCGTCAACTACCCCACGCGCTTTGACTGCCGCGACACGCTGGCCGCGCTCAAAGGCAGCGGCATTGCGTGCCCGAACTTCAAGGACTACGCGTGGCGGCTGTGGGACTACTGGGAACGCCACCTCGACCCCGACCTGCACATCGACCGCAGCCTCAAAGGCACGGTGGCGGGCAAGGTGGTGCTGGTCACCGGCGGCAGCTCGGGCATTGGTCTCGCAGCAGCCCACAAGTTCGCCGAGGCGGGCGCCATCACGATCATCTGCGGGCGCGATCAGGACAAGCTCGACGAAGCCTGCAAGGAGGCGAAAGACAAGGGCTACGAGTTCGTCGCCTACCCGGCCGACATCGCCGACATGGCGGACGCCGACCGCTTCGTGCAACTGCTGGTGGCCAACCACGGCGGCGTGGACTTCCTGATCAACAACGCCGGCCGCTCGATTCGCCGCGCCATCGAAGGCAGCTACGACCGTTTCCACGACTTCGAGCGCACCATGCAGCTCAACTACTTCGGCTGCCTGCGCGTGACCATGGGCCTGCTGCCCGGCATGGTGGCCAAACGCAAGGGCCATGTGG
>LNFM01016311.1_pt1 | contig 17185 bp, 17 predicted proteins | sample 596031 | NCBI WGS metagenome assembly LNFM01 (sample SAMN04254537, study PRJNA301005) | activated carbon metagenome | isolation source: dual media filters at the Ann Arbor, Michigan drinking water treatment plant | place: USA: Ann Arbor | reverse complement strand
CCGGGCCCTTGCGGCCTCTGCGACGGAGCCGCCGCCGTCAGCGGTAGCGCGCGTCCGCCTCCCGGTTGGCCGCGATGTCCTTTTCGTATCGATCGCCCACCGCGAGCAGCATGTCCTTCGTGAAGTACAAGTCGCCGCGCTTCTCACCGTGGTACTCCAGGATGTGCGTCTCGACGATGGAGTCGACCGGACAGCTCTCTTCGCAGAAGCCGCAGAAGATGCACTTGGTGAGGTCGATGTCGTAGCGCGTGGTGCGGCGGGAGCCGTCGTCGCGGACCTCCGACTCGATGGTGATGGCCAGCGCCGGACACACGGCCTCGCAGAGCTTGCAGGCGATGCAGCGCTCCTCGCCGTTCTCGTAGCGGCGCAGCGCGTGCAGCCCGCGGAAGCGCGGCGACTTGTACTTCACGAAGGACATGCTGCTCGCGGTGGGCGATCGATACGAGAAGGACATCGCGGCCAACCGGGAGGCGGACGCGCGCTACCGCTGACGGCGGCGGCTCCGTCGCAGAGGCCGCAGGGGCCCGGGCGACGACAGCACGACAACACACATGAACACGATCACCGCCCTTTTCTACCTCTTCGCGGCCGTGCTGCTGTTCGCCTCGTTCAAGGTGATCACGGCACGCAGCACCGTGCATGCAGCGCTGTACCTGGTGCTGGCCTTCTTCAACGCGGCCTGCGTCTGGATGCTGCTGCGCGCCGAGTTCCTGGCCATTGCGCTGGTGCTGGTGTACGTGGGCGCGGTCATGGTGCTGTTCCTCTTCGTCGTGATGATGCTCGACATCAACAGCGACAGCTTCCGTGAGGGTTTCTGGAAGCACTTTCCGCTGGCGGGTTTCATCGGCGTGCTCATCGCGCTTGAAATGGCGCTGGTGCTGATGCAGGGCCACCGGCAGACCGAGGCCGTGCCCATCAGCGCTGCTGCGCTGCAGATGGGCAACACCAAGGTGCTTGGCATCGAGATCTACACCAAGTACGCCTACCCGGTGCAACTGGCCGCGGCGCTGCTGCTGGTGGCCATCATCGCGGCCATCGCGCTCACGCTGCGCCGCCGCAAGGACAGCAAGCACATGGACGCCAGCGAGCAGGTGAAGGTCAAGAAGGCCGACCGCGTGCGCATCATCAAGATGCCGCCTGTCGTCGAAGCCCCGGCCACCAAGGAGGGCCCCAACACATGACTCTCGGCGCTCTCACGCTCGGGCACTACCTGTCCCTGGGCGGCATGCTCTTCGCGATGTCGGTGGTGGGGATCTTCCTCAACCGGCGCAATCTCATCGTGCTGCTGATGGCCATCGAACTGATGCTGCTGGCCGTCAACCTCAACTTCGTCGCCTTTTCCTACTATCTGGGGGACATGGCCGGGCAGGTGTTCGTGTTCTTCATCCTCACCGTGGCGGCCGCCGAGTCGGCCATCGGCCTGGCGATCCTCGTCGTGCTGTTCCGAAACCGGGCGTCGATCAACGTCGAAGAGCTCGACGAGCTCAAGGGCTGAAGCATGGCTTCCACGATTTCCCAAGGTCTGCTGCTCACCGCGGCGCTCGCGCCGCTGGTCGGTGCGATGGTGGCCGGCCTGGCCGGTCGCCAGGTCGGCCGGCGCGGTGCGCACACCGTCACCATCCTCGGCGTGCTGGTGTCCTTCATCTGCTCGACGGTGGTGCTCAAGGCGGTGGCACTGGACGGCGCACGATTCAACGAGACCATCTACGAGTGGATGGTCATCGGCGGCCTGAAGATGGAGGTCGGCTTCCTCATCGACGGCCTTTCGGCCATGATGATGTGCGTGGTGACCTTCGTGTCGCTGATGGTCCACGTCTACACCATCGGCTACATGGAGGAGGATCCGGGCTACCAGCGCTTCTTCTCCTACATCTCGCTGTTCACCTTCAGCATGCTGATGCTGGTGATGAGCAACAACTTCCTGCAGCTGTTCTTCGGCTGGGAGGCGGTGGGCCTGGTGTCCTACCTGCTGATCGGCTTCTGGTTCAAGCGACCCACGGCGGTGTTCGCCAACATGAAGGCCTTCCTGGTCAACCGCGTGGGCGACTTCGGCTTCATCCTGGGCATCGGCCTGCTGCTGGCGTACACCGGCACGCTGAACTACGGCGAGACCTTCGCCAAGGCCGGCGAGCTGTCGAAGCTGAGCTTCCCCGGCACCGACTGGATGCTCATCACGGTGGCCTGCATCTGCCTGTTCATCGGCGCCATGGGCAAGAGCGCGCAGGTGCCTCTGCATGTGTGGCTGCCCGACTCGATGGAAGGCCCGACACCGATCTCGGCGCTGATCCACGCCGCCACGATGGTGACGGCCGGCATCTTCATGGTGGCACGCATGTCGCCTCTGTTCGAGCTCAGCGACACTGCGCTCAGCTTCGTGCTCATCATCGGCGCCATCACCGCGCTGTTCATGGGTTTCCTGGGCATCATCCAGAACGACATCAAGCGCGTGGTGGCGTATTCCACGCTGAGCCAGCTCGGCTACATGACGGTGGCACTGGGCGTTTCGGCCTACTCGGTGGCGGTGTTCCACCTGATGACGCACGCCTTCTTCAAGGCCCTGCTGTTCCTCGCGGCAGGCTCGGTGATCATGGGCATGCACCATGACCAGGACATCCGCAACATGGGCGGGCTGCGCAAGTACATGCCCATCACCTGGCTGACGGCGCTGCTGGGCTCGCTGGCGCTCATCGGCACGCCGCTGTTCTCGGGCTTCTACTCCAAGGACAGCATCATCCTGGCCGTGTACGCCAGCAACCTCCCCGGTGCGGGCTTCGCCAGCTTCGCGGTGATGGCCGGCGTGTTCGTGACGGCCTTCTATTCCTTCCGCATGTACTTCCTCGTATTCCACGGCGAGGAGCGCTTCAGGCACAAGCCGCACCCGCCCGAGGACGACCATGCGCATGACGACCACGGTGACCACCACCACGTGCACGTGCCGCACGAGTCGCCCTGGGTGGTCACGGCGCCGCTGCTGCTGCTGGCCGTGCCCTCGGTGGTCATCGGATTCATCACCATCGGCCCGATGCTGCACGGCGACTTCTTCAAGGACTCCATCTTCGTCGATGCCACCAAGCATCCGGCGATGAAGGACCTGACCGAAAACTTCCACGGCGCAGCCGCCATGGCCCTGCACGGCCTGCAGACCGCACCGTTCTGGCTGGCCCTGGCGGGCGTGGTGGTGGCTTGGTGGTTCTACATCAAGCAGCCCGCCGTCCCCGCGGCCATCGATGCGCGCCTGCAGCCCTTGCGCAGGCTGCTCGAGAACAAGTACTACTTCGACTGGTTCAACGAAAACGTGCTGGCCGCCGGAGCGAGGGCCGTCGGCCGCGGCCTGTGGAAGGGTGGCGACGTGGCCATCATCGACGGTGTGCTGGTCAACGGTTCCGCCCGTGCCGTTGGCCTGCTGTCGGGCTTGGCGCGTCTGCTGCAGACCGGGCACCTCTACTGGTACGCGCTGGTCATGATCCTGGGCATCTTCGGCTTCATGACCTGGCGCCTGTGGCCCTACCTCAGCAGCCTCGTCCGCTGAGCGACGAGAAGAAGAGCAAAGAGAGCATCGAGCATGGGTCTCCTGAGTATCGCGATCTGGCTGCCGATCGCATTCGGCACGCTGTTGCTGGCCGTCGGCCGCGACGAAAACGCGGGCGTGGCGCGCGCCATCGCCCTGGTGGGCGCGCTGGCCTCGCTGGCCGTCACGCTGCCGCTCATCGGCGGCTTCGACACCTCCACTGCGGCCATGCAGTTCGTCGAGAAGATCTCGTGGATCGAGCGCTTCAACGTCAACTACCACCTGGGTGTCGACGGCCTGTCGATGTGGTTCGTGCCGCTGACGGCCTTCATCACCGTCATCGTGGTGATTGCCGGCTGGCAGGTCATCACCGACCGGGTGCCCCAGTACATGGGTGCCTTCCTGATCCTCTCGGGACTGATGGTCGGCGTGTTCTCGGCGCTCGACGGCCTGCTGTTCTACGTCTTCTTCGAAGCCACCTTGATCCCGATGTACATCATCATCGGCGTCTGGGGCGGACCGCGGCGCGTCTATGCCGCCTTCAAGTTCTTCCTGTACACGCTGCTGGGCTCGCTGCTGATGCTGGTGGCGCTGGTGTACCTGTACTTCAAGTCGGGCGGCAGTTTCGACATCGTCGCCTGGCACAAGCTGCCGCTGCCGCTGTCGGCGCAGGCCTTGCTGTTCTTCGCCTTCTTCGCCGCCTTCTCGGTGAAGGTGCCGATGTGGCCGGTGCACACGTGGCTGCCCGACGCCCACGTCGAGGCGCCCACTGGCGGCTCCGTGGTGCTGGCGGCCATCATGCTGAAGCTGGGGGCCTACGGTTTCCTGCGCTTCTCGATGCCCATCGCGCCCGATGCGGCCCGGGAGTACGCCTGGGTCATGATCACGCTGAGCCTGATCGCGGTGCTCTACATCGGCGTCGTGGCCCTGGTGCAGCAGGACATGAAGAAGCTGGTGGCCTATTCGTCGATCGCGCACATGGGCTTCGTCACGCTGGGCTTCTTCATCTTCAGCGAACTGGGCGTCAGCGGCGGCCTCGTGCAGATGATCTCGCACGGCTTCGTCTCGGGTGCGATGTTCCTGTGCATCGGCGTGCTCTATGACCGCGTGCACTCGCGCGAGATCGCCTCCTATGGAGGGGTGGCCAACACCATGCCCAGGTTCACGGCGTTCGCGGTGCTGTTCGCCATGGCCAATGCCGGTTTGCCTGGCACGGCCGGTTTCGTCGGCGAATGGATGGTCATCCTGGGCGCCGTGAAGTTCAACTTCTGGATCGGAGCCCTGGCCGCCACCACGTTGATCTTCGGCGCCGCCTACACGCTGTGGATGGTCAAGCGCGTCTACTTCGGCGACGTCGCCAACGACGACGTGCGCCAGCTCACCGACATCAACGGCCGTGAATTCCTGATGCTCGCCGTGCTGGCGATTGCCGTGCTGTGGATGGGCCTGTATCCCAAGCCCTTCACCGACGTGATGCACGTCTCGGTGACCGAGTTGCTGGCGCATGTCGCCAAGAGCAAGCTGAACTGACGGCCAGGACGAAAGAACACCATGACCCCGATGAACTGGCCTGTCATCTATCCCGAGATGTGGCTGCTGGCGATGGCCTGCGTGGTGACGCTGGCCGATCTCTTCGTGACCGATCCGCAACGGCGCCCGACCTTCTGGCTGACTCAGGGCACGATCGCCGGCTTCTCGCTGCTGCACCTGGCGGCCTTCAACACCGGCGAGACGGCGATCGGCATGCAGGGACTGGTGGTGTCGGATCCGATGGGCCACCTGCTGGCCTTCTTCGCCGGCGTGACGACGATGATCACCATCGCCTACGCGCGTCCGACGCTGGAGTCGCGCGACATGCTCAAGGGCGAGTTCTTCTCGCTGTCGCTCTTCATGCTGCTGGGCATCTCGGTGATGTGCTCGGCCAACAACTTCCTGGTCGTCTATCTCGGTCTGGAACTGATGAGCCTGTCGCTCTACGCGCTCGTGGCCCTGCGTCGGGACCATGCCGTGTCGACCGAGGCGGCGATGAAGTACTTCGTGCTCGGCGCGCTGGCCAGTGGTTTCCTGCTGTACGGCCTGTCGATGATGTACGGCGCCACCGGCTCGCTCGACATTCCCAGGGTCTTCGAGCAGATCTCCACCGGCCGCATCAACAAGGAAGTGCTGATCTTCGGCGTGGTCTTCGTCGTGGCCGGGCTGGCCTTCAAGCTCGGCGCCGTGCCTTTCCACATGTGGGTGCCCGACGTCTACCAGGGCGCACCGACTTCGGTCACCCTGCTCATCGGCGGCGCCCCGAAGTTCGCCGCTTTCGCCATCACCATCCGGCTGCTGGTGGAAGGCATGCTGGGGCTGGCGGTCGACTGGCAGCAGATGCTCATCGTGCTGGCCGTGGGCTCGCTGGTCATCGGCAACCTGGTGGCCATCGCGCAGACCAACATCAAGCGCATGCTGGCGTACTCCACCATCGCGCAGATGGGCTTCATCCTGCTGGGCCTGTCGGCCGGCGTGGTGACCGGCAACACGCTGTCGGCGGGCAACGCCTACAGCTCGTCGATGTTCTACCTGGTGAGCTACGTGCTCACCACGCTCGGCAGCTTCGGCATGATCATGTACCTGTCGCGGCAGGGCTTCGAGGCCGAGTACATCGACGACTTCGCGGGTCTGGCCAAGCGCCGGCCCTGGGCGGCGGGCGTGATGTCGGTGTTCCTGTTCTCGCTGGCCGGCCTGCCGCCCATGGTGGGCTTCTACGCCAAGCTGGCGATCCTGCAGGCGCTGGTGTCGACCAACGTCACGGCCTACATCTGGCTGGCCGTCATCGCGGTGCTCCTGTCCCTGATCGGCGCGTTCTACTACATCCGCGTCGTCAAGGTGATGTACTTCGACGAACCGACGCAGACCGAGCCCATCGTCTCCACACAGGGCGTCTCAGCGCTGCTGGCGGTCAACGGCCTGGCCGTGCTGGTGTTCGGCCTGCTGCCCGGCGGGCTGATGGCGATGTGCCGCGAGGCCATCATCAAGGCCCTGGCCAGTTGATCCCATGAGCTCGTCCGGCAGCCCGAAGGGCGAATCCCCAAGCGCGAAGCGCGCAGCTGCCCAGTGAGCGACGACGCCCACCTCGTCGAGAAGGGCGTCGGCTCCCAGCTGCTCGTGAAGGGCAACTTCCTCGAGGTGCGGCGCGACACGGTGGAACTGCCCTCGGGCAGCACTGCCACGCGCGAGTACGTGGTGCACCCGGGTGCGGTGGCCATCGTGGCCCTGCTGGACGACGGCCGCCTGGTGATGGAGCGGCAGTTCCGCTACCCCGTCGGCCATGTCGTCACCGAGATCCCGGCCGGCAAGCTCGAAGCCGGCGAGGACCCGCTGCGCTGTGCTCAGCGGGAGCTGCTCGAGGAGACCGGATACAGCGCGCGCGAGTGGGCGTCCGCCGGGCTGATCCACAACGCGGCAGCCTATTCCACCGAGATCATCCATCTCTTCTTCGCGCGTGGCCTGAGCCTGGGCGCACGGCAGCTCGACGACGGCGAGTTCATCGAGACCTGCCTGCTCGACGCGCGCCAGCTGGACGCCATGGCCTCTCGCGGCGAGCTCACCGACGTGAAGACGCTGATCGGCCTGCAGTGGCTGCAACGCTGGCAAGCAGGAGCGTGGCCCTTGCATTTCACGCCGGCATGAAGCCTTGCCTGGGCACGCCTGCAGTTGTGCCTCTATGATGGTTTCATGAAGGTTCTGAACCTGCGCTGCCAGAACGGACACGGCTTCGAGGGCTGGTTCGCCTCCGACGACGACTTCATGGCGCAGAACGGCCGCGGCCTCATCGAGTGCCCGGTATGCAATGACCGCCTCGTCACGAGGATGCCCAGTGCTCCCCGACTGAACCTCTCCGGCGCCCGGGAGCCCGCGGTACCTGCGGCGAAACCCGAAGCCGTGCACGACATGATGCCCGACACGGTGCAGGCCGGCTGGCTCGCGGCGGTGCGGCAGTTGCTGGCCAACACCGAGGACGTCGGACCGCGCTTCGCCGAGGAGGCGCGCCGCATCCATTACGGCGAGACGCCGGAGCGGGCCATTCGCGGCGCCGCCACGCCGCAGGAGCGCGAGGCCCTTCAGGACGAGGGCATCGAGGTGATGTCGATTCCCGTGCCCCAGGCGCTGAAGGGGCCGGTTCAGTAGTCCGGCGCTCTCAGAGCACCCGGCCCGGATTCATGCGGTTGTCGGGATCCAGCGCGCGCTTGATGCGTCGCATCATCTCCAGCGCCACCGGCGACTTGCGCTCCACCAGTTCGTCGCGCTTGAGCACGCCGATGCCGTGCTCCGCCGAAATCGAACCGCCGCGCTCGCACACGGCGTCATAGACGATGCGGTTGACCTCGTGCTCGTGAGACGCCAGGAAGTCGCTGGCCGACATGCCTGCAGGCGCCTGCACGTTGTAGTGCAGGTTGCCGTCGCCCAGGTGCCCGAAGTCGACCATGGCCACGCCGGGAAAGCGGGCGGCCAGCGCGGCATCGGTGTACTCGACGAAGTCGGGGATGGCCGACACCGGCACCGAGATGTCGTGCTTGATGTTGGGCCCCTCTTCGCTCTGCGCCAGCGGGATCGACTCGCGCACGTGCCACAGCGCCTGCGACTGCGCCATCGACTCGGCGACCACCGCGTCGTCGATGGTCCCGGCTTCGAGAGCCGCGCCCAGCAGCGACTCGAAACGCGCGCGCGCCTCGCTCTCGCTGTCGGTGGCGCTCTGCTCCAGCAGCACGGTCCAGGTCGCGTTGGGCAGCGGGTTGGGCAGGGCAGGGAAATGCCTGGCCACGAGGTCGATGGCGTAGCGGCCCATCATCTCGAAGCCGGTGAGGGCGGGGCCCAGGCGGCCGCGCGCCAGGTTCAGCAGGTCCACGCAGTGCTGCACCGAGGCGCAGGCGGCCAGCGCGGTGGTGGTGGCGGCGGGGCGCGTGGCCGCGGTGATGATGCCCAGCGTGCCTTCGCTGCCGATGAAGAGGTCGCGCAGGTCGTAGCCGGTGTTGTCCTTGCGCAGGCCGCTCAGGCCCTCCCAGACCTCGCCGTCGGCGGTCACCACTTCCAGCCCCAGGCAGAGGTCGCGCGTGTTGCCGAAGCGCAGCACCTGGGTGCCGCCGGCATTCGTGCCCAGGTTGCCCCCGATGGTGCAGCTGCCCTCGGCCGCCAGGCTCAGCGGGAACCACAGCCCGTCGGCCGCGGCAGCCTCCTGCACCGCCTTCAGGATGCAGCCGGCTTCGACCGTCAGCGTGAGATTGGCGCGGTCGATCTGGCGCACGCGGTTCATGCGCTGCAGGCTCATCAGCACCTGCCTGCCGCTGTCGTCGGGCACGCCGCCGCCCACCAGGCCGGTGTTGCCGCCCTGCGGCACGATGCTCACGCCGTGGACGGCGCAGGCCTTCACCACCGCAGCCACCTCGGCGGTGCTGCCGGGCCGCACGACGGCGCCGGCCCTGCCGCGCCAGCGGCGGCGCCAGTCGTGTTCCCAGGCCGAAAGGTCGCCTTCGGTGAGCACCTGGGCGGCGCCGACGATGCGGCGCAGGCTGTCGAGCAGTTGTGGATTCATGCCATGACCTTGGCGGCATTGCGAAGGCGCCACCGGATGTAGAGGGCGCAGGCCCCGAAGAGCAGCAGGCTGAGCAGCACTTCCAGTCCGGCCAGCCATTGCGACACGCCCCCTTCGGTGGTCACGCGCACCACGCCTTCGGTGAAGTACAGCCACACCAGCAGGCTCAGCCAGCGGTAGGTGTACATGCGGTGCCGCAGCAGGCCGACGACACAAGGCACCAGGGGCACCACCTTCAGCGCCAGCGTGCCGCTGCCGGTGGGTGCCAGCCAGAGTTCCCAGGCCAGTCCCAGCACGATGAGGCCGATGAGGCCCGTCAAGGCCAGCACCCGTGCGCCGCGGACCACGGGGTCGGGCGTGTTCGAAGAGGTCATGCTGGCATCATAGCCAGCATGTCAACGCTGTCGGATCGCAAGGCTTCGGCCGCGGAACAAGCCCTGCGCCTGCTGGAAGACCTGCGCCACTGGCCCTGGCTCGACACGCTGAAGACGCTGCGCGAGCGTTTCCGCGAAGACCACCTGAGCCTGAGCGCCAGCAGCCTGACCTTCACCACCCTGATCGCCCTGGTGCCCTTGGTGACGGTGATGCTGGCGGTGTTTTCGGCCTTCCCCGTCTTCGGGGCGTTCCAGGGGGCACTGGAGAAGTACTTCCTGCAGGCCCTGGTGCCCGACGGCATCGCGCGCCCGGTGATGCGGGCCTTGACGCAGTTCGCGTCCAAGGCCAGCGGCATGGGCTCGCTGGGCCTGCTTCTGCTGTGCATCACGGCGCTGGCGATGGTCTTCACCATCGACCGCACGCTCAACCAGATCTGGCGCGTGCGCCGCCCGCGGCCCCTGGGCCAGCGCGTGATGGTGTATTGGGCCGCCCTAACGCTCGGGCCGCTGCTGCTGGGTGTGAGCCTGACCATGACGTCATACGCCGTGTCGGCCTCGCGCGGCTTCGTCAACGCGATGCCTGGCGGGCTGAGCCTGCTGCTGAATCTGCTCGAGTTCGGGCTGCTGAGCGCAGCGCTGGCCGCGCTGTTCCGCTACGTGCCCAATACCTTCGTGCGCTGGCGCCATGCGATGGCTGGCGCGTTGGCGGCCGCGCTCGGCCTGGAACTGGCCAAGGCCGGCCTGGCCTGGTATGTCCAGGCCGTGCCCTCGTTTTCGATGATCTACGGCGCCTTCGCGACGCTGCCCATCCTGCTGCTGTGGATCTACCTCGTGTGGGTCATCGTGCTGCTGGGTGCGGTGGTGGCGGCGTACGCGCCCAGCCTGCAGATGGGGCTGCGGCGGACCAGCACGGCGGCCGGCTCGCGCTTCGATCTGGCCCTGGACGCCCTGCGGGAGCTACGCCGCGCGCGCGTGCTGGGCGAGCGGGGCCGCACCCTGGTCGAGCTGGCGGCGGTGCTGCGCCTCGACCCGCTGCAGATCGAGACCGCCATGGAGGTGCTGGCCGCCATCGACTGGGTCGGCCGGCTCGACGAGCCCGGCGCGCGCCGCTACGTGCTGCTGTGCGAGCCCACGCAGACTCCTGCGCGGGCGCTGATCGATGCGCTTCTGCTCACACCCAGCGACTCGAGTGCGGCCTTCCGGCGTGCGGCCAGGATCGACGAACTCCAGGTGGCCGATCTTCTCGGCAGCTGAGCTCCGGGTCCGGGTCCGGGTCCGGGTGTGGGGCCGGCCCGGGACGCTTCACTCGGGCTGGATCTTCGACCTGGCGATGACCTCGGCCCAGCGCTTGATCTCGCCAGCCAGCAGCCCCTGCAGATCGGCCGGCGTGCTGGCGGCCAGCCGCATGCCCAGCCTGCCGAGCTTGTCCTGCACGGCAGGCGACGCGACGGCCTCGCGCGCGGTGCGATTCAGGCGCTCGATGATCTCCTGCGGCGTGCCCGCCGGCGCTGCCAGCGCGTTCCACGACGCCACGTCGTACCCTGCCACGCCCTCCTGCTGCACCGTGGGCACCTGCGGCAGTGCCGGGTTGCGCTGGCTCGAGGACACTGCCAGCGCCTTCACCGCGCCTGCCGCCACCTGCGGCAGCATGGGGCCGACGATCTCGAAGGCGAGCTCGATCTCGCCCGCGCGCAAGGCCGTCAGCACGGCGGGCGAGCCCTTGTAGGGCACCACCAGGGTGTCGATGCCGGCGACCGTCTCGAACAGCTTGGCCGACAGGTGCTGTGTGCTGCCCACGGCGATGCTGCCGACGTTGAGCTTGCCGGGGTTCGCCCGGGCCCAGGCCACGGCCTGACCCAGGTTCGCGAAACGGCTGCTCGCCAGGGCGAAGATGCCGATGTCGAAGAAGCCCAGCGTGCTGACCGGGGCAAAGTCCTTCAGCGTGTCGTAGGGCAGCTTCCTGAACAGCGAGACGCTGAGCGCGTTGCTGTTGCTCATCAGCAGCAAGGTGTGGCCGTCGGGCGCGGCCTGTGCCACGGCCTGCGACGCCACGATGCTGCCGGCGCTGGGACGGTTGTCGACGATCACTGTCTGCGCCAGGCTGCGCGTCATCTGCTCGGCCACCGCACGCGCCGTGATGTCGGCGATGCCGCCGGGCGCGAAAGGCACGATCAGCGTGATCGGCCGGTCCGGAAAGCGGCCCTGGGCGCGCAGGTGCGGCAGCGGTCCCAGCATCGTCAGCCAGGCCAGGCAGTTTCGGCGGTTCATCTTCGAAGGCAAGGCGGCTCCCCGGTACGCGGCGCAGTCCCGGCATTGTCGAGGAAGATCCCGGCCGGCCCCGGGCGGAGACACAATGCAGCATGGCCGTGCAAGCACCCTTCAGCGAGTTCGACGACGCCTGCATGCAGCGTGCGCTCGAACTGGCCGGGCAGGCGGTCGGCTTGACCGAGCCCAATCCGCGCGTCGGCTGCGTGCTCGTGGGGGATGGCTGGCAGACCGAAGGCCACACGCAGGCTGCCGGTCAGGCCCATGCCGAGGTGATGGCGCTGCGCGCCGCGCTGTCGCAGGGTGTCGACCCCGGTGGCTGCACCGCCTATGTCACGCTGGAGCCCTGCGCCCACCACGGACGCACGCCGCCCTGTTGTGACGCGCTGATCGACGCCGGTGTCGGCCGCGTCGTGGTGGCGCTGGGCGATCCGAACCCGCAGGTCGGCGGCGAGGGCATCCGCCGACTGCGCGCTGCCGGCATCGAGGTGCAGGTGGGGCTGCGCGAGGCCGAGGCGCGCGAGCTCAACATCGGCTTCCTGTCGCGCATGCAAAGCGGCCTGCCGTTCGTGCGTCTGAAGGTCGCTGCCTCGCTCGACGGCCGCACGGCCCTGCACGACGGCAGCAGCCAGTGGATCACCGGACCCGAGGCGCGTCAGGACGGACACCGCTGGCGCCGCCGCGCAGGGGCGGTTCTCACCGGCATCGGCACCGTTCTGGCCGACGATCCCCGACTGGACGTTCGCGAGGTCTCCACCGCACGACAGCCGCTGCGCGTGCTGCTCGACGCGCGTCTGCAGCTGCCGCCGGCGGCGCGCATCGTGCAACCGCCCGGCGAACTGCGCATCTACACGGCCGACCCGGCGTCTGCGGTGGTCGACGCCTGGCGCGAACACGGCGTCACCTTGGTCAACGCCCCCCTGCACGAAGGCCGCATCGCGCTGGACTTCGTGCTGAAGGACCTGGCCGGCCTGGGCACCAACGAGCTGCATGTCGAGGCCGGCCCGCGGTTGAACGCCTCGTGGCTGGCCGGCGGACACGTCGACGAGCTGCTGGTCTACCTGGCGCCGATGCTCATCGGCGAAGGGCGCGGAATGGCCGCGCTGGCGCCGTTGCAGCGCCTGGCCGACGCCAGCCGTTTCCAGTTCATGGAAGTCACGCCTGTCGGCACCGACCTGCGGCTGCGTGCGAGGCCGGTGTCCGGCGCCCGGCAGCCTTGATCTTCGAGGGCAACGCCGAGGGGGGCCGCCGGGCGCCGGCGGCGTTCAGATCGCGCCCTGCGCCCGCAGTTCGTCGATGGCCCCGGGCGGCAGCCCGAGTTCGCCCAGGATGGCGTCGGTATGCTGGCCCACGGCAGGGATGCCGCCCATTCGTGGCTCGCTGTCGTCCCACGATCCTGGCGGCAGCAGCGCTGCTATGGGGCCGGCGGGGCTGTCGACTTCGCGCCAACGCTGGCGTGCGGCGAGCTGCGGGTGGGCCCACAGCCCAGCGAGGTCGTTGACCTGCGCATTGGCGATCTGTGCTGCTTCCAGGCGTGCCGCCACCTCATCGGCGCTCATCGTCGAAAAGGCCTGGACGATCAGCTCGCGCAGCGCCGCGCGATGGCTGCTGCGCTGCGCATTGCCGGCGAAGCGCTCGTCCCGGGCCAGACCCGGCTGCTGCAGCACCTTGTCGCAGAACTGCTGCCATTCGCGTTCGTTCTGCAGGCCCAGCATCACGGTCCGGCCGTCGCCGGTGGGGAAGGGGCCGTAGGGATAGATCGTGGCGTGCGCAGCACCGGCCCGAGGCGGTGGCGGGGCACCGTCGAAGGTGTAGTACATCGGATAACCCATCCATTCACCCATCGCTTCGAGCATCGAGATGTCGATGCGCCGGCCGCGGCCATCGATCTTTCGCTGCAGCAGAGCGGCCAGGATGTTGCTGTAGGCGTACATGCCTGCGGCGATGTCGGCGACCGACAGCCCGGCCTTGCTGGGCTCGTCGGGCGTGCCGGTGACGCTGACGAAACCCGACTCGCTCTGGATCAGCAGGTCGTAGGCCTTCTTGTCGCGGTAGGGCCCGGGGTGATCGGCGTCGTCGCCGTAACCCGAGATGTCGCACACGATCAGGTCGGGCCGGCGTCCCTGCAGGGCGTCGAAGCACACCCCCATCCTGGCTGCGGCACCCGGTGCGAGGTTCTGCACCACCACGTCGGCACGCTCGACGATCAACCGGATCAGCAGTTCGGCCGCGCGCGGGTGCTTGAGGTCGAGCGTCAGGCTTTCCTTGCTGCGGTTGGTCCACACGAAGTGCGAGCACAGGCCGCGCACGCGCGTGTCGTAGCCGCGTGCGAAGTCGCCCAGGCCGGGGCGTTCGATCTTGATCACGCGAGCACCGAGATCGGCGAGCTGTCGGGTGGCGAAGGGTGCGGCCACCGCGTGTTCGAGCGCGACGACGGTGACTCCTTGCAGCGGCTGCATCTGTTCGATCCTTCGGTGACGAGGTTTCGCCGGCTCTCGACGCGAAAGGCGTTCCGGTCGAGGCCGGCACGTCTTCAGAACTCTTCGGTGTCGACCTCGCTGCGCGCCTGCGCCCCGTAGCGATGGCCGGCCACCGTGCGCTGGTTGATCAGCGCATCGGCACGTGCCAGCACGTCGGCGGGCACCGGGACATCGGCAGCCGCCACGTTCTCGCGCACGTGTTCAGGACGGGTCGTGCCGGGAATCGGAACGACGTTCTCGCCGCGCGACAGCAGCCAGGCCAGCGCGAGCTGGGCCGGGGTGCAGCCGGCCTCCTGCGCCAGCGCGCGGTAGGCCGGCAGCAACGCCAGGTTGGCGGCGTAGGGGGCCGGATCGAAGCGTGGCATGCTGCGCCGGATGTCCTTGGCGTCCAGGCCGCTGGCGTCGGGCAGGGCGTCGGCCAGGAAGGCCCGGGCCACCGGGCTGAAGGGCACGAAGGCCGCGCCCAGCTCCCTGCAGGTCGCCAGTACGGCGATCTCGGGGTTGCGCGTCCACAGCGAGTACTCGGTCTGCACCGCGGCAATGGGGTGCACCGCATGCGCCTTGCGCAAGGTGGCGGCAGAGACCTCGCTCAGTCCCAGGGTGCGTACCTTGCCCTGGCGCACCAGGTCGGCCATGGCGCCCACGCTGTCCTCGATGGGCACGCTCTTGTGCCAGCGGTGCAGGTAGTAGAGGTCGATGACCTCGGTCTGCAGCCGGCGCAGGCTGTCCTCGCAGTGGCGGCGGATGGCCTCGGGGCTGCCGTCGATCACGCGCTTGACGCCGTCGGGGAAGGTCTCGCCGGCCATGCCGCCCTTGCTGGCCAGCACGATCCTGTGGCGATGGGCCTTCAGCACGCGTCCGACCAGCGTCTCGTTGGCGCCGAAGCCGTAGAGCGCCGCCGTGTCGAACAGCGTGACCCCGGCGTCCAGCGCCGCCAGCAGCACGCGTTCGGCCTGCTCGACCGGCGGCGGCTTGCCGTAGGCGTGGCTGAGGTTCATGCACCCCAGGCCGATGGGATGGACCTCGAACGGCCCGATGCGACGCAGCACGGTCATGTCAGTTGCTGCTCCAGCCGATGCAGCACCTCGTAGCAGGGCAGCACCTTCGCCACGCTGGCGTTGGGTTCGCGTCCGCCCTGGATGGCGGCGAAGAACTCGCGGTCCTGCAGCTCGATGCCGTTCATCGACACGTCGACCCGGGACACGTCGATCTTCTGCTCCTTGCCGTCGAACAGGTCGTCGTAGCGCGCCAGGTAGGTGCCGGTGTCGCCGATGTAGCGGAAGAAGGTGCCCAGTGGCCCGTCATTGTTGAACGACAGGCTCAGTGTGCACAGGGCCCCGCTGGCCGCCTTCAGCTGGATGCTCATGTCCATCGCGATGCCCAGCGTCGGGTGGATGGGCCCCTGGATCGCGTTGGCCTTCACGATGGGGCTGCCGCACTGGTAGGCGAAGAGATCCACCGTGTGCGCGGCGTGGTGCCACAGCAGGTGGTCGGTCCAGCTGCGCGGCTGGCCCAGCGCGTTCATGTTGCTGCGGCGGAAGAAATAGGTCTGCACGTCCATCTGCTGGATGTTGAACTCGCGCGCCTGGATCTTCTTGTGCACCCACTGGTGACTGGGGTTGAAGCGCCGCGTGTGGCCGCACATGGCGACCAGGCCCGTGCTCTTCTGCAGCGCCACCACCGCCTGCGCATCGGCCAGCGAGTCGGCCAGCGGAATCTCCACCTGCACGTGCTTGCCCGCCTTCATGCAGGCGATGGCCTGCGAGGCGTGCATCTGCGTGGGCGTGCAGAGGATGACGGCGTCGACCTCCTTGAGCGCGAGGCTGTCGTCCAGGCTCGTGGTGACGTGACCGATGCCGTACTTGCCGGCGACCTCGCGCGTCTTCTCCAGCTCTCGGCTGATGAGCGAGACGACTTCCACGCCGTCGATCAGCTTGATGGCGTCGAGATGCTTGGTGCCGAAAGCCCCGGCCCCGGCCAGTGCAACCTTGATCGTCATGTGTTCTCCAGGATGAGGTGCCCCACGGCCGTGTTCGATGCCGGCACGTGGAAGAAGCGGTGTTTCACGACCGGTGGCTTGTCGCTCATGGCGCCTCGCGCGATGAGCCACATCACCAGCTCGATGCCTTCGCTGCCGGCTTCGCGCACATAGTCGATGTGCGGCATCTTCGACAGGTCCTCGGGGTCGGCGATGAGACGGTCGAGGAAGCGGTTGTCCCACTCGGCGTTGATGAGGCCGGCGCGCGGCCCCTGCAGCTGGTGGCTCATGCCGCCGGTACCCCAGATCTGCACGTTCAGCGGCCGGTCGAAGCTTTCCACGGCCTTGCGGATCGCCTTGCCCAGTTGGTAGCAGCGGCGCCCGCTGGGCACTGGATACTGCACGACGTTGACGGCGAAGGGGATCACCGGGCAGGGCCAGGCCGTGGGCTGGCCGCACATCAGGCTCAGCGGCACGGTCAGGCCGTGGTCGACCGCCATCCTGTTGACGATGGTGAGGTCGAAGTCGTCCTGGATCACGCTCTGCGCGATGTGGGAGGCCAGCTCCGGGTGACCCACCACCGGCGGCACGGGGCGCGGACCCCAGCCTTCGTCGGCGATGGCGTATTCGGCCGCCGTGCCGATGGCAAAGGTGGGGATCAGCTCCAGGCTGAAGGCGTTGGCGTGGTCGTTGTAGACGAGGAAGATCACGTCGGGCTTCTGCTCCTTCAGCCACTGCTTGCTGAACTCGTAGCCGGAGAAGACCTTCTGCCAGTACGGCTCGTGGCTCTTGCCGAGGTCGAGCGCGGCACCGATGGCCGGCACGTGCGAGGTGTAGACGGAGGCGGTGATGCGGGCCATGGTCAGACCCCCGCCTTGCGACCGGCCGACCCTTGCGGCTGGCGGTGCGGCTGCGCGTCGCCGTCTTCGCCCAGGCGGCGGTTGCCTTCGGCGCTGCGGCCGCCCTTGATCATCATGTCGCGGTATTCCTCTTCGGTCATGCCGGTCA
>LNFM01005399.1_pt1 | contig 17185 bp, 9 predicted proteins | sample 596031 | NCBI WGS metagenome assembly LNFM01 (sample SAMN04254537, study PRJNA301005) | activated carbon metagenome | isolation source: dual media filters at the Ann Arbor, Michigan drinking water treatment plant | place: USA: Ann Arbor | reverse complement strand
CCGCGAGCGGCCCCGTGCGCGGCAGCAGGATCCCGATGCGCTGCGGCGCGGCCCGGCACCGGGAGATCCACGGCGCAGCGTCGGCCGGCACGCCGAGCCCCGCGAGGCCCTCGAGGCACGCCCGCGCGGCGCCCTGCTCTGCGGCGGCCGCGAGCGCGGTGGCCTTGGGGCCGAGCGTGGTCGCGAGCGCGGCGGCGCGGCGCTGGGCGAAGGCCGCGGCGGCGTCGTCGACCTCGATCGTCGCGCGCCACCGGACCAGGGCCGCGAGCGCCTCGGGTCGACCGGCGCGATCGAGGGCGATCGCCCGCAGCGCGGCCTCCTCGCTCGGGATCAGCACGCCCTCGCGCCGCAGCGCGGGCTCGTCGATCGCGGCGAGGGCCCGGGCCGCGTCCCCGCTGCGGACCAGGGCGCGCGCGCGCACGAGGGCCAGGGCCGAGATCGCGTCGGGCGGTGACTCGGGGGTCGACGCGGCGAGGACCTGATCGACCATCGAGATCGCCCCGGCGTCGTCGCCGTTGACGTAGGCGTGCTGGGCCTTGGCGTGGACGCCCCACAGGCGCAGCTCGAAGGGCGGGCCCGCGGACAGCAGGCGATCCGCCGCCGCCGCGGTCGCGGCCGATCCGGCGTCCGCGGCCACGGCAGCCTGCAGCTCGGACCACGCGTCGGCGAAGGCGGGGTCGACCTCGGTGGGTGCCCCGCGGAAGTCCCCGAGGTACCGCGGCGCCTGGGTCCCGTCGCCACCTGCGCGGGTCGTGCGACAGCTCGGGATCGCCAGGGTCACCAGGGCGGCCAGGACGCATCCCCGCCGCCGCGCTCGTCGTGCCAGCACACGCATGCGCGCCCACCATAGGCGGGGGTGCACCGCGGGGGGAAAAGAGTGGCGCATCGGAGCCGTCGGGGATCCTCCGGCGCCATGGTATATGAACCGGCGCATGAGCGGACGCGACGAGCAGGACGCCCCCGACGCCGGATTCGGCGAGTCGAGCCGCTATGCGGCGCACCTCGACCGGGGCTGGGCGCTGCTCGACCGCGGCGATCTCGAGGCCGCACGCACCTCGGTGCAGCACGCGCAGGACGTCCGCCCCGACGACCCCGACGCCGCGCTGCTCCTCGGCGCGATCGCGCTGGCGGAGGGCAACGCGACCGAGGCGCTGCGCTGCTACGACCGGGCGATCGAGCTCGACCCCGAGTACCTCGAGCCCTACGCCGCGGCCGCGGCCGTGTGCCTCTACGATCTCGACGACGCGGTCCGGGGCCTGCGCTACGCCACCGAGGCCCTCGAGGTCGAGGACCTCGCGCCGCTCGAGCTCATCGATCTGAACCTGCTGGCGGCCGAGTGCGAGCTGGTCGGCGACGACATCCGCGGCGCGCACGAGCGCCTCTCGGGCCTGCCGGAGACCGCGGTGCTCGAGGCCGCGCTCGAGCTGGCGAGCGCCGGCGGCGAGGTCGGCCCCGACGACGATCCGGTCCGCGTCGCGGCCCACGAGTTCCTCGCGCTCGACGGCGAGGGCGAGCTGCTCGAGGACGAGGAGCGCGTCGAGCGGGGCCAGCGGGCGTTGGGCCTCGCGCTGCGGCTGTCTCAGCTCCGCATGGATTCCCGGCTCGAGGCGCCCGCCCACGATCTCCTGCGCAAGCTCGTCGAGTGGTTCCCGCGGGATCCCGAGGGGTGGAGCCTGCTGGCCGAGATCGAATTCCGTCGCAAGGATCTCGCCGAGTCCGCGCGCGCCGGCACGAAGACGCTCGAGCTCGACACCGAGGCGCCCCTGCCCGACTTCGTGCCCTCGCCCGCGGTGGTGCACCGACGCATCGTCGGCACGCTCGCGCACTGCGGCGAGGCGAAGCTCGCGGCGCTCGTCGAGCGCGAGCGGGCGCCGGTGATCCTGGTCCGCGATCTGCCGCCGGTGGAGCTGGTGCTCGAGGGCACCAGCCCGCGCGTCGCCGTGATCGCGACGGCGGCTCGGGATCCGGATCCGGACGCGGACCCCGATGTCGCGCCGACGCTCACGGGGCTCGTGGTGTATCGGAAGAACCTCGCGCGGTTCGTGCGGGACGCGGATGGGTTCGACGAGGAGCTGCGGTACGCGGTGCTCGACGAGCTGGCGTTGTTCTTCGGGTTGTCGGCGCGGGCGCGGCGGAACCTCGGGTTGGATCCGTCGCTGGCTCCCGAGCCGCCGGTGCGGGGCGATGAGTCGCTGATCGACGCGAAGCCGCGGCGACGCAAGGGTCTGGCGCGCAAGCGGAAGGACTGAGGCGGCGGACTCGGGCGTCGGCCGCGGCCATCGCCGCATTCGTGCGGCATGCGGATCGAATGGTGCCTGGGGAGGGACTCGAACCCTCAACCTGCCGGGTCTGAGCCGGCCGCCTCTACCAGAATTGGGCTACCCAGGCATGGGTGGACGGAGAGGGATTCGAACCCTCAACCTCGTGGCTCTCGACCACGCGCCTCTACCAATTGGGCCATCCGTCCAGAGCTCTCGGTGCGGCGTCGAGGATTCGAACCTCGGACCTCCCGATTCGTAGTCGGGTGCTCTCTCCGCTGAGCTAACGCCGCGAGGATTCGCGCGCAGCCGAGGCGGTGCGTACGACGACGCGCTATGACGCGAGTCGTCGCATGCAGGCCCAGACACGCGCGAGCGCTCGCCGAGGCCGTCACGAATGGACGGCTTCGAAGGCTCTCGTTGCCCTGAACTCGCCGAATTCAGCCCCGCAGGGGGCTCTCACTCGCCCAACTGGCGAGTCACGCCACGCTACGAAGGCGCAGCCCGGTCACGCGCAGGCGTCGAAGCAGCCGACGGCCGCGCGTACGCTGGCTGTGATAGTGCCTGCCCATGGGCCACATCTGTGTCGCCGGGGTCACCTTTGCCATCGAGCGCGCCGTGATGGTCGCGTACCACTGCGCGTCGCCGGAGGCCGACTGGAATCTCGCGCTCGCGCGTGAGGGGCGTTCGCTGTGGCTGGCCGGCACCGTCGTGCCGGGACCGACCACGATCGATGCGCTCGACGAGGCGGAGGTCTCCGTCGACCTGCGGTCGCTCGACGAGGTGATCGGCGAGCTGCTCGGTCGCGCGGTCACGCTCTATCCCAACGGGCAGCTCGTGTGTGCGCTGAAGCTTCGGCTCGCACGGACTCCGCGGGGTGTTCGGTTCGCGGGCGAGTGCGAGTGCGACTGGGACCGCGAGCTCGGCACGTTCGAGGCGGCGGGACCGATCGCATTGGCGATCGAGCTCGACGTCGAGGTCGAGGCGCTCCATCCGGGGCGCCTGCCCTGAGGGGCTGCGGTATCTGCGGACCGAGGTCCGCGCCGAGGTCGCCCGCCTGCGCGAGCAGCTCGCCCCCGACGAGCGTTCCCTGATCATCCTGCGCCTGGATCGACGGCTGTCGTGGGACGCGATCGCACGGATCCTCGCCGAGGACGCCGAGCCGGACGCGGAGGCCCTCGAGCGTGACGCGGCGCGGCTTCGCAAACGCTACGAGCGCATCAAGCGTCGCCTCCGTGAGCTGGCCAAGCCGCTCGTCGCCGATGGATGACCAGAATCTCGCGGTGACTCGGATACACCCAGCATGCAGGACGTCTTTTGAGGCAGACTCGATGCGGAGGCGATGACCGACGATCCGGATCGACGCTCTCCCGACGGACTCAGCCCGTCGGATGACTGCACGATGGGCTCGAGCGGCGATGACCCGCTGCTCCGTGCGGTGGCTGCGGCGCCATATCCGACCCGCCTGGTGCCGGACCTCGCGATCGGTACCATCGTCGCCGAGACCTACGAGATCGTCGGCCCGCTGGGCGCCGGGGCCATGGGCGTGGTGTACCAGGCGCTCGACCGGGCACTCGACCGCCGGGTCGCGCTCAAGCTCCACGTCCACCGCGACGGCGCCGACCCCCGACGCGTGTGGCGTGAGGCCCGTGCGATGGCGCGGCTCGCCGATCCCCACGTAGTGACGATCCACGAGGTCGGCATCCACGACGAGCGCCTGTTCATCGCGATGGAGCTGGTCGCGGGCAGCGACGCGCGCCGATGGTTGCGGAGCGCCCCGCGCACGACCGCGGAGATCCTCGCGGTCTACCGCCAGGCCGGACTGGGCCTCGCGGCCGCGCACGCCGTCGGCATCGTGCATCGGGACTTCAAGCCCGACAACGTGCTGGTCGGCAACGACGGTCGCGCGCGCGTGGCCGATTTCGGGCTGGCCCGCTCGGTCGATCGCGGCGCGACGCAGGACGACGACACGACGGTGGCCGCCGACGCCACGGCGCGCCACACCGTCAGCGGCTTCGTCGCCGGCACGCCCGCCTACATGGCGCCCGAGATCGTCGCCGGATCCGCCGCCGATGCCCGCTCCGACCAGTACGCGTTCTGCGTCGCGATGTACGAGGCCCTCGTGGGCGAGCGCCCCGCGAGGGCGGCGCGCGGCTCCGAGACCGAGGTGCCCAAGCGCGGGTTGCCGCGGCACCTCCACGATGCGTTGCGGCGGGGACTGTCCCGCGAACCAACCGCGCGGTTCGACGACATGCCGGCGTTGCTCCGCGCACTGGAGCCGCCGCGTCGCCGATGGCAGAGCGTTGCCGTGGTCGCGACGCTGGTGGGCGGCGGACTGGCGATGGCCGCGACCCGCACGCGGCCCTGCGAGGACGATGCGTTCAGGGGTTCTGCGCCTTGGGACGCGGAACACCACGACCGCGTGGCGGCGGCCTTCGAGCGGTCCGGGTTCCCGGACGGAGCGCAGGTGTCGACGCGGCTCGACGCGGCGCTCTCGAGCTGGTCGACCGACGCCACCGTCGCTCGCCGCACCGCGTGCGAGGCGACCCACGTGCACGGCGAGCAGAACGAAGCACGCATGCAGCTCCGGATCGACTGCATCGATCGCATGCAACGACGCGTCGGCGCGCTGGTGACGTCGCTCGAGCGCGCCGATGCCGGGGTGGTTGCTCGGGCCGACGACGCCGTCGACCAGCTACCCGAGCTCGCGCGCTGCGATGACACCTCGGCGCTCGCCCAGGCCGAGCCCATCGCCACCGCAGACCGCGACGCACACGCGGCGCTGCGCGAGCGGATCGACGCGCTCTCGGTCGATCGCGACCTCGGGCGCTCGGCGGGGCTCGCCGACGCGATCGCCGAGCTGGTGACGACCGCCGAGGCTGGGGGCTACGCCGACAACATCGCCGCCGCGACGCTGTTGCAGGGACAGGATGCGATCGATCGAGCCGCCTACGAGTCGGCCGCCGCCGCGTTGGGTCGGTCGATCGCGGCGGGTTGGCGCGCGCGCGATCTCGACACGACCATCGAGGCCATGCGATTGCTGGCGCGGGCGTTGGGGTCGTCGCCGAGTCGACTCGACGACGCAGTGCGCTGGCTCGACGCTGCGGTCGAGTTGGCCCGGACCGAAGCGCCGTCACCGGATCGCGATGCTCGGCTGGCGCTGACGCGCGCCCACGCGCTGTACGTGGCGGGGCGCAACGGCGACGCCGAGCGGATCGCCCGGGCCGCCCTCGAGTGGATCCCGGCCGGATCGGCGCTCGAGGCCGCCGCCCGCGCGACCCTGGGCAACGCCCTGATGGCGGAGCGCCGCAACCTCGAGGCGATCGCCGAACACCGCCGCGCGGTCGCCCTCACCGAGCAGCTCCGCGGCCCGCGACACCCCGAGGTCGCGACGCGGCTGGCGGGTCTCGGCGTCGCGCTCGACGAAGCGGGTCAGTACGACGAGGGGGCTGCCGAGGCCGCGCGAGTCCTCGAGCTGCGCGAGTCGGTGTTCGGCCCCGGCTCGGCGGCAGTCGCGACTGCGCTCGCGCAGGTCGGCGAGAACCAGCGCTTTCGCAACGACACCGCCGGCGAGCTCGCGAGCTACGAGCGCGCCCTGGCGATCACCATGGCGCTCGATCCACCCGACGACGCGCTGCGGATCCGGCTGGTCGGCAACATGGTTCCACCGCTGGCCTTCGCCGGTCGCCTCGACGAGGCGCGCACGCTGCTGGGCGACACGCTGCCCGTGGCCGAGCGCGTGTTCGGCCGCGACTCGTTGCGCCTGGCCGAGCTCCTGCAGATGCTCGCGACCACCGAGGAGATGCTCGACAACCACGAGCAGGCGGTCGCCCACGGCGTCGAGGCGGTGCGGCTGTTCGAGCGCCATCTCGGCGCCGACAAGCCGCGGACCGGCGAGGCACAGCTCGCACTGGCGTCGACCATGATCGAAACCGGGCGCTACGACGAGGCCATCGCCGTGCTCGAACGCGCGGCCAGGACATTCGATGCGGTCCCCGAGTCCCACCGACGCGGACTGGCCTTCGTCGCAGCACTCCGCGCGGACGCGCTCTCTCGGTCTGGCCGCGAGCGCGAGGCGCTCGAGTCCGGCGCCCGCGCGGTGGCACTGTTCGATCAGGTCTACCCCGAGGGGCACGTCGAGCAGGCCGAGGTCATCGTGAAACACGCCGAGCGCGTCGCGCGGGCAGGCCAGGCTCGGGATGCCCGCGCGCTGCTGGTGCGCGCGCGGGCGATGGTCCAGGATCCGGCGATCGACCCCGCAGTCCGGGAGGAGATCGATCGGCTGATCCGCGGCCTGCCCGAGGGTTGATCACCCTTGCGCGATTGACTAGCTCATCGTCGCGCACCCCGGCCCGAACAGCCGCTCCAGCGCCGTTGTCAGGCTCTCGTCCGCGCTCACTCCGAACCGATCCCCGAACACCACATCCGACTGGTACCGCCCGTCGACGGTGACCTGCAGCTCCATGCGGCACGGCCCCGCGTGGTCGCTCACCACCTGCTTCAGCCCGAGCAGCCGCGGTGCGTCGAGCTGATCCGCGCGCAGCCGCAGCATCACCGATCGCGTCCGCGCCGCGCGGACCTCGGCGATCGGCTTGATCGACTCGAGCAGCATCTTGTACTTCGGCGTCACGCCGTCGTCGACCTCGACCAGCTCGACCTCGACCTTGCCGGTGACCAACACCGGCTCGTCGCCGCAGCGCTCGAGTAGCTGGGCGATCGTCAGGCCCGAGCTCTCGTCGACGCGCGCGTAGGTCTTCGGGAACGCGACGACCTCGACCCGCCCGAACTGGTCCTCGAGCTGGAAGAACGCCATCGGGCCCTTGCCGCTCTTGGTCTGGACCTCGCGGAAATCGCAGATGACGCCGCCGACGATGAGCTCCGAGCCGTGCTGGTCCCGCCGCAGGTTGCCGACGTTGGTGGTCGCGAAGCGCTCGACGTCCTGCGTGAACCGATCGAGCGGGTGCCCGGTGAGGTAGAAGCCGAGCGCGTCGCGCTCGCCGACGAGCCGCTCCTTCGCGGTCCACTCCGGCAAATCCGGGTACTCCTCGACGTGCACCGGCCCCGCGGTCTCGACGACGTCGAACAGGCCGCACTGGCCGCTCTCGCGGTCGCGCGCCGCGTCCTGGCCGAGCTGCAGCGCGCGATCGATCGCGCCGAACAACTGCGAGCGGGCGTACGAGCCCGCGACGCTGTCGAGCGCGCCGGCGCGGATCAGCCCCTCGAGCGGCCGCTTGTTGACCTTGCGAGGGTCAATCCGTCGGCACAGCTCGAACAGGCTCGAGAAGCGCCCGCCCTGCTCGCGCGCCGCGAGGATCGAGTCCACCGCGCCCTCGCCGACGTTGCGCACCGCCCCGAGCCCGAACCGGATCGCCTGCGTGCCCTCGTCGTCGACGACCTCGACCGAGAAGTCGCGCTCCGATCCGTTGACGTCCGGCGGCAGCACCCGGATGCCGCTGCCGCGGGCCTCGGCGATGAATTTGACGACGTTCTCGTTCTTGTCCTTGTCGCACGTCATCAGCGCGGCCATGAACGCCACGCGGTAGTGGTACTTGAGGTACGCCGTCTGGTACGTGATGAGGCCGTAGGCGGCCGAGTGCGACTTGTTGAAGCCGTAGCCGGCGAACTTGTCGATCAAGTCGAAGATCTCGCCGGCCTTCTTGGCGTCGATCTCGCTCTTGCTCAGGCAGCCGTCGACGAACAGCTGCCGCTGCACGTCCATCTCGCTCTTCTTCTTCTTGCCCATCGCGCGGCGCATGAGATCGGCGCCGCCGAGCGAGAAGCCGGCGAGGATCTGCGCCGCCTGCATGACCTGCTCCTGGTAGACGAAGACGCCGTAGGTCTCGCGCAGGATCGTCTCGAGCAGCGGGTGCGGGTACTCGATCTGCCGCTTGCCGTGCTTGCACTCGATGAACTGGTCGACCATGCCGCCCTCGAGCGGGCCGGGCCGGTACAGCGCCACGGCGGCGATGATGTCCTCGATGCAGTCGGGCTTGAGCCGGATGAGCAGCTCGCGGAAGCCGCTCGACTCGAGCTGGAACACGCCGGTCGTGTCGCCGCGGGCGATGAGCTCGTAGACCCCGGGCACGTCGAGCGGGATGGCGTCGATCTCGAAGTGGCCGCTGGTCCAGGCCGGGTTCTTCGCCGCCTCGCTGCCCTCGGGCGGCTTGCACGCCTTGGTCACCAGCGTGCTGGCGATCGCGATCACCGTCAGCGTCTTCAGGCCGAGGAAGTCGAACTTGACCAGCCCGGCCTTCTCGACGTCCGTCATCGTGTACTGCGTGACCAGCTTGCCGTCGGCGCGGAAGCACGGCACGTGCTCCCACAGCGGGCGGTTGCCGATCACGACGCCGGCGGCGTGCATGCCGGCGTGGCGGTTCAAGCCCTCGAGCGAGCACCCGACGTCGAGGACCTCCTTGGCCCGCGGGTCGGCGCCGATGCGCTCGCGCAGGCGCGCCGAGCCCTCGGCGACCTGCAGGATGTCCTTCAGCTTGGCGGCCGCCGCCGGGTCCTTCTTGATCTTGTCCTTGAGCTCGGCGGGCTCGGCGACCGTCGCCGACAGCGTGACCTTGGGGCCCTCGGGGATGAGCTTGGCGAGTTCGTTCGAGTCCGCGACGCTCCAGCCCATCACGCGGCACACGTCGCGCACGAGGCCGCGGGCCTTCAGCGAGTGGAAGGTCGCGATCTGCCCGACGTGATCGTCGCCGTAGCGCTCCATCACGTAGCGGATGACCTCGTCGCGCCGGTCCATGCAGAAGTCGATGTCGAAGTCCGGCATGCTGATGCGCTCGGGGTTCAAGAACCGCTCGAACAGCAGCGCGTAGCGGATCGGATCGAGATCGGTGATCCGCAGCGCGTACGCCACCAGCGATCCGGCACCGGAGCCGCGGCCGGGGCCCACCGGCACGCCGATATGCTTGGCGTGGCGGATGAAGTCCCAGACGATGAGGAAGTAGCCGGGGAAGTTCATCTGGATGATGACGCCCAGCTCGTACTCGAGCCGGGCCCGGTACTCGTCCTCGTTGGGCCGCTGGCCCCGCGCGCGCAGCTCGGCGAGCCGCGCCGCGAGCCCGCGGAACGACACGTCGCGCAGGTACTTCGGCAGGTCCTGCTCGACGCCGTCGGGCAGGCGGAAGTCGGGCAGCTCGGGCCGCCCGAGGTCGAGCTCGACGTTGCACATCCGCGCGATGCGGCACGCGTTCTCGAGCGCCTCCGGGTACTGCTGGAAGTACCCCGCCATCTCGTCCGGGCGCTTGATGAAGAACTCGTCGCAGTCGTGCTTCATCCGCTTGGGGTCGTCGAGGGTGCGCCCCTGCCCCATGCACATCAGCACCTCGTGCGCGTGGGCCTCGCTGCGGTTGACGTAGTGGCAGTCGTTGGTGCCGACGATCGGGACGCCGCAGTCCTTGGCGAGCTGCGCGAGGATCGGGTTCAGGATCTCCTGCTTCTCCAGGCGGTTGGGCTGCAGCTCGAGGAAGTAGCTGTCGGGCTCGAAGATGTCCTTGTACTCGAGCACCCGATCGCGGGCCTCGTCCATCTTGTTGTCGAGCACCAGGCGCGACACGTGACCGGACATGCACGCCGACAGCCCGATCAACCCCTCGCTGTGCTCGCGCAGGATCGTGCGATCGATGCGAGGGCTGTAGTAGAAGCCCTCGAGGTAGCCCATGCTGACCAGCTTCTGCAGGTTCTTGAACCCCGCCTGGTTCTTGGCCAGCAGCACCAGGTGGTAGTTCTTGCGATCGGTCCGCGCGCCCATCGGGCCGTCGGAGATGTACGCCTCGCAGCCGAGGATCGGCTTGACGCCGTGCTTCTTGGCCTCCTCGTAGAACTGGATCGTGCCGAACATGTTGCCGTGATCGGTCACGGCGACGCTCTTCATCCCGCGATCGAGGACCGTCTTGCACAGGTCCTTCGTGCGGATCGCTCCGTCGAGCAGCGAGTACTGGGTGTGCAGGTGCAGATGCGCGAAGTCGGAGAGGTCGGCGGTGCCTGGCGTGGTTTCCATGGCGAACGCGGACTCTAGCAGCCCGTGGTTTTGGGGTGCGCGCGCGGGATCGCGGTCGCGGTCGACCAGGGCGTCGGAACGCGGTTTGCCCGGTCAGCGACCCGCGGACCCGTCGGCGGGCGGGGAGATCACCCCTTCGGATGCGGACATCGCGGCGGTCCCAGCGGTGGTCGCGAGCCACGCGTCCACCTCCGCGAGCCCGGGCGCACAGGGCACCGCGAAGGTGCGCGCCTCTGCGATCTCGGCGCGTGGGACGAGCCCGTGATCCGCGAGGAGGATCCCGTGGCCGAGGTCGTCGGCGCGCTCGCTCGGCGAGAACTCGGCCCACATCCCGCGCAGCAGCTCACGCGCACGGGCCCTCGCGCCGGGCTCGGGCTCGAGCCGCGCGCGGATGAGCTGCGCATCCTTGCCGCAATCGACCTCGCCGTGGCGCGCACACAGCCCAGCGGCGAGCTCGAGCGCACGCGCGGGCTCGTCGGTCGCCGCGAGGACCGAGGCCGCGGCTGCGATCGGACGGCGCCACGTCGCCGAAGCGAGGGGTCGCGACGCGATCTCCTCCGCGAAGGCCTTCGCCGCCGCAGGATCCACGCGTGCGAGCGCCCTCAGCCCGTTGGCGAACCCGGTCGCGAGCGCAGGCGAGGGACTCTCCGGCACCATGCCCGCGCGCACGCACGCACTGCAGGCCGCGGCGACGCGCGCCGTCTCGCATGCAGCGTCGACGCCGTGACACCAGTTGCACGCGACGCCGCCCGCCGTCATGACCGTCATCGCGCCCCAGGGCTCCAGCCGCCGCAGCGCCCCGTGGGTGAGCGCCTCGGCCTCGTCGAAGCGACCGGCGGCCGCGAGTGCGGCGGCCTGGGCCCCCATCGCCGTCGCCGCCTCGGGCCCGGCCGCGAACAGCTCCTCGGACAGCGCCACGGCGCGCCCGCCCGCCCGCACCGCGTCCTCGATCCGATGCGCCCTCAGCAGCGCGATCACCTGCACGACGAGCGCCTCGACGATCACGGCCGTGGCGCCCGCGCGCTCGGCCGCCGCGATCGCGGCGTCGAGCGTCGCGTTGGCGCCGGCGATGTCGCCCGCGCGCAACTGCGACCCCGCCTGGGTCTTCCCGACCAGCGCGCGCTGCAGCGGCGGATTCCCGAGGCGCTCGACGGCGGCGAGCGCCCGGTCCACCGCGAGGGCCTCGAGCGCCGCGCCGTCGACGTGGGTGTGGCGGTTCTCCGCGATCACCCGCCAGATGTCGGCCTGTTGCCGCGTCGCCCCGCTCGACTCGGCCCACCGGAGCGCCTCGAGCAGCTCCGCGTAGCCGCCGTCGAGATCGCCGCGCCGGCTCTTCGCCCACCCGTGCATCGCCAGCCCCTCCGCGAGCGTGACGGCATCTGCGTTGGCGCGCACCTCGGCGAGCAGCGCGTCGAGGTCCGACTCGAAGTGATCCTGCGCGCCCCAGTACCGCAGCACTCGGAGCTCGGCGAGCCGCCGCAGGTGGTCCTTCGCGAGGGCGTCGTCCTCGGCCTGCGGCGGATCGGGCTCGCGCAGCAGCGCCGTATCGTCGTCGCAGACGACATCGGGCGACGCGCGGAGCACGTCCGCCTGCACGGCGATCGCCCGCGCCGGATCCGGATCGGCGAGCAGCGTCGCCCAGGCCTGCAGCTCCGCGAGGCCCACGGCCACGCAACGGCGGCGGCGCGCCTCGAGCACGGTGTCGCCCGATCGCGTCGCGTCGCAGCCGCGGACCACCGCGCCGCCGAGCGCCTCGGCGTAGGCGTCGATCCGAGCGATCGCGAGCCCGGCCTGCGCCCCCTCGCCCACCGCGCCCGCAAGCGCGCGCTGGGCCAGAGCGGCGTGCGCCGGGGTCCAGGCCGCCCGCACCTCGGCGTCCGCGTCGGCGCAGGCATCGGGTCGCGTGGCCGCGATCGCGATCGTCAGCCCGGTGGCGGCCGTGAAGGCCAGCGCGATCCCCCGTCGCCGTGCGCGGCCCGGCCCACGCTCGAGCACCTGGGCCAGCGCGTGCATCGACGGCCAGCGCTCCGCCGGCGCGAACGCCAGCCCGCGCTCGAGGGCGCGGCGCAGCCATGTCGGGGTCCCCTCGCTGCGCGACCACGTCGGCGCCGCGGCAGTCCCCGTGACGAGCGCCTCGAGGTCGAAGGGCCGTCGACCACACAGCGCCTCGAAGAGCGCGACGCAGAACGCGAACCGCCGGCGAGCCGCTCTGGGGCCATGTACGCCAGCGTGCCCGCCGGGGCCCACCCGTGCCCCGACGCCGAGGGCTCGCCCGCGCCCGCCTGCGCCAGGCCGAAGTCCAAGAGCTTGACCTCGAGCCGGTTGACCTCGAGCCGGTCGACCTCGCGCCGACCTGGGACGGATCCCACCCGCACGTTGTCGGGCTTGAAGTCGCCGTGCACCACGCCGACGTCGTGCACCGAGGCGAGTCCCCTCGCCGCCTGCAGATAGATCTCGACGAGCTCCGGCCATCGGCGCGGCGTGCCCTGGTGCTCGCGCAGCGACGCGCCCTCGACGAACTCCATCGCCAGGAAGACGCCGCCCTCGGCGTGCCCCACGTCGTGCACGGTGACGAGGTTCGGGTGACGCACGCGGGCGATGAGGCGCGCCTCGCGTTCGATCTCGCCGGCATCGGCGGCGCGCCCCGGCCGCACCAGCTTGAGCGCCACCTTGCGATCGAGCTGCGGATCGTAGGCGGCGAGCACGACCCCCATCCCGCCGTGCCCGACCAGGCCCAGCACGACGTACCGGCCGATCGCGGTCCCCGGTGACGGGACCGCGTCGCTGGGCCCCGTCCGGCGCGTCCTCGCCCCGTCACCGGCCTGCGTCTCGTCGGCGTCGGAGACGAGCGTATCGGAGGCGCCCACCGCCTCGACGCTACCACGGGCTGCGCGCCCCCCATGCGAGCCGCCGCACGTCTGCGGCCCGGTGACCCCGCGGCGGGCACCTGGTAGCTTCCGCCGCGCGAGCGACCAGGCGGCGCCTAAAAAGGCCCCGGTGTCGCCGCGAGGTCCACACCCATGCAACGAACACTCGCCCTCATCAAGCCCGACGCCTACGCCGCTGGTCACCAAGGTGCCATCATCGCCAAGATCCAGGAGAGCGGCCTGAAGGTCATCGGCCTCAAGGTGCTCCACCTCAACCGCGCGCAGGTCGAGGGCTTCTACCACGTGCACGCGGCGCGGCCGTTCTTCGGCGATCTGTGCAAGTTCATGAGCGAGGGGAAGATCGTCGCCATGGTGCTCGAGGGTGACGACGCGATCGCCCGGTGGCGCGCGCTGATGGGTCCGACCGACGCCACCAAGGCGCCCAAGGACACGATGCGCGGCCTGTTCGGCACCAGCATCGAGCGCAACGCGACGCACGGCTCCGATGCCGTCGACACCGCGGCGTTCGAGGTCGGCTACTTCTTCGCGGGCCTCGAGCTCGCCTGATCCCCCGGCCGACGCGCCCGCGTCGCGCCGTCACGCTCCCGCCCGGGCCGTCACGCGATGCGCGACGCTCCGGCGCGGGACGTCACGCGAGCAGCGACGCTCCGGGGCCGCTCGGCTACCATGTCCGCCGTGTCCGAACTCGTCGCCCTCCGCCCGCCGCGTCGCGGGTTGCCCCGCTCCGATCGGGCGGTGCTGCGCGGGTTCAGCCGCGCCGAGCTGCGCGCCTGGGTGGGCACGGCGCTCGGCGCCCCGGCCTTCCGCGGCGATCAGCTCTTCGAGTGGTTGCACGGCCAGCGCGCGAGCTCGGCCGACGCCATGACCAACCTCTCCCGCGCCGACCGGGAGGCCCTCGCGCGGCTCGCCGACTTCGAGCGGCTGAGCGTCGAGCTGTGCGCGACCGCGGCCGACGGGACCCGCAAGCTCCGCCTGCGCGGCGCGCTCGGGGCGGTGTTCGAGTCGGTGCTGATCCCCAACCCCGGCCGCGGCTACACGCAGTGCATCAGCTCGATGGTCGGCTGCTCGCTGACCTGTCGCTTCTGCGCGACGGCGACGCTGGGCTTCGAACGCAACCTCGCGACGTGGGAGATCGTCGACCAGGTGTACCAGGCCCAGGATCTCCTGCAGCGCGAGGCCGAGGCGACCGGCGCGAAGTGGCCGGCACGGATCACGAACCTCGTGTTCATGGGCATGGGCGAGCCGCTGCACAACTACGGCCAGGTGAAGCGGGCGATCGAGCTGCTGTCGGATCCCAAGGGCGCCGGGATCGCCAAGCGTCGGATCACCGTGTCGAGCTCGGGCCTGGTGCCTGCGATCGAGCGGTTCGGCCGCGAGGGCCTGGCCGAGGACATCGGCCTGGCGATCTCGCTGAACGCCACGACGGACGCGACCCGCGATGAGATCATGCCGATCAACACGCGATGGAACATCGCGACGCTGTTGGACGCGATCCGCGAGCTGCCGCCGTCGCGGCGCCGCCGTGTCACCTTCGAGTACGTGCTGCTCGCGGACGTGAACGACACCGACGACGACGCGACGCGACTCGTCGCGCTGGTGTCGGAGTTCGACTGTCACGTGAACGCGATCCCGTTCAATCCCCACCCCGGCACGCCGCTGCGGCGCCCGTCGCCGGAGCGGATCGGGCGCTTCGTCGCGCGCTGTCGCGCAGGCGGACTCTCGGTCCACATCCGCACGCCGCGGGGCGACGACATCGGCGCGGCATGTGGACAGCTCGCGCTGGAGGCCAAGACATGATGACGACCCCCACCCTGGTGTTGGCGCTCTCGCTGGCGATCGCGCCGCCGTCGGGCAAGTGCCCCGCGACGGCCCCGTCGGCCGACGATGCCGCCGCCGCGCGGGCGCACGCGGTCGCGCTGCGCGACGCCGAGACCCGCGCCACCGAGGATCCCGAGCAGGGCGTGGCGCTGCTGACCGCGGCGCTCGATCGGGCCCGGGCCGACGCCGCGATCGTGGCGCGCGACACCGACGCGACGGAGGCGCGGCAGTACGCGATGCTGGCCCTCGCGCGCGGCCTGCTCGGCGCCGAGAAGCGGGCCGAGGCGGCGAAGATCCTCGACATCGCGCTGGCCACCGCGGCGGGCGATCCACTCCCGTCGAAGCTGTTCGGGCCGAGCCTCGTCGCGCTCCACGAGGAGCGCAAGGCCGCCCTCGATCGCACGAGCACGGCGACGCTGCGTGCCCGATGCACCGGCGCGTGCCTCGTCATCGTCGACGCGGCGTGGGTGACGTGCGCGGGGCCCGAGGCCACCGTGGACGTCGCGTTGCCGCCGGGCGCGTGGGAGGTGCTGCTCGTCGACGCCGCCGATCCGACCCGCACGCACGCCCAGCGCGTCGAGCTGGCCGCGGGGGGCTCCGCCGACGTCCTGCTCGAGATCCCCAAGGCCGCGGGCACCAAGCGCCGCACCTCGCGGCCCGCGGACGACGGCGGGCTCGACGACGGCGGGCGCAAGCTCCCGCGCTGGGCCGGCCTCGTCGGGATGGCCGTCGGCGTGGTCGCGCTGGTCGCCGGTGGCGTGCTCGTCGCCGTCGATCGCAGCTGCCCGGACGGCACCAACACCTCGGGCCCCGGCGCCTGCAAGAACATCCTGAACACCGACCTGCCGGGCTACGTGGTGCTCGGCATCGGCGGCGGCACGCTCATCGGCTTCGCGACCGCGTTCGGCGTCGGCGAGGTCAAGCAGGCCCGCGCTCGGAAGGCGAACGCGGCGAAGGCCCAGGTCGGCATCGGTCCGACGGGCCTCTCGCTGCGCTTCTGAAGCGACGCTGGCCCCCGTCTCGCGGAGGCCAGCGCCGGTGCACCCGCGTCAGTTGGCGGGGATCGTCAGGATCGTGCCGTCCTGGAGCTGCGCCACCAGGGCGACCGCGCCCTCGGTGTCGTTGTTCGCGAACACGTTGACCTGCGCGCCGCCGAGGCCGCTCGCGTCCACGCTGAACGTCACGTCGGGCGTCGCGTCGTCGTCGACATCGACGCCGATCTCGAGCGGACCGGCCGGGATGTCGCCGAGCGTCGCCGAGGCGCCGAAGTCGACGTTCTCGAGCAGCGCGACCGGGTCGGCCGTGATCTCCCAGATGTCGACCTGGCCCACCGCGGGCGCGGCGTGGACGACGGTGATGCGGACGTTGGCGGGATCGATGTCCGCCGAGTCGTCCACCAGCGCGATCGCCTGCAGGCCCGGGGCGCCGCCGGTCATCGCGAGGTCGCCGATCGCGACCGCGGTGTACGCCGTGTTGGCGTCGAGCGTGAGCTCCGGCGCGATGACGGCCTCCTCCGCGGTCGTGCCCGACACCGAGACCTGGAACGTGTAGTCGCCCGCGGGGACCTCGGCGTAGTCCGTGCTGTTGCGGAACTCGAGCGCCGAGAACACGGGACCCTCGCCGTTGGCGAACACGTCGACGGCCGGCGCGCCGACCCCGAGGTGCAGCACGCGGACCTGGGCGTTCTCGACGCCCGCGGTGGTGTCGGGATCGACGTCGGTGTCGCTCGGGTCGGTGTCGGTCGCGTCGGTCGTGGGCTCGGTCGCCGTCGCGTCGGTCGCGGTCGCGTCGTCCGTGGTCGACCCCTCGGCCGACGCGTCGGTGGTCGGCGCAGTGGTCGCGCTGGTGTCGGCGCCGGTGTCGTCCGCATCGTCGCCGCCGCAGGCGGTCACGGGCGCGAGGAGGGCAATCAGGGAAAGGGACAGGTGGAATCGGTTCATGGTGCCTCGGGGCGCGAGGGCTGGCCCGCGCGTCCAGGGTTTGACTCAAGATCAGGCACCTGCAAGTCGGAGAATTCGCCCATCTTTTCCGATTCATTCCGCGGCGCCGCCTCCGCGCGGCGATCATTTGTCCAAGGTTTGGCAAAAGTCGGCGCCGGGCTCGCCGAACGGCCCAACCTCCGTGTGAGCCCCCCGTCGTGCGACCCTCGGGGTCATGGCCGACGCCGCCGATCGCTGGCTCGACGAGCACGCCGCACTCATGGCCCAGCTCTCGGC
>LNFM01011089.1_pt1 | contig 17187 bp, 16 predicted proteins | sample 596031 | NCBI WGS metagenome assembly LNFM01 (sample SAMN04254537, study PRJNA301005) | activated carbon metagenome | isolation source: dual media filters at the Ann Arbor, Michigan drinking water treatment plant | place: USA: Ann Arbor | reverse complement strand
GCTTTCTGGGTCAGACCGAAAATGGTCTCGATGTTGGCTTTCTGGGCGGCAATCATTTGTTCGGCGGTCAGCATATTCGTACTCCTAAACTTGGATGAAACAGGGTTTAGTTGAGGGCTGCTGGGAACACGGCGCTGTCTGGACGCTTTTGCTTTTTGTTCACATTGCTGCACTGCAACATAACCGCGATTATAGGGATAACCCTCGACGGCGCAAGCGGTTTTTGCTGCGCTGCACCATTCTAGATGGGGCGGCCTAAATGGCGCACCTCGCCCATTGAATACCCGAGGCGGACACAATCCTTCGTCTTCACCCTCCCTGTGCCGCCGCCTTGCAAGCCTTCTACGCCGACCACTTCGTGCTGCCGCTGCCCGCAGGGCACCGTTTCCCCATGGCCAAGTACGCCCGGTTGCGCGAGCGCCTGGCGCGGGAGCTGCCGCAGGTGGAACTGCGCGAGGCCCAGCCGGCCAGCGACGGTGAACTCGCGCTGGTGCACACCCCAGCCTATATAGACGCCGTTCGCAGCGGCACCCTCGCGCCGGCCGCCCAGCGCGAGATCGGTTTTCCGTGGAGCCCGGCCATGGCCGAGCGCGCGCGCCGTTCGGTGGGCGCCACGGTGCAGGCCTGCCGCCGCGCCCTGGGCGGGGCTGGCCTGGCAGCCAACCTGGCCGGGGGTACCCACCACGCGTACGCCGACAAGGGCAGCGGCTTCTGCGTCTTCAACGATGCTGCCGTGGCCGCCCGGCTGATGCAGGCCGAGCACGCGCGCACCCAGCGAGCCCGCGGCATGCTGCGGGTGGCCATCGTCGATCTGGACGTGCACCAGGGCAATGGCACGGCCAGGATCTTTGCCCACGACGATTCGGTGTTCACGCTCTCGCTGCACGGTGCCAAAAACTTTCCGTTCCGCAAGGAGCCGAGCGACCTGGATGTGGAGTTGCCCGATGGCTGCGGCGATGCCGAGTACCTGGAAGCGCTGGAGCGCGCACTGGAAGAACTGGAGCGCCGCTTTGCGCCAGGCCTGGTGATCTACCTGGCCGGCGCCGACCCGCACGAAGGCGACCGCCTGGGCCGCCTCAAGCTCACGTTCGACGGCATGGAGGCGCGCGATCGGCGCGTGATGGACTGGGCCTGGACACGCCGGCTGCCCTTGGCCTTCGTGATGGCCGGTGGCTATGGCACCGACATGGAGGCCACGGTGCAGGTGCAGATGAACACCTACCGCACGGCAGTGACGTACCAGGCGCGCTGGCAAGCCGCCACCGGCGCGGCCATGACGGCCGCGACAGCCGACGAGGCAACCCGCTGGCACAATGCCGCGCCATGAGCAACCCAGCACCGGCCACGCGCCCGCAACCCTTGCCGCGCAGCGCCTACCGTGTGCTGCGCTCCATCACCACCCGCTGGGCCGACAACGATGTCTATGGCCACGTGAACAACGTGGTGTACTACAGCTGGTTCGACACCGTGGTCAACGCCCATCTGATCGAGCAGGGCGCACTCGACATCCACCACGGGCCGGTGATCGGTCTCGTGATCGAAACCCAGTGCAACTACTTCGCACCCCTGGCGTTTCCACAAACCGTGTGGGCGGGTCTTCGCGTGGCGCACCTGGGCACGTCCAGCGTGCGCTACGAGGTGGGCCTGTTTGCCGACGGTGACGACCTGGCCGCCGCGTGTGGTCACTTCGTGCACGTCTATGTCGATCGCCACACCCGCCGGCCCGTGCCCTTGCCCGAGCCGCTCAAGACAACCCTGGAGACCCTGCTATGAGCCACAACCCCACCGCGCCCGTGATCGATCCGGTCAGCGTCGATGCCGCAATCACCAGCCGCATGTCGGCGCGCGCCTTCCTGCCGCAGCCGGTGCCGCGTGCCACGCTGGAGCACCTGCTGCAGGTGGCCAGCCGCGCGCCCTCGGGCACCAACACGCAGCCCTGGAAGGTGTATGTGTTGCAGGGCCAGAGCCGCAACACGCTGGTGGACCAGGTTGCGCGCCGACCCGGCGCTGGCCGCCGAGTACCGCGAGGAATACGACTACTACCCCGAGAAGTGGGTCAGCCCCTACATCGACCGCCGGCGCGAAAACGGCTGGAGCCTCTACGGCCTGCTGGGCATCACCAAGGGCGACAAGGACAAGATGCACGCGCAGCACCAGCGCAACTTCCGCTTCTTCGACGCACCCGTGGGCCTCATGTTCACGCTGGACCGCGTGATGGGCCGCGGCTCGCTGGTGGACTACGGCATGTTCCTGCAGAACATCATGGTCGCCGCGCGCGGCCACGGCCTGCACACCTGTCCGCAGGCCGCGTGGAACGGCTTCGCCAGGATCATCCTGCCGCACGTGGGCGCGGGCGAGAGCGAAATGCTGGTCTGCGGCATGGCCCTGGGCTACGCCGACCCGGCCGACAAGGTCAACGGTTTTCACACGCCGCGCGAGACGGTCGGGTCGTTCACGACCTGGCTGGAATAAGCCCTTTTCTTTTCAATCACAGGAGACACCATGATCACCACCCCCAGCGGCCTGCAATACGAAGACACCGTGGTCGGCAACGGCGAGATCGCCAAAGCCGGTCGGCCCGTGCAGGTGCACTACACCGGCTGGCTTTACAACGACGGCGTGCAAGGCTCCAAGTTCGATTCGAGCAAGGACCGCGGCCAGCCGTTTGAGTTCTCGCTCGGCGGCGGTCAGGTCATCAAGGGCTGGGACGAAGGCGTGCAGGGCATGGCCGTGGGTGGCACGCGCCGCCTCGTGATTCCTGCTGCGCTGGGCTACGGTGCTCGCGGTGCGGGTGGCGTGATTCCGCCCAACGCCACACTGCTGTTCGAAGTTGATTTGCTGGCGGTGTGAAGGCCATGGCCAACACCACCGGCCGACCGGCCGTCTTTGTTTCGCGCAAGGTGTTTCCCGAAGTCATCGCGCGTCTGAGCGAACATTTTGATGTCGAGATGAACGACACCGACAGCGTGTTGCCACCCGACCAGCTGGCCCAGCGCCTGCAGGGCAAGGTGGGCGTGCTCACCACCGGCAGCGAGCGGGTGGACGCGGCGCTGCTGGCCGCCAATCCGCAATTGCGGATCGTGGCCAACATCGCGGTGGGTTTCAACAACTTCGACATGGCCGCCATCAACGCCGCCGGCGTGCTGGCGACCAACACGCCCGACGTGTTGACCGAGACCACCGCCGACTTCGGTTTCGCGCTGCTCATGGCCACGGCCCGGCGCGTGACGGAGAGTGAACATTTCCTGCGCGCGGGCCAGTGGAACAAGTGGAGCCTGGACATGTTTGCCGGTGCCGAGGTGCACGGCAGCACGCTGGGCATTCTGGGCATGGGCCGCATCGGTCAGGCCATTGCACGGCGAGGCGCGCACGGCTTCGGCATGAAGGTGATCTACCACAACCGCTCCCGCTTGGCGCCCGAGCTGGAAGCCGAATGCAAGGCGAGCTACGTGGACAAGGCCACGCTGCTCAAGACCGCCGACCACGTGATGCTGGTGCTGCCCTACAGCCCCGAAGCCCACCACACCATCGGCGCGGCCGAGATCGCGCAGATGAAACCCACGGCCACGCTGGTCAACATCGCCCGTGGCGGCATCGTGGACGACGCTGCGCTGGCGCTGGCGCTGCGCAACCGCGTGATCGCGGCCGCGGGTCTGGACGTGTTCGAGGGTGAGCCCAAGGTGCACCCCGATCTGCTGACCGTGCCCAACGTGGTGCTGACCCCGCACATCGCCAGTGCCACCATGGGCACGCGCATGGCCATGGCCATGCTCGCGGCCGACAACGTGATTGCGTTCCTGACCACCGGCCAGGCCGTGACGCCGCTCAACGCCGCAGCCGTCGCCAAGGCCTGATGTGACGATGACCAGCGACTCGCTGCTCTGGGGCCTGCTGGTCCTGCTTGTGCTCAACGTCGCGCTGGTCGCGTGGCTGTTGGTGCGCCGGGCGCCGGTGGACGCCGAGGCCCTGGCGCACCGGCAGCTGTTGCTGGCCCAGTTGCAGCAACAAGGGCAGCGCGTGGAGCGGATCGAAGGGGAGTTGCGCCGCGAGATCAGCGAGTCCTCTCGCGGTGGGCGGCAGGAGATCCAGCAGACGCTGGCCACCTTCCAGGAAACGCTGATGGGCCAGTCGGCCGAGACCACGCGCACGCAGAACGCCCAGCTCGACGGCTTCGCACAGCAGCTCGTGTTGTTGCGCGGCACGCTGGGCGACACGCTCACGCGCACCCTGCAGGACATGGGCGAAGGCAACGCGAGGCGCCTCTCAGAGATCCGCACCACGCTGGACGCGCAACTGCAGCAACTGCAACAGAGCAACGCCGCCAAGCTCGACGAGATGCGCGCCACGGTGGACGAGAAACTGCAGACCACGCTGCAGGCGCGCCTGGGCGAGAGCTTCAAGCAGGTGGCCGACCGGCTGGAGCAGGTGCACAAAGGCCTGGGCGAAATGCAGACGCTGGCCCAGGGCGTGGGCGATCTCAAGCACCTGCTGACCAACGTGAAGACGCGCGGCATGTTCGGCGAGGCGCAGCTCGCGGCCTTGCTCGAACAGGTGTTCGCACCCGACCAGTACGCCACGCAGGTCATGACCAAACCGGGCAGCCGTTTCACGGTGGACTTCGCCATCAAGATGCCGGGCCGCAGCGACGACGGTGCGCCGTGCTGGCTGCCCATCGACGCGAAATTTCCGAACGAAGATTACGAACGCCTGCTCGACGCACAGCAGCGTGCCGACGCAGAAGGCGCCGAGATCGCGGCACGCGGTCTGGAGCAGCGCATCAAGCTGGAGGCCAGGTCCATGGCCGACAAGTACCTGGAACCGCCGCACACCACCGACTTCGCCATCCTCTTCCTGCCCACCGAAGGCTTGTACGCCGAGGTGCTGCGCCGGCCGGGCCTGATGGAAGTGCTGCAGCGGGAATACCGCGTGACGCTGGCCGGGCCGACCACGCTCATGGCCATGCTCAATTCGCTGCAGATGGGCTTTCGCACGCTGGCGCTGGAGAAGCGCAGCAGCGAGGTCTGGCAGGTGCTGGGCGCGGTCAAGACCGAGTTCGGCAAGTTCGGCGATGTGCTGGCGCGGGTCAAGAGCCAGACGCAGACGGTGCTCAACACCATCGACAGCGCCGAGACACGCAGCCGCGCCATGGGACGTGCGCTCAAGGCGGTGGAGGCCTTGCCGCAAGAGCAGGCCAGCGCGCTGCTGCCGCTGGACCCCAACGACACCGGGGACGCTTGAACCCTTTGCTGCGGTCCGACCTGGCGCGGTTGATCGCGGCGCAGATCTGTCTGCACGCCTGCATGACCGGCTTCCGCATGGCGGCGCCGCTCATGGCGCTGCGCGAGGGATACAGCCCGGCCGCCGTGGGCATGCTGCTGGCGCTGTTCGCGCTGGCGCCGGTGTTCATGGCCTTGCCCGCCGGGCGCTATGCGGATCGGCGTGGTCTGAAGAAGCCAGTGGCGATGGCCGTGGGCGTCGCATCTGTCGGCGCCGCGATCGCAGTGGCTTTTCCCGTGTTCGGCGTTCTGTGTGCCACCGCGCTCACCTGCGGCGCTGCTTCGGGTCTGGCCATGATCGCGCTGCAGCGCCATGTGGGGCGGCTGGCGAACGGCCCGACCGAGCTCAAGCAGGTGTTCAGCTGGATGGCCATCGGCCCGTCCATCTCCAACTTCCTGGGCCCCTTCGCTGCGGGCGTGATGATCGACAGCTTCGGCTTTCGCGCGGCTTTCCTGCTGCTGGCGCTGCTCCCGTCTCTGGCGTGGATCTGGGTGCGCCACACGGTGGAGCACGAGCCGGTGGCGCCAGAACTGCGCCAGTCCAGCGGCTCGTCGTGGAACCTGCTGAAGGACAAGGGTTTTCGCAAGCTGATGCTCATCAACTGGATGCTCTCGTCGTGCTGGGACGTGCACACCTTCCTGGTACCGGTGCTGGGCCACGAGCGCGGCTTGAGTGCCACGGTGATCGGCTCCATCCTGGGTGCGTTTGCGCTGGCGGCCACCGCCATCCGTGTGCTCATGCCGTGGCTGGCCGCGCACCTGCGCGAGTCGGTGGTGATCGGCTCGGCCATGGGCGCCACAGCGCTGTTGTTTGCCGTGTACCCATTGGTCCACGCAGCGTGGGCCATGGCCGCCCTGTCGATCCTGCTGGGACTGGCATTGGGCTCGGTGCAGCCCATGATCATGAGCACGCTGCACCAGATGACGCCGCACCACCGCCACGGCGAAGCGCTGGGTCTGCGGGCCATGGCCATCAACGGATCGAGCGTGGTGATGCCGCTGCTGTTCGGCTCCGTGGGCGCCCTGGTGGGCGTGGGCGCGGTGTTCTGGATCGTGGGAGCCACCGTGGGACTGGGAGCTCCGCTGGCCTGGACCTTGCATCCACCAAGCCCGCCTGCTCCAGAGCGCATCGATCCCTGAACGCGTGCGGTAGCACTGTGGGGGCTTGTGGGGGCGAAGTCAGGTTCCCGCAAATGGCAGCTTCTAGAATCGCTGGTTAACCTGAAAGACGTGCCGTGCTGTTGATCATTGTCCTGCTGCCACTCCTGTTGGGTACCCTGGCCACTTTGTGGCTCGGCTCCAAATCCCGTTTGCTCACGGCCCTCGCGGCCGGTCTGGTCACACTGGCCAGTTTGCTGATCCTCGTGTCCCACGCCCCCACCGTGATGGCCGGCGGCGTGGTCATGAACAGCTGGCAGTGGGTGCCCGAGATCGGTCTGAACCTGGTGTTCAAGCTCGACGGCCTGTCGATGATGTTCGCAGGGTTGATCCTGTTCATCGGCCTGCTCATCGTCATCTACGCGCACTTCTACCTGAGTCCCAAGGACTCGGTGGCCAAGTTCTACAGCGAGATGATGCTGTTCATGGCCGCCATGCTCGGCGTGGTGCTGTCCGACAACCTGCTGCTGCTGGTGGTGTTCTGGGAACTCACCAGCCTGTCGTCGTTTTTGCTGGTGGGCTTCTGGAGCCACCGCGCCGATGCGCGCGCCGGCGCACGCCAGGCGCTCGCCGTCACTGGCGGCGGTGGCCTGGCCATGCTGGGCGGTTTCGTGTTGCTGGGGCAGATCGCCGGCACTTACGAGATCAGCGCCATGCTGGGGCAGGTGGCGCAGATCCAGGCCGACCCGATGTTCGTGCCTGCCTTGCTGCTCATCTTGCTGGGCTGCTTCACCAAGAGCGCGCAGTTCCCGTTCCACTTCTGGCTGCCCGACGCCATGGCCGCGCCCACGCCGGTCTCGGCCTACCTGCACTCGGCCACCATGGTCAAGGCCGGCGTGTTCCTGCTCATGCGGCTCTACCCGATCCTCGCGGGCTCGGGCTGGTTCGAGGTGATCGTGACCACCACCGGCCTGGTGACCATGATCTTTGCCGCCTTCATCGCCATCTTCAAACACGATCTCAAAGGGTTGCTCGCGTATTCCACGGTGAGCCACCTCGGCCTCATCACCTTCCTGGTGGGTCTGGGCTCGCCGCTGGCTGCGGTGGCTGCCGTGTTCCACGTGCTCAACCATGCGACCTTCAAGGCCTCGCTGTTCATGATCGCGGGCATCGTTGACCATGAAACGCATTCGCGGGACATGCGCCAGCTCGGGGGGCTGTACAAACTCATGCCCTGGGTGGCCACGCTGTCCATGGTGGCGGCCGCGTCCATGGCAGGTGTGCCGCTGACCAACGGCTTCCTGTCGAAGGAAATGTTCCTCACCGAAGCGGTGGTGGGCACGGCCGGGGTGTGGGCCTGGCTGGTGCCGGTGGCGGTCACGCTGGGCAGCGTCTTCAGCGTGGCGTACTCGGTGCGCTTCATCCACGACACGTATTTCAACGGGGCCATCGGTGATGTGCCCAACAAGCATCCACACGAACCGCCGCTGGGCATGAAGCTGCCGTCCATGCTGCTGGTGGCGATGTGCATCGTGGTCGGCCTGTTGCCGGCGCTCACGTTCGGCCCGCTGGTGGATGTGGCGGCCACCGCACTGGCGGGGCAGCCGCTGCCTGATTACAAGCTTTCGATCTGGCACGGCTTCAACCTGCCGCTGCTCATGAGCGTGATCGCGCTGGCCGTGGGTGCTGGCCTGTACTTCTGGCTGGCGCGCGGCAAGTGGCTGCACCGCATCAGCTCCGAAGACTGGTTCGGTCCGGCCACCGGGCGCCAGATGTTCGACGGACTGATCGACGGCCTGTTCGCTCTCTCGGGCCGCATCTCGATCCGGCTGGAAAACGGTTCCCTGCAACGCTATCTGGCGTGGATGTTCGGCGCCGCGCTGGTGATGGCCGCGATTCCCCTGGCCAGCACCAACATCGGCACGGGCGACCGCGTGCTGATGTCAGCGCCTGTCCTGGCCATCGCGGTCTGGTTGCTGCTGCTGGCCACCTGCGTGGCGATTGCGTTCACGCACCACGAGCGCTTTCAGACGGTGGTGCTGGTGGGTGTGGTGGGCCTGGTGGCTTCGCTCACTTTCGTGAGTCTGTCGGCGCCCGACCTGGCTTTGACCCAGCTCTCGGTGGAGGTGGTCTCCACCGTGCTGCTGCTGATGGGCCTGGCCTTGTTGCCGCAACGCTCTCCCAAAGAGACCAAGCCGGTTCATCGCGCCGGTCATGTGGCGCTTGCGCTGGCGGCCGGTGCGGCCATGTCCGGTATCGCCTGGGTGGTGCTGACGCGCGACTTCGAATCCATTTCCTGGTACTTCCTGCAGCAGTCCATGCCCATGGGTGGCGGCACCAACGTGGTCAACGTGATCCTGGTGGACTTCCGGGGCTACGACACCTTTGGCGAGATCACGGTGCTGGGCATCGCGGCGCTGGGCGTGCTCGCGCTCATGGAGGGCATGCGCACGCGCCGGCCATTGGCCGACCCGGACGGTCGCCCCTGGACGTTTGCCGCGCAGCCTTTGCTGTTGCGCGTGGCGGCTTCGCTGGTGCTGCCGCTGGCGCTGGTGTTCACCCTCTACATCTTCATGCGCGGCCACAACCTGCCCGGTGGTGGCTTCATCGCAGGCCTGATCACGGCCGTGGCGCTGGTGCTGCAGTTCATGGCTCTGGGGCAGAGCAAGGCCGAGGCCTTGCTCCGGGCCGATGGCGGGCGCCGCTTCGTGGTGTGGATCGGCGCTGGCCTGGGCATCGCCGGGCTAACGGGTGTGGCCGCTTTCCTGTTCGGCCGACCCTTCCTCACGAGCGCGCACGGCCACCCGCATGTGCCCTTGCTGGGTGAACTGCCCTTCGCCTCGGCTGCGTTGTTCGACCTCGGCGTCTACCTCACGGTGGTGGGCGCCACGCTGCTGACCATCTCGGTGTTGGGTACTGTTTCGCGCGAGACGCCTGCGCCTGTTCAATCTTCCGGGAGTGCCGCATGAGCATGGAGTTTCTTTTGGCCAGCGGCATCGGTTTTGTCACCGCCTGCGCCGTCTACCTGATGCTGCGCGGGCGCACCTTTTCGGTGGTGTTGGGCCTGTCGCTGTTCGGCTACGCCGTCAACGTGTTCCTGTTTGCCATGGGCCGGCTGTGGACCAACGCCCAGCCCATCCTGGTGGGCGAAGGCCCCGTGGCCGATCCGCTGCCGCAGGCGCTGGTGCTCACCGCCATCGTGATCGGCTTTGCCACCACCGGCTTCGTGATCGAACTCGCCCTGCGCAGCCGGCACGAGAGCGGCACCGACCATGTCGATGGTCGTGAGCCCGGAGGGCACAAATGATGTGGGCTGTGATCAGCGCCTTCTGGCTGCAGCATGCGCCCGTGTTGTCGGTGCTCTTGCCAACCTTCACTGCAGTTCTGCTGCTGCTCATCGGCGACCCGTCGGGCCTGTCGGCTCAGGGTGGTGCCCACGACGATGCCCGCCTGCGCTGGCGTCGGCGCCTGTCCATGGCGTCGATGTTGCTGGGCGCCTTCATGGCCGCCAGCCTGGTGTGGCACGCCTCGCAAGGTGAGTTGCTGGTGTACCAGTTGGGCGAGTGGCCCGCGCCGTTCGGCATCGTGCTGGTGGTGGACCGCCTCTCGGCGTTGATGGTGCTGCTCACCTACGCCGTGGCCGTGCCCGCCATGTGGTACGCCACCGGCGGCTGGGACTGCCGCGGGCGGCATTTCCACGCGCTGTTCCAGTTCCAGCTCATGGGCCTGTGCGGCGCTTTCCTCACGGGCGACCTGTTCAACCTGTTCGTGTTCTTCGAGGTCTTGCTCATTGCCTCGTATGTGTTGCTGGTGCACGGACAAGGCAAGGAGCGTTTCCGCATGGGCGTGCACTACGTGGTGCTCAACCTCGCGGCCTCGGGCCTGTTCCTGATCGGCCTGGGCATGGTGTATGCCGCGACCGGCACGCTCAACATGGCCGACGTGGCGCTGCGTGTGGGGCAGCTTACGGGCGACAGTGCGCTGATTGCGCGTGCGGCGGCGCTGGTGCTGCTGGTGGTGTTCGGCCTGAAGGCGGCCATTGTGCCGCTGTATTTCTGGCTGCCCGCCACCTACGCGTCGGCCAGTGCACCGGTGGCCGCGCTGTTCGCGATCATGACCAAGGTCGGCGTCTACAGCATCATCCGCGTGCACTGGGGTGTGTTCGGCGTGGAGGCGGGCGAAGCCGCGCTGGCGGCGCAAGGCTGGTTGCTCCCGCTGGCGCTGACCACCAGCGTTCTCGGCGTGCTCGGTGCATTGGCCGCACACAGCATGGCACGTCTGGTGGCTTACCTCACCGTGTCCTCGGTGGGCACCATCCTGGCCGGCGTGGGCCTGTTCACCCCGGCCACCTTGTCGGCCTCGCTTTACTACACGCTGCACAGCACGGTGGTGATAGCCGGCCTGTTCCTGCTGGTCGAACTCATGGCCTCGCAGCGCGGCGAAGCCCGCGACAAGCTGCAGCCCGCTGTGGCTCTGCGCGAGCCGCTCTTGCTGGGCCTGATGATGATCTTTGGCGCCGCCTCGGCCGCCGGCCTGCCGCCGCTGCCCGGGTTTCTGGGCAAGCTGATGGTGCTGGAGAGCAGCTCTGGCCTGCCCGCGCAGGCCTGGGTCTGGACCGTGGTGCTGGTGGTCGGCTTCTTCTCCATCGTGGGCCTGGCCCGCGCCGGCGTGGTGGTGTTCTGGCACGTGCAGCCCGCGCAAGATGGTGTTGGTACGTCGGGCACCAGCCTGAAGCTGCTGTCGGCCGTGTGGGCGATCATGCTGATGACGGTGCTCATGGCCGTGCTGGCTTCGCCCATCAAGCGCTACACCGATGCCGCCGCCGCCCAACTCGCCGACCAGGCGCTGTATGTACGTGCCGTGCTCGGCCCTGATCGGGCAGGCACGCCCACCATGCGACCGTACGATGGCGTGCGACCCGCGCCCACCGTCAAGCCAATGGAGGAACGCCCATGACCGCCCCCACGACCGACCGCTTGCCTCTGCGCAAGGCAAGCTGGTTAGCCCACCCGGTGCTCTCTGTGCTGCTGGGGGCGAGCTGGCTTGCCCTGTCGCACAGCCTGGAGCCGGTGCACCTGCTTTCGGCCCTGCTCATCGGCCTGATCGTGCCGCGCCTGCTGCACCCCTTTCTGGCGCCAGCAGACCGCATCGACTGGCTGGCTGCGCTGCGGCTGGGCGCGGTGGTGATCAAGGACATCGTGTTGTCCAACATCACCGTGGCCCGGCTGGTGCTCGGCCCCATGAGCACACCCCAGCCGGCCTGGCTGCCCGTGCCGCTGGCCACCGACCACCCGCGCGTCAACGCACTGTTCGCCACCATCATCACCACCACGCCGGGCACGGTGTCGTGTGTGGTTGACGAGCAGCGCCACGAGATCCTGGTGCACGCGCTCAATTGCGACGACCCCCAGGCCATGATCGACGAGATGAAGAACCGCTATGAAGCGCCGCTGATGCAGATCTTCGGCCAGCAGGCACGCACCGGGAGCGCCGCATGAACGTCCTCGACATTGCCCTGAACATCGCCTTGGCCGCGATCACCGTTTCGTTGTTGCTCTGTGGCTGGCGCCTGCTGCTCGGGCCCGAGACCACCGACCGCCTGCTCGCGCTGGACACGCTCTACCTCAACACCGTGGCCCTCATCGTGGTGCTGGGCATGCGCTGGAACACCGTCTTGCTGTTCGAAGCCGCTTTGCTGGTGGCCATGCTCGGGTTTGCATCCACCGTGGCGCTGGCGCGCTACCTCAGCCGCGGCGACGTCGTCGAATAAGGAGACACACCATGCATCCCGTTGTTGAATGGACCGCCGCGATCCTCATCGTGATCGCCGCCTTCTTCCTGATGGTGGGCGCCATCGGCCTGGCCCGCCTGCCCGACTTCTACATGCGCCTGCACGCACCCACCAAGGCCTCCACCCTGGGTGTGGGCGGTGTGCTGGTGGCCTCGATGCTGGTGTCGGCAGCGCAGGGCAGGGCGGGTGTGGCCGAACTGTTGATCACGCTCTTCGTGTTTGTCACGGCGCCGGTCTCGGCCAACCTCATGGCCCAGGCCGCGCTGCACCTCAAGCTGGCATCGCGCGCACCGGTGCCGCGCGACGCGGTGCCCGAGCGGCGGGAAGGCTGAAGCCCAGGCCGGCGAGGTAGGCGTCCATCGTGTGGCGCCCGCTCTTCTCCAGGTCAAACGCCAGCGGGTCGAGCAGCCAGTTCTGGATCAGGCCGTCCATGATCACGTGCAGACCCAGGGCCGCCGTGGACAAGGGCATGGGCAGCTTGATGTCTTCGCGGCGCACCACCTCGCGCAGCGCTTTCTCGGTCATGGCCACACACTGGTTGCGCACCAGCAGGTGGCGGTCGCGCACCGCCTGCATCTCGCTCACGTACTCCACCTTGTGCGTGGCCACCTCGAAGACGCGGCGGGTCTGTTCGTCGTTGGCGGTCTGCTTGAGCGCGTTCATCATGGAATCGCGCAGCGAGAGCAGGGGGTCGTCGGCGGCTTCAGCCAGGCCTGCTGCACAGGCCAGCGTGCCTTCCAGCGGCATGGTGACGCGCTCCATCATGGCGTTGAAGAGGTCGGCCTTGTCCTTGAAGTGCCAGTAGATTGCGCCGCGCGTGGTGCCCGCTGCGGTGGCGATGTCGTTGAGCGACGTGCGCGAAACGCCATGCGCCTGAAACAGATGCTCGGCAGCATCGAGCAGGCTGTTGCGGGTCACCAGCGCGTCGGCTTTGGTGCGTCGAACCATGATGTTTGTCTCCAGAAAGCGTGCCCTTGAGGCGTGGCACGACTATACATACATTCTTGTATGTATGTATACTTCGCCGCTTTGCGATGTATCAACAAGTCAGGTCATGGCCTGCGTTTGCTCCTCGCTCACCTTCCATCCCAAGGATTCCCATGCCCGCCTTGAGCCCCATCAAGTCTGCGCCCGTCTCGCGCACCCGGTTTGTTTCAATCCCCCCAAACCACCTGCTGCGAGGCCTGTCTGTTCTGGCGCTCGCGGTGGTGTTGAGCGCATGCGGCAAGTCCGAAGCCCCAGCTGCCGCGGCCGCGGGCGGCGGAATGCCGGCTCCCGAGGTCGGTGTGATCACGGTGGTGCCGGGTGACGTGGGGCTGGTGACCGAGTTGCCGGGCCGGCTGGAAGCCTCGCGCGTGGCCCAGGTGCGCGCACGTGCCGCGGGCATCCTGCAGGAGCGGCTGTTCCGCGAGGGCAGCGATGTCAAGGCGGGTCAGCCGTTGTTCCGCATCGACGCGGCGCCGTATGCCGCAGCGCTGCAGAGCGCCCAGGCGGGCCTGGCCCGCTCGCAGGCCAACCTCACGCAGGCCACCGCACTGGCCGAGCGCTACGCGCCGCTGGTGAAGGAAAACGCCATCAGCCAGCAGGAATACGCCAGTGCCGTGGCGGCCCAGAAGCAGGCCGAGGCCGACGTGGCCGCTGGCCGCGCATCCGTGCAGACCGCCAACATCACGCTGGGCTATGCCCGCGTGACCGCGCCCATCTCGGGGCGCATCGGCCGCTCGCTCGTGACCGAGGGCGCGCTGGTCGGGCAGGGTGAAGCCACCCAGCTCGCTGTGATCCAGCAGATCAACCCGATGTATGTGAACTTCACGCAGTCGGCTGCCGAGGTCTACCAGTTGCGCAAGGCCATGGACAGTGGTCAGCTCAAGGGCGCGGGCGCACAGGCTGCGGCCGTGGAGGTGGTGATGGAAGACGGCAGCGTCTATGAGCAGCCAGGCCGCCTGCTGTTCTCCGACCTCACGGTGGACAGCACCACCGGCCAGGTGACGCTGCGCGCCGAGGTCCCCAACCCCAAAGGCACGCTGCTGCCGGGTCTGTACGTGCGCGTGCGCCTGGAGCAGGCCAAGGCGGGCAATGCGATCACGTTGCCCCAGCAGGCGGTGACACGATCGGCTCAGGGCGACACCGTGTCGGTGGTGGATGCCGAAGGCAAGGTGGCCAAGCGCAGTGTGAAGGTGGGCGGTCAGCAGAACGGCCGTTGGGTGATCCTCGATGGTCTTCAGGCCGGCGAGCAGGTCATGGTCGACGGCTTCCAGAAGCTCCAGATGATGCCGCCGGGCACGCCTGTGAAAGCCGTGCCGTGGCAGGCGCCCGGCAGTGCAGCGTCTGCCCCCGCGGCCGCCGCGCCAGCGCCCGCGGCAGCGAAGTAAGGAGCGCCCGACATGGCGAAATTCTTCATTGAGCGGCCCATCTTTGCGTGGGTGATCGCGCTCTTCATCATGGTGATGGGCGGCGTGTCCATCACGCAGCTGCCGATTGCGCAATACCCGCCCGTGGCCCCGCCGGCCATCGTCATCAACGCCACCTATCCCGGTGCATCGGCGTCCACGCTGGAGAACAGCGTGCTCTCGGTGATCGAGCAGGAGTCGGTGGCGCAGGCCAACGGCACCGGCAGCATCACGCTGAGCTTCGAGACCGGCACCGACGCCGCGCTGGCGCAGGTGGACGTGCAGAACCGGCTCTCTCGTGCATCGCCTCGCCTGCCTTCTGCGGTGACGCAGCAGGGCGTGCGGGTGGACCGCTCGCGCAGCAACTTCCTGCTGTTTGCCATCCTGTCCAGCGACGACCCCGCCTGGGACCCGGTGGCTTTGGGCGACTACGCCTCACGCAGCGTGGTGCCCGAGCTGCAACGCCTGCCCGGTGTGGGCCAGGCGCAGCTGTTCGGCACCGAGCGCGCCATGCGCATCTGGATCGACCCGGCCAAGCTGCTGGGCTACAACCTGAGTGCAGCTGACGTCACCAACGCCATCCGCGCGCAGAACGCGCAGGTCTCGGCCGGTGAGATCGGTGCCTTGCCCAACGTGGGCGGCCAGAGCATTGCCGCCACCGTGGTGGTCAATGGTCAGCTGGCCAATGTGGAGCAGTTCGGCAACGTGGTGCTGCGTGCCACGGCCGACGGCGCCACGGTGCGCCTGAAGGATGTGGCGCGCATTGAACTCGGTGCACAGGCCTATGCCACGTCGGCGCGCCTGAACGGCAAACCCTCCACCGGCATCGGTGTGCAGCTCTCGCCCAGCGGCAACGCGCTGGCCACCGCCGACGCGGTGCGCGCCAAGATGACCGAGCTGGAGCGCTTCTTCCCGGCCGGCATGACCTGGGCGATTCCCTACGACAGCTCGCGCTTCGTGAAGATATCCATCCAGCAAGTGGCCATCACGCTGGCCGAGGCCATGCTGCTGGTGTTCCTGGTGATGTTCCTGTTCCTGCAGAACTTCCGCTACACCATCATCCCCACCATCGTGGTGCCGGTGGCCTTGCTGGGCACCTTCGCCGTATTGCTGGCCATGGGCTTCTCCATCAACGTGCTGACCATGATGCGATCGTGGTGGTGGAGAACGTCGAACGCATCATGAGCGAGGAGGGCCTGCCGCCGCTGGAGGCCACGCGCAAGGCCATGACGCAGATCTCGGGCGCCATCATCGGCGTGACCGTGGTGCTGATCTCGGTGTTCGTGCCGCTGGCCTTCTTTGCCGGTTCGGTGGGCAACATCTACCGGCAGTTCTCGGCGGTGATGGGCGTGTCCATCGCGTTCTCGGCCTTCCTCGCGCTCTCGCTCACGCCCGCGCTGTGCGCCACCTTGCTCAAGCCGGTGGAAGCCGGTCACCACCACGAGAAGAAGGGCTTCTTCGGCTGGTTCAACCGCGGCTTTGCGCGCACCGCCAAGGGCTACGAAGGTGGCGTGGCCAAGCTGCTGCCGCGCGCCGGCCGCACGCTGGTGATCTACCTGGCCATCGTGGCCGCGGCGGTGGTGGTCTACATGCGCCTGCCCACCTCGTTCCTGCCGGGTGAAGACCAGGGCACGATGTTGGTCAACGTGCAACTGCCTCCCGGCGCCACACAAGAGCGCACGCTCGAGGTGATCAAACAGGTGGAAGGTTTCATCCTGAAGCAGCCCGAGGTGCAGAGCATGGTCGGCGTGCTGGGCTTCAGCTTCTCGGGCCAGGGCCAGAACGCCGCGCTCGCCTTCATCACGCTCAAGGACTGGAAGGAGCGCACGGCGCCCGGCAGTTCGGCCGAAGCCGTGGCGGGGCGTGCGTTTGGTGCGCTCTCGGGCGTGCGCGATGCGTTCATCTTCCCGCTGAGCCCGCCACCCATTCCCGAGCTGGGCGCGTCGTCCGGCTTCAGCTTCCGGCTGCAAGACCGTGCGGGTCTGGGGCGCGAGGCCCTGCTCAGCGCACGCGGCCAGTTGCTGGGGCTGGCGTCTCAGAGCAAGGTGCTGGCCCAGGTGCGGCCGGACGGCCTGGAAGACGCGCCGCAACTGCAGATCGACATCGACCGCGACAAGGCCAATGCGCTTGGCGTGGGGTTTGACGCCATCAACGCCGCGATCGGCACGGCGCTGGGTTCGAGCTATGTGAACGACTTCCCCAACGCCGGCCGCTTGCAGCGTGTGGTGGTGCAGGCCGATGCACCGGCCCGCATGCAGCCTGAAGACCTGCTGCGCCTGAACGTGGTGAACAACAAGGCCCAGGCGGTGCCGCTGTCGGCCTTCGCCACCACCAAGTGGATCACCGGCCCGATGCAGACGGTGCGCTACAACGGCTACCCGTCCATGCGCATCAGCGGCAGCGCGGCGCCTGGCGCCAGCACGGGTGCGGCGATCGCCGAGATGGAGCGGCTCGCCGCGCAGTTGCCACAAGGCATCGGCTACGAGTGGACCGGCCAGACGCGTGAAGAAAAGCTCGCCGGATCGCAAGCCATCATCCTGTACGCCTTCGCCATCCTGGCCGTGTTCCTGTGCCTGGCCGCGCTGTACGAGAGCTGGACGATTCCGCTGTCGGTGATTCTGGTGGTGCCGCT
>LNFM01007863.1_pt1 | contig 17188 bp, 16 predicted proteins | sample 596031 | NCBI WGS metagenome assembly LNFM01 (sample SAMN04254537, study PRJNA301005) | activated carbon metagenome | isolation source: dual media filters at the Ann Arbor, Michigan drinking water treatment plant | place: USA: Ann Arbor | reverse complement strand
AGAGCTTCTTCCTGATCGGCTCCGACTACATCTGGCCGCGCACCTCGATGAAGATCGCGCGCAAGCACATCGAGAACTTCCAGAAGGGCAAAGTCGTCGGCGAGGAGTACTACCCGCTGGGCAGCACCAACTTCGGCTCCCTGATGAACAAGATCAAGCTGCAGAAGCCCGACTGCATCTTTGCCGCCGTGGTCGGTGGCTCCAACGTGGCCTTCTACAAAGCCCTCAAGGCCGCCGGCATCACCGGCGACAAACAACTGCTGGTCACGCTCTCTGTGACCGAGGACGAGATGACCGGCGTGGGCGGTGAAAACTTCCAGGGCTTCTATTCGTCGATGAAGTACTTCCAGTCGCTCGACAACGAGAACAACAAGAAGTTCGTCACCGCCTTCAAGGCCAAGTACGGCAAGGACTCGGTGATCGGTGACGTGACCCAGGCCGGTTACCTCGGCCCCTGGTTGTGGAAGGCCGCTGTGGAGAAGGCCAAGAGCTTCGACGTGGACAAGGTGGTGGCCGCTTCGCGCACCGGCATCGAGCTCAAGACAGCTCCCGAGGGCTACGTGAAGCTCGACGCCAACCACCACCTGTGGAGCAAGTCGCGCATTGCCATGGGCATGCCGGATGCGTCGTTCAAGGTGGTCTCCGAGTCACCTGAACTCATCAAACCCGATCCATTCCCCAAGGGTTACCAGTGAACTTGAACACCCCCGCCACGGCGCACTAGCGCCGTGACCCCCTCAAGGGGGCAACGCCTACGGACCGGCAGAGACGCGATGAGTTTCAACGACCTGCTCAACATCGGCCTGATGCAGGGCTTCGCCGGCCTGAGCCTGTTTGCCGTGCTGCTGCTCATGGGGCTGGGCCTGGCCATCATCTTCGGGCAGATGGGCGTGATCAACATGGCGCACGGTGAGTTCATGACCATCGGCGCCTACACCATCTTTCTGGGCTCCACGCTGGCCGACGCCATCAGCCCCGGTGCGGTGGCCGCCTACTTTCCCTTCGCCATCGTGGCCGCTTTCCTGTTCGCGTTCGCAGCCGGCTGGTTTGTTGAATGGGCGCTGATCCGCCACCTCTACAAACGCCCGCTCGACACGCTTTTGGCCACCTGGGGCATCAGCCTGGCCATGCAGCAGAGTTTTCGCACCTTCATCGGCCCCAAGGAAGTGAGCCCCACGCTGCCCGACTGGTTGCTTGGTTCGTGGGCACCGGCCGAGGGCCTGGACATTCCCATCAACGGCATGTTCGTGCTGGGCCTCACGGCCGTGGTCACCGGCGGCATCCTGATTGCCATGCACAAGAGCCGTTGGGGATTGAGGGTGCGTGCCACGGTGAGCAACCGCGCCATGGCCAACGCCACCGGCATCGACACCAAGAAGACCGACCGCCTCACGTTCGCCATCGGCTGCGGCATCGCCGGCATCGCCGGTGCGGCCTTCACCACCATCGGCTCCACCGGCCCCACCTCGGGTTCGCTCTACATCGTCGACGCCTTCCTGGTCGTCACCTTCGGCGGCGCGGCCAGCCTGCTGGGCACGGTGGTCTCGGCCTTCGGCATTGCGCAGACGCAGTCCATCACCGAGTTCTTCATGGCCGGCTCCATGGCCAAGATGCTCACGCTCTCGCTCATCGTCGTGATCCTGATGGTGCGTCCGCAAGGCTTGTTCGCATCCAAAGTGCGTCGTTGAATTTTTTGACTCCCGGAGTACGTTCATGAACGCCCTGAAAGCCTGGATTTCCCGCTACCAGCTCGCCAGCCTGGTGCTGCTGACGGTGCTGCTGGCCGTGGTGCTGCCGCTCTCGCTGGACATCTTCCGTCTCAACCTGGTCGGCAAGTACCTCACCTATGCGTTTGTGGCCATCGGCCTCGTGATGCTGTGGGGCTACGGCGGCGTGCTGAGCCTGGGGCAGGGCGTGTTCTTCGGCCTGGGTGGTTACGCCATGGCCATGTTTCTCAAGCTCGAAGCGTCCGACCCCGAGACCACCAAGATCCAGTCCACGCCCGGCATTCCGGACTTCATGGACTGGAACCAGATCACCGAACTGCCGGCGTTCTGGGTGCCGTTCAAGAGCCTGCCGTTTGCGCTGGCTGCCGTCATCGTGGTGCCCACGCTGCTGGCCTGGATCGTGAGCTTCGCCATGTTCAAACGCCGCGTGGGCGGTGTGTACTTCGCCATCATCACGCAGGCCGTGGCCCTCATCCTCACCGTGCTCATCATCGGCCAGCAGGGCTTCACCGGTGGTGTGAACGGCATGACCGACCTGAAGACCGTGCTGGGCTGGGACACACGCACCGACACCGCCAAGTACATCCTGTACTACGTGTGTGTGGGCATGCTGGTGCTCTCCATGGTGGTCTGCCGCTGGATCCAGACCAGCAAGCTCGGCACGCTGCTGCTGGCCATGCGCGACAAAGAAGACCGCGTGCGTTTCTCGGGCTACGACGTGGCCGACTTCCGCATCTTCGTGTTCTGCCTGGCGGCTGCGCTCTCGGGCATTGGCGGTGCGCTGTTCACGCTGCAGGTCGGCTTCATGTCGCCGAGCTTCGTGGGCATCGTGCCCTCGATCGAGATGGTGATCTACGCCGCCGTGGGTGGCCGCATGAGCCTGGTGGGCGCGGTGTACGGCACGCTGCTGGTGAACGCCGGCAAGACCTTCTTCTCCGAGAGCTTCCCCGACCTCTGGTTGTTCCTCATGGCGGGCTTGTTCATCGGCGTGGTCATGGCCTTCCCCATGGGCCTGGCCGGTGTGTGGGAAGAGCGCATCGTGCCCTGGTGGAAAGGCCGCCAGTTGGCCCTGCGCGCAGCCTCGGCCGCGCGACCCCAGCCGCCTTCGCCGCCGCCCCATGCGCCCATGAAGTCCACCACCTCTGCCGACGCCAAGTTGCCTGACGGCACCAGCGGCCAGAGCGTCTGAGTCCACCGAGAGCACCAGAATGAGCAACACCGACTTCGCCCTCGCCGTGGAAGACCTCACCGTCTCGTTTGACGGTTTCAAGGCCATCGACGCCCTCACGCTCTACATCGACAAGAACGAGCTGCGCGTGATCATCGGTCCCAATGGCGCGGGAAAAACCACGCTGCTCGATCTCATCTGCGGCAAGACCAAGGCCAGCGCCGGCAGCATCAAGTTCAAGAACGAAGAAATCATCCAGGTGCCCGAGCACAAACGCGTGCGCCTGGGCATCGGCCGGAAATTTCAGACACCGTCGATCTACGAAAACCTCTCGGTGTTCCAGAACCTGGAGGTGTCGTTTCCCTCGGGCCGGTCGGTCTGGGGCGCGCTGGCGTTCACCGCCACCGACGAGATCCAGGCCCGCGTGAAGACCGTGGCCGAGGACATCGGCCTGGGCGACAAGCTGGAGACCGAGGCCGGCCTGCTCTCTCACGGGCAGAAGCAGTGGCTGGAGATCGGCATGTTGTTGATGCAGGAGCCCGAGCTCTTGATGCTGGACGAGCCCATTGCCGGCATGAGCGCACGCGAGCGCGACCTCACCGCCGAGCTGCTGCAACGCATCTGCCAGAACCGCGCCGTGATCGTGATCGAACACGACATGGATTTCGTCAAGAAGATCGCGCACAAGGTCACCGTGATGCACCAGGGAAAGATCCTCGCCGAAGGGCCGATGGACCAGGTGCAGGCGGACCCGAAAGTGATCGACGTTTACCTCGGCCACTGAAGGAGTCACCATGCTGAAAGTCAAGGACCTTGTCGTCGCTTATGGACAGAGCCAGGCGCTGCACGGCATCTCGTTCGAGACGCGCGAGAACGAGTGCGTGGCCATCATGGGCCGCAACGGGATGGGCAAGACCACGCTGTTCAAGAGCCTCATCGGCATCCTGCCCGCCAAGGCCGGCCACATCTCGGTGGCGGGACAGGACGTGACGCACGACGAGAGCTTTCGCCGGGTGGCCAAGGGCATCGCCTATGTGCCGCAGGGCCGCATGATTTTCCCCACGCTCACGGTGGAAGAAAACATCCAGACCGGGTTGGAGAATTCGAAGGACAAAACGATTCCGGCCGAGATCTACGCGCTGTTCCCGGTGCTGTGGGACATGCGCCGGCGCAAGGGCGGCAACCTCTCGGGTGGCCAGCAGCAGCAGCTGGCGATTGCGCGCGCACTCGTCACCGAGCCCAAGGTGCTGCTGCTCGACGAGCCAACCGAAGGCATCCAGCCTTCGATCATCAAAGACATCGCCAAGGCGCTCAACGAGATCCGCAAGATGCGCAAGATCACGATCGTGGTCTCCGAGCAGGTGCTCTCGTTCGCCATGGACGTGGCCGACCGGCTGTTCGTCATCGAAGGTGGCCGTCTCGTGCACGAGACCGCGCGCAGCGACACCGACCTTCAGCACATCAAGTCCTACCTCTCTGTCTGATCTCTTTCCCTTTCCCACAACAAGGAGCACCGCCATGGCCGAAACACTCATCAAGGTCGACCTCACCAAGTCGCCGCTGGACAACGAGAACATCCACAACCGCTGGCACCCGGACATTCCCATGGCCTGCTGGGTCAAGCCGGGTGACGAGTTCATCCTGGAGACCTTCGACTGGACGGGTGGCTTCATCAAGAACAACGACAGCGCCGACGACGTGCGCGACATCGACCTGAGCACCGTGCACTACCTGAGCGGCCCGGTGGGCGTGAAGGGCGCCGAGCCGGGTGACCTGCTGGTGGTGGACCTGCTCGACATCGGCGCCAAGGAAGACAGCCTCTGGGGCTTCAACGGCTTCTTCAGCAAGAAGAACGGCGGCGGTTTTCTGACCGAACATTTCCCCCAGGCGCAGAAGTCCATCTGGGACTTCCACGGCATGTTCACCAGCTCGCGCCACGTGCCCGGCGTGAAGTACGCCGGCCTGATCCACCCCGGCCTCATCGGCTGCCTGCCCGACCCCAAGATGCTGGAGATGTGGAACACGCGCGAGCAGGCGCTGATCGACTCCGACCCGGCCACCAGCGGCCTGGCCAACCCGCCGTTTGCCAGCACCGCCCACATGGGCAAGATGACGGGCGCCGCGCGCGACAAGGCCGCCGCTGAAGGCGCGCGCACCGTGCCGCCGCGCGAACACGGCGGCAACTGCGACATCAAGGATTTGTCGCGCGGCGCCAAGGTGTTCTTCCCCGTGTACGTGGAAGGCGCCGGTCTCTCCGTGGGCGACCTGCACTTCAGCCAGGGCGACGGCGAGATCACCTTCTGCGGTGCCATCGAGATGGCGGGCTGGGTGCACATGAAGGTCACGCTCATCAAGGGCGGCATGGCCAAGTACGGCATCAAGAACCCGATCTTCAAACCCAGTCCGATCACACCCACCTACAACGACTATTTGATCTTCGAAGGCATCAGCGTCGACGAGAGCGGCAAGCAGTACTACCTGGACGTGAATGTGGCCTACCGCCAGGCTTGTCTGAACGCCATCGAGTACCTGAAGAAGTTCGGTTACTCGGGTGCACAGGCCTATTCCATCCTGGGCACCGCACCGGTGCAGGGCCACATCAGCGGCGTGGTCGACGTGCCCAACGCCTGCGCCACGCTCTGGTTGCCCACGCAGATCTTCGACTTCGACATCAACCCGAACGCGAGCGGCCCGATCAAGCACCTCGATGGCTCGATCAACATGCCGCTGTCACCGGACCTGTGACGCCATGCCGACCTACGACTACGCCTGCCCGGCCTGTGGTGGCTTCGATGCGTTTCGCCCCTTGAGCGAACGCAACGAGCCCGCCGCCTGCCCGGATTGCGCCACCGCGTCGCCGCGTGTGTTTGTGACCGCGCCGCGCCTGGCGCTCATGGACGGCGGCACGCGCAGCGCCATGAGCACCAACGAACGCGCGCGCCACGAACCGCAGCACTCGGGAAGCTATGCCCGCATGAAGCACCCCCCCGGGTGCGGCTGCTGCGGCACGGGGCGCAGCAAGGCCACGGTGACCGCACCCAACGGTGCAAAAGCCTTCCCGTCAAAACGCCCCTGGATGATTTCCCACTGAAGGAGCCCGAGCCATGATGCACGGCGACATTTCGAGCAGCAAGGACACCGTCGGCGTGGCCGTGGTCAATTACAAGATGCCCCGGCTGCACACCAAGGCCGAGGTGCTGGACAACGCACGCAAGATCGCCGACATGGTGGTGGGCATGAAGTCGGGCCTGCCGGGCATGGACCTGGTGATCTTTCCCGAATACAGCACGCACGGGATCATGTACGACTCGAAAGAGATGTACGACACCGCGGCCACGGTGCCGGGTGCGGAGACCGACATCTTTGCCGAGGCCTGCCGCAAGGCCAAGGTGTGGGGCGTGTTCTCGCTCACCGGCGAGCAGCACGAAGAGCACCCGTACAAGGCGCCGTACAACACGCTCATCCTGATGAACGACCAGGGCGAAATCGTGCAGAAGTACCGCAAGATCATGCCGTGGGTGCCCATCGAGGGTTGGTACCCCGGCAACTGCACCTATGTGAGCGAAGGCCCCAAGGGTCTGAAGATCAGCCTGATCATTTGCGACGACGGCAACTACCCCGAGATCTGGCGCGACTGCGCGATGAAGGGCGCCGAGCTCATCGTGCGCTGCCAGGGCTACATGTACCCCGCGAAAGACCAGCAGGTGCTCATGGCCAAGGCCATGGCCTGGGCCAACAACACCTACGTGGCGGTGGCCAACGCCTCGGGCTTCGACGGCGTGTACAGCTATTTCGGTCACAGCGCCATCGTGGGCTTCGACGGTCGCACGCTCGGCGAGTGCGGCGAAGAGGACTACGGCATTCAATACGCCGCGCTGTCCACCAGCCTGATCCGCGACTTCCGCAAGAACGCGCAGAGCGAGAACCACCTGTTCAAGCTGCTGCACCGCGGCTACACCGGCATGATCAATTCGCGCGAGGGCGACAAGGGTGTGGCCGCCTGCCCCTACGACTTCTACGCGCGCTGGGTCAACGACCCCGAGGGCACACAGAAGGCGGTGGAGGCGATCACGCGGCCCATGGTGGGCACCGAAGAGTGCCCCATCGAGGGCATACCCAACCCCGACACGGTGGGCCACCGCTGAAGCGCGGTGATGGCGGTCGAACACGCCGACCCGCTGGCGGACTGGCGGCTGCGGCAGGAGCCCTTCTACCATCCGGTGGGCAACGAGATCGCGGCGTTTGAAGCCGCGCGCAGCGCGCGCCTGCCGGTGCTGCTGAAGGGCCCCACCGGTTGCGGCAAGACGCGGTTTGTGGAACACATGGCCTGGCGCCTGAAGCTGCCGCTGGTCACGGTGGCCTGCCACGAAGACCTGACCGCGAGCGACCTCTCGGGCCGTTGGTTGCTCGACGAAAAGGGCACACGCTGGCTCGACGGCCCGCTGGCCCTGGCCGCACGCCACGGTGCGCTGTGTTACCTCGACGAACTGCTGGAAGCGCGCTCCGACACCACGGTGCTGCTGCACCCGCTGGCCGACACCCGCCGCGTGTTGCCGCTGGAGCGCTGCGGGGAGCTGCTGCAGGCCCACCCCGACTTTCAACTGGTGGTCAGCTACAACCCCGGTTACCAAGGGCTGCACAAAAGCCTGAAGCCGTCGACCCGCCAGCGTTTTGTGGCGCTGGGTTTTGACCACCCCGAGCCGCTGGTGGAGGCCGCCATCGTGGCGCGCGAAGGCGGTGTGGACGAGGCGCTCGCGCTGCGACTGGTGCAGCTGGCCGTGCGCACCCGGCGCATGGCCGACGAGGGTTTGTTCGAAGGCGCTTCCACCCGCATGCTGGTGCACGCCGCGCTCCTGGTGCGCGCCGGCCTGGCGCCGCAGGCCGCTGCCTTGAAGGCGGTGGCCGATCCGCTGAGCGACGAGCCCGAGGTGCTCGCCGCCCTGCACGGGCTGGTGCGCGCCAGCTTCTGACACGAAAACCGTTCGGGCTGAGCCTGTCGAAGCCCTCTGACCCGATCATCCTGAGCCCGTCGAAGGACAGGCTCAGTGCGAACGGATTCCCATGATCTCCACAGTTCATCTCCCTCTGGTCCCACAAGTCCACCGCGCAAGCCATGTCTGTCGAGTGGCGCGCGCGCTGTGGGGCGATGCGCTGGATGTGAGTCCCATGCACGCTGCAGAAGCCTCCACGCAGCGGGCCGTGCTCACGCTGCCCATGCCCGGCCAGCCCGACGACCGCTGGGTGCTGCACCTGCCGCAACACGGCACCGACCATGCAACCGACTGGGCACTCGCCGTGGCCTGCCACGCCGCGGCCCACCGCCACTTCGGTGGCCCCGCCCAGCCACGCAGAGGGCTCAAGCCCATCCAGCAGGTGCTGCTGGGCGTGCTCGAAGACGCGCGTGTGGAGTGGCTCGCGCTGCAGGAGCTGCCCGGCCTGCGCGCGGTGTGGTGGCCGTTTCATGGCGGGGACGCCGCGCTGCGCGGCAACGGGTTTGAAGACCTGCTCGCGCGCCTCTCGGCCAGCCTGCTCGACCCCGATCAACCGGAGCCGCATCCCTGGGTGGCGCGCGTGCGCCAGCTGTTCTTTGAAGCCGACGGCCGCACGCTGGCCCTGCGGACGGCGCAATCGGTGCGCGAGGCCGCGTCCACGCTGGGCCACGACATCGGCCAGATGCGCCTGCCGTTCAACGCCCGCACCTACCGTGTGCACGCCGCGTACCGGGACGACAACAGCCACCTCTGGCTGCCCGACGACAGCCTGCAGGCCTCCGATGTGTCCCTCACGCTGGACGCTGAGCCTCTGAGCGAGGAGGGCGGTGCAACGCAGACGGTTGACGACCTGCCCGCCCCGTTGGAGCCCGACGCGGTGCACGCCGAGTGGGACCACCGCATCCGCCGCTACCGCGCCGGGTGGTGCAGCGTGTTCACATCCCCGCCATACCCGCAGCCTGCAAGCTTCACGGCACCCGCGTCGCCTGGTGAAGCGCGGCGCCTGGCGCACCGGCTCACCGCGCTGCGGGGCCGCCCGCAGCGCGCAGGCGGGCGCGATCACGGCGGCGACACCTTGCACGCCGCGGCGCTGGTGGACGCGGGTGTGGACCAGCGCCTGGGCCGCACACCCGACCCGCGCCTCCACCAGCGGCAGCAGCGCCTGCCCGCACCGCTGGCGGTGCTGCTGCTGGTCGATGCCTCGCGCTCCACCGCGGGGCCGGGCTGGGCGGGCTCGGCGTCGGTGCTGCACGACATGCAGGCCAGCGCCCTCACCACCGCGCTTGCCCTGCAGAGCCTGGGTTACCGCACCGCCGTGTCCGCCTTCTCCAGCCACGGCCGCCACCGGGTGTTCATGCCCAGCCTCAAGGCCTGGGGCGAACCGGTGAAGGGACGGGGTCTGCCGGTGTTGCCGAGCGAAGGCTCCACCCGGCTGGGCGCGGTGCTGCGCCACGGCCTGCACCTGTGCCGCACCGATGCACAGCAACACCCCGGCTGGCGGCGCGTGGTCCTGCTGGTGACCGATGGGGAGCTGCACGATGTGGACGTGCACGACCCGGCCTACCTCGGCGCCGACCTGCAGCGCGCGCTGAGCGAAGCCGCTCGCCAGGGCGTGGGTGTGGGCAGCCTGCTGTGGACCGGCGGCACGCTGCGCCCGGCCGACCCCGCGTTCGACCACGCAACCCGCCGCCGCGTGCAGCACCCACGCGGGTTCGAGCAGGGTGTGTTCGCCGTGCTGCGCGCGCTGCTGTAGCCCGCCCGACCCCGGGAACCGCACGGTGTGGGGTGTACTTCGATGCATCGACGCCATCGATCGTGTTCATGAAAAACAATCACTTTCAGGTGTTGAACTTCGCCCCTACAGTCGCACCCAAGACAAGCCGACACCAGAACAAACAGGAGACATCGACATGCACAAAGTCCTCAGCGGCATCCGGGTGCTGGAGCAAGGCACGTTCATCACCGGACCGGCCGCGGGCATGTTCCTGGCCGACCTCGGCGCCGAGGTGATCAAGCTGGAGCAGCCGGGCACGGGTGACCCGTTCCGCTCGTTCAAGGGCGGGCTCTACAGCCCCCATTTCCAGACCTACAACCGCAACAAGCGCAGCATCACGCTCAACCCCAAACTGCCGCAGGACGCGGCCGTGTTCGACGAGCTGGTGAAGGACGTGGATGTGTACATCCAGAACTTCCGCCCGGGCGCGGCGGACCGCCTGGGTGCGGGCGAAGCGCGGTTGCGCGAACTCAATCCCCGACTCATCTACTGCGCCATCAGCGGCTTTGGCCAGACCGGGCCCGCCGCGGGTCGCCCGGCCTACGACTCGGTGGCGCAGGCCGCCAGCGGATTCCTCAAGCTGCTGGTCAACCCCGGCAACCCACGCGTGGTGGGCCCGGCGGTGGCCGACGCCATGACCGGCATCTACGCCGCCTACGGCATCCTGGGCGCGCTGGTGGAGCGCAGCCGCACAGGGGTTGGCCGCAAGGTCGAGGTGTCGATGCTGGAGGCCATGTGCCACTTCAACCTCGATGCCTTCACCCACTATTTCTCCGAAAACGAGATCATGGGTCCGTTCAGCCGTCCGAGCGTCTCGCAGTCGTATGTGCTGGAGTGCGCCGACGGCTTGTGGATCGCCCTGCACATGTCCTCGCCTGAAAAATTCTGGCAAGGGCTGGCCAACGCCATCGAGCGTCCGACGCTGTTTGAAGACGCGCGCTTCGCAACGCGCGATGCGCGCATCGCCCACCAGGACGAGCTGATCGTGTTGCTCGGCGGTCTGTTTCGCCAGCACGACCGCGCCACCTGGTGCCAGCGCCTGGAGGCCGAAGACGTGCCGCACGCGCCGATGTACGACACGCAGGAAGCCATGCAGGATCCGCAGGCCAAGCACCTGCAGCTCAAGGTGAGCGCACCCCACCCCGAAGGTGGTGAGTGGCACACCATCCGCTCACCGGTGAGCTTTGACGGCGAGCGTGCGCTCGAGGTCACGGCGCCGCCCACGCTGGGGGCCGACAACGACGCCATCGTGGAACCCATCCGGGAACGCCTGCGCACCGCAAGCCCCACACCCGCCTGAGATGCCCCCGAGAAAAAACGAAGAGAGAGACAACATGAATCCATCGAACGAAAACGAATTGACCCAGGCGGTGCTGGAGCGCCTGAGCGGTGCCACCGATCCGCGCTTCGCGCAGGTGATGACCTCGCTGATCAACCACCTGCACGCCTTCATCCGCGAGGTGGATCTGAAGCCCGACGAGTGGATGAACGGCATCCAGTTCCTCACGGCGGTGGGACAGGCGTGTGACGACAAGCGCCAGGAGTTCATCCTGCTGTCCGACACGCTGGGCGCGTCGATGATGGTGGTGATGCTGGACCAGGCGCGTGCGATGGCGAAAGACCGCACCCGCCTGAACGCCACCGAAGCGACCGAGGCCACCCACGCCACGGTGCAGGGCCCTTACTACTGGGAAGGTGCACCCGAGCAGCCGCTGGGCGCCAACATCGCCGAGGGTGTGGTGGGCGAGCCCACCTTCTACAGCGGGCGCATCTTCGACACCGCGGGCCAGCCGCTCAAGGGCGCCTTGCTCGACATCTGGTCGGGCGATGGCGAAGGCAACTACGACATGCAGATCGCCGGTGCCGGCATGGCCGCCCGTGCGCGCATCCGAACCGACGACGAAGGCCGCTACTGGTTCTGGTCCATCCGGCCTTCCTACTACCCGGTGCCGGTGGACGGCCCGGTGGGCCGCATGCTCGACGGCATGGGGCGCCACCCCAACCGCCCCGGTCACATCCACATGGTGGTGTCCGCCACCGGGCATGTGCCGGTGACCACCCACCTGTTCGTGGCCAACAGCCCTTACCTCGATTCCGACGCGGTGTTCGGCGTTCGCCCGAGCCTGATCGTGGAGTACGAATCGCACCCCGCCGGCCAGGCCCCCGATGGTCGTGTGATGGACAGCACCTACTGGTCTGCCCACTACGACTTTCACCTTGAACCCCAAGCCGCCTGACGAGAACACCCCATGAAAATCGGCAAAGAAACCGTTCCCCGCACCGCCATCTGCACGTCGGATGAGAACACCATCGTCGTGCGCGGCCAGGACCTGTGCCAGGACCTGATCGGTCACCTGTCCTTTGCGGACTACTTCTTCCTGCTGCTCACCGGGCGCAAGCCCGACGCGGCCTGCAGCGCGGTGCTCAACGCGACCCTGGTGGCGATTGCCGAACACGGGTTTGTGCCCAGCGTGCAGGCCAGCCGCATGACCTTTGCGGCGGCACCCGATGCGCTGCAAGGCGCGGTGGCTGCGGGCATCCTGGGCTGCGGCTCGGTGATCCTGGGCGCGTCTGAAACCGCCGGCCGTCTGTTTGCCAGCGTGGCCGCGCGCATGGAAGCCGGCGTGTCCCTGGACGACGCGGCCACCGAGGCCATCACCGAGCTCAAAGCCGCGCGCCGCGCCATCCCGGGCTACGGCCACCCGTTGCACAAGGCGCGCGACCCGCGCGTGGACCGCCTCATCGAGGTGGCCACCCAGGCCGGCGCCGACCTGCGTTACGTGCACATCGCGCAGGCGCTGGAGCGCGTGATCCCCGGCATCGTCGGGCGCGAATTGCGCATGAACGTGTCGGCCGCCATTCCTGCCGTGCTCATGGGCGTGGGTTTTCCGGTGGTGTCGTTGCGCGGCGTGCCCATCCTCGCGCGCACGGCCGGCCTCATTGCCCACCTGGCCGAAGAGGCCGAGCAGCCCAGCGGTTTTGCGCTGTCCTACCAGGCCACGCGCGAGCTGCAGTACGACGGCGTTTTGCCCGACGGTTTCGGGGCGCACGCATGATGCGCGCGCCACCCTGTTTCTGGTTTTTCGGCGCCGCGTCCTGAAGGAGGATCGCCCGCCATTGTTCGGTTCCCGCTTGCTTTCTTTCAACCATAAACGGGCTTTGCCCAAGACAGGAGACAACTTCCATGCGCTCGAAGATCAAATTGCTCAGCGGCCTTGTGCTGGGTCTGGTGTGCGGCTTTGCGAATGCCCAAGCCACCGACTGGCCCACCAAGCCGATCCGGATCGTGGTGGGCTTCGCGGCCGGCACCCCACCCGACATCTTTGCCCGGATGTACGGCGACTACGCGTCCAAGAAACTCGGCGTGGCGGTCATCGTTGACAACAAGCCGGGTGCGGCGGGCAACCTGTCCACCGACATCGTGGCCAAGGCCCCGGCCGACGGCTACACCTTCCTCTACAACCTCTCGACGGCGTTCACGATCAACCCGTTCATTTACTCCAAGCTCCCGTTCGATCCCGAGAAGGATCTGGTGCCCGTGGCCACCACCATGCGCCAGGGCCTGGTGCTGATCACCAACCCGAACTTCCCTTCCAAGACCATCCGCGATCTGGTCGCTGCGGCCAAGGTCAAGCCCGGTGCCTACTCGCACGCCTCCTACGGCGCGGGCAGCCCGTCGCACCTGATCGTGGAGTGGTTCAAGGAAGAGGCCAAGATCGACATGCTGCACGTGCCGTACCGCGCCAGCCCCGTGGCCGATCTGCTCGGTGGCCAGGTGGACACGCTCATGGAGCCCATCGCCACCGCATCGCCCCTGATCGCCAGCGGTCGCGCCAAAGCCCTGGCCTACTCGGACACCACGCGCCACCCGTCGATTCCCGATGTGCCCACCCTGTCTGAAGTGGTGCCCGGCCTGAGCGTGACCTCGTGGCACGGCATCTGGGCCGCATCGGCCACGCCGGCCGCCGTGTTGACCCGTTTCAACAGCGTGATGGTGGAAGCCGCCAACGACCCCGACATGCAGAAGCGCATCCGCGCCCTGAACGTCGAACCCCTGGGCGTGTCGCGCGCCGAGATGGCGTCGATGGTGCGCCGCGATGCCGAGATCTTCGGTCGCATCGTCAAGGCGAAAAACATCACCCTGGACTGAGCGTCCCCGCTCGGCAAAGCCGCCCCTTCGGGGGCGGCTTTTTTTTGGCCCGCCGTGTGTCAGCCGCCCTTGGGCAAGCTGCTGTTGAAGCCGAGCTTTCGAACGATCGCCGAAAACGAGCGCACCTCGGGCGAGGGGTGGTCGGCCTTGCGCCGCAGGATGCCGGGCGTGCGGATCGGCGTGGGGCTTTCGATCGGAATCGCCTTGAGCGCGCGGCCCGGCGGCACCACGCTGCCCGAGACGATGGTGGCGATGTCGATGCGCTCGACCAGCGACAGCATGGGGTTGACCGTGTTCATCTCGGCCACCACCCGGGGTTCGGCACCGCTGGCCACAAAACACTCGTCGAGCAGCGTGCGGGTGGCGAACTCCTTGGGCAGCAACACCATGGGCTGGCGGTGCAGCTCCACCATGCGAACGCGCCGGCGCCGGGCCAGCGGGTGCCCGGTCCCGACCACCAGCACCATCTCTTCGTTGTAGAGCGGCTCGAACACCAGCCCGCTCAGCGCGGCGGGGCGGTAGGAGATGCCGAGGTCGAGATCGCCCGAGCGCACCTGGCTCACGATGTTGTCGGCGCTGAGCTCCTGCACCGACATGTGCACCGTGGGATGGCGCTTCATGAAGATCGCCACGCATTCCGGAATGAACCCGAGGTTGAAGGAGTGCGTGGCACCCACCCGCACGCGGCCCTGCAGTTCACCGCCCACCTCCTTGAGCGCGCCCACGCCCTGATCCACCTCTTGAATGGCCCGCGTGGCGTAGGCCAGGAAGGTTTCGCCGGCCTCGGTGAGCGCCACACGTTTGCCCACCCGGTCAAAGAGCGGGCTGCCCAGTTCGTCTTCGAGCTGGCGGATCTGGTGCGACAGGGTGGATTGCGTGACGTGCACGCGTTCGGCAGCGCGCGTGAAACTCAGCGACGCCGCCAGCGCCGAGAAATACCGGAGATGCCTGAGTTCCATGCCACGTCCTTTTCAACGATTCATGGTGTCGATCGTATCAATCTAAATTCATCACTGTCATCGAATGTGATTCCTGCCTAGACTCGCGCGCACACCGGCGCTTTGGCGCAAACCCGAAGGAATCCCACGATGGCGCCGCAGACCCTGTTCGACAAACTCTGGCAGCGCCACCTCGTGCACGAAGATGCGTCGGGCAACGGCTTGCTGTACGTGGACCGGCACCTGGTCTACGAGGTCACGAGTCCGCAGGCGTTCGAAGGCTTGCGCATGGCCGGTCGGCGGCCATGGCGTGCGGACTCGGTGCTGGCCACGGTGGACCACAACATTCCCACCATCGCACGCCACCGAGTGGCCATCCACACCATCCCCGATCCCATGTCGCGCCTGCAGGTCGACGAGCTCGACAAGAACTGCAAGTCGTTCGGCATCCCGCTGTTCGGCCTGTCGGATCACCGGCAGGGGATCATCCATGTGGTGGGGCCGGAACAGGGCGCCACCTTGCCGGGCATGACGGTGGTGGCCGGCGATTCGCACACCAGCACGCACGGCGCGTTCGCCGCGCTCGCGTTCGGCATCGGCACCTCGGAGGTGGAGCATGTGCTGGCGACCCAATGCCTGCAGATGCAGAAGCTGGCCACGCTGAAGGTGCAGATCGATGGGCAGCTGGCATCCGGCGTCACCGCCAAGGACCTCGCGCTCGCGGTGATCCAGCGCCTGGGCAGCGCCGGGGGCGCGGGCTGTGCGCTGGAGTTCTGTGGCCCGGCCGTGTCGGCGCTGTCGATGGAAGGGCGCATGACGCTGTGCAACATGGCCATCGAGGCCGGCGCGCGCGTGGGCCTGGTGGCGGTGGACGACACCACCATCGACTACCTGTCCAGCCGGCCCATGGCACCCACCGGCGCGCACTGGGAGGCCGCCTCCCTGTACTGGCGCAGCCTGGTGAGTGACGAAGGTGCCCACTTTGATCACACGTTGCACATCGACGCCGCCTCGATCGCACCCATGGTGACCTGGGGCACCTCGCCCGACATGGTGTTGCCGATCACGGGCCAGGTGCCCGACCCGGCCGACGAGCCCGATCCCGTGCGCCGAGGCGCCATGCAGCACGCGCTGGCCTACATGGGCCTGGAGGCGGGTCGGTCGCTGGACAGCGTCACCGTGGACAAGGTCTTCATCGGTTCCTGCACCAACGCACGCATCGAAGACCTGCGCGCTGCCGCAGCGGTGATACAAGGTCGCCGCGTGGCGGCCAACATCCAGCTGGCGCTGGTCGTCCCGGGCTCGGGCCTGGTCAAGGCGCAGGCCGAGGCCGAGGGCCTGGACCGTGTGTTCACCACAGCCGGTTTTGAATGGCGAGAGCCGGGTTGCTCGATGTGCCTGGGCATGAACGACGACCGGCTCCAGCCCGGCGAGCGCTGCGCCTCGACCTCCAACCGCAACTTTGAAGGCCGCCAGGGTGCCGGCGGGCGCAGCCACCTGGTGAGCCCCGCGATGGCCGCCGCGGCCGCGATCGCGGGTCGGTTTGTCGACGTGACCCGGAGCTTTGCATGACCCCACCCTCGAACGCGTGGACCGCACTGCAGGGTCTGGTGGTCCCGATCGACCGCGCCAACGTCGACACCGACGCGATCATTCCCAAGCAGTTCATGAAGTCGATCCGCCGCACCGGCTATGGCGACAACCTGTTTGACGAATGGCGCTACCTCGACGTGGGCGAGCCCGGGCAGGACTGCACACACCGACCGCGTCGCCCGGATTTTGTGTTGAACCAGGCTCGCTACAGCGGCGCCACCGTGCTGCTGGCAAGAAACAACTTCGGCTGCGGCTCCAGCCGGGAGCACGCGGTCTGGGCGCTGCGCGATGCCGGCATCCGCGCCTTGATCGCCCCCGCCTTTGCCGACATCTTCCAGGGCAACTGCCTGAAAAATGGCCTGCTGCCCATCGTGCTGGACGAGGCCGCGGTGCAGGCCCTGTTCGAGGCCGTCCATGCCCAACCGGGCTATGCGCTCGGCATCGACCTGGCCGCCCAGACCGTCACGCTGCCGGGCGGCGAGGCACTGCGCTTTGCCATGGACGCCGAGCGCAAGCAGCGGTTGCTGGAGGGCCTGGACGACATCGCCATCACCTTGCAGCACAGCGAAGCCATCAGGGCCTACGAGCGCCAGCGCTTTCTGCTGGAGCCCTGGCTGCGGCCGTGACCCGGCTCAGGTCAGGGCCAGCGCCATGAACGGGAAGATCGCGATCAGCAACAGCACCACCAGCATCACGCCCACGTAGGGCATGGAGCCGGCGAAGATGCTTTCCACCGACACGTTCGGGTCGTTCAGCGTGGACTTGACGGTGAACACCGAGATGCCGAAGGGCGGGGTGAGCAGACCGATCTCCACCGCGATGACGGTGATGATGCCGAAGTGGATCA
>LNFM01007432.1_pt1 | contig 17188 bp, 15 predicted proteins | sample 596031 | NCBI WGS metagenome assembly LNFM01 (sample SAMN04254537, study PRJNA301005) | activated carbon metagenome | isolation source: dual media filters at the Ann Arbor, Michigan drinking water treatment plant | place: USA: Ann Arbor | reverse complement strand
GGGTTTGGCCGCCAATTTGGCAGCATGGATGGGCCTCCGCCCGGCCTACCCATGCCGCCCAACCGAAGAAACGGACACAAGGACACGATGCCTGAAGTCATGTTCGCCGGGCCCGATGGTCGCCTCGAAGGCCGCTATCACCACGCCAAGCGCCCCAACGCCCCCGTGGCGCTTCTTCTTCACCCCCACCCGCTGCATGGCGGGACGATGAACAACCGCGTCGTCCACAGCCTCTACGGCAAGTTCCAGGCGATGGGCTTCTCCGTCCTGCGCTTCAACTTCCGTGGCGTCGGCAAGAGCCAGGGCCGCTATGATGGCGGCATCGGTGAGATCAGCGACGCCGCGGCGGCGCTGGACTTCCTGCAGACGGTGAACCCCAATGCCTCCATGCTCTGGGCCGCCGGCTATTCCTTTGGCTCCTATGTCGGCATGCAGCTGCTGATGCGCCGCCCCGAGATGGGCGGCTTCATCTCCATCAGCGCACCGGCCAGCCACTATGATTTCGGCTTCCTCGCCCCCTGCCCCTGCTCGGGCATGATCCTGCATGGCGAGGATGACGAGCTGGTGCCGGTCAACAGCGTCCAGAAGCTGGTGGATAAGCTGAACACCCAGAAGGGCGTCACCATTGACTACCGCACCATCCCGCAGGCCGGCCACGTCTTCACGCCGGAGCAGGTGGAAACCATCAGCGGCATGGCGGAGGACCACGTCCTCTCCGTGCTGAACCGCAGCCGGATGGCACTCGCCGCCGACTGAGGCCGTGCGCCTTGCCCGAATCAGCCGGCCCCGCATCCGCGGCGGCCGGCTTTTTCTTGACCGGAGTTCCCCCATGCTCGCCCGCCGCAGCCTGCTCGCCGCCCCCGCCCTTCTCGCAGCACCCGCTCACGCACAGGAATGGCGCCCCGACCGGGCGCTGACCATGATCGTCGCCTTCGCGGCCGGCGGCGGCACCGACCTCGCCGCCCGCACCATCGCCCGCTTCATGGAGCGGGACCTCGGCCAATCCGTCGTCGTCATGAACCGCCCCGGCGCCGGCGGCGAGATCGGCTTCACCGAGTTGGCCCGCGCGCGCCCCGATGGGTTGACCATCGGCTTCATCAACACGCCGCACATCGTCACCCTGCCCATCGAGCGCCGCACCCGCTTCCGGCTCGAGGATTTCTCCCTCATCGGCAACATCGTGGATGATCCGGGCGGCATCTGGGTCCGCGCCGATTCGCCCATTTCGGATTTCGCCGCCCTCCTGGCCGCCGCCCGCGCCCAGCCCGAGACCATCGGCTACGGCACCACGGGCGTGGGCTCGGATGACCACCTGGCCATGCTGGCCCTCGAACGCAAATCCGGCGCGCGCTTCCTGCACGTGCCCTTCGGCGGCTCGGCCCAGGTCAAGCAGAACCTCATGTCCCGCGCGATCCCCGTGGCCGTGATGAACGTGGCCGAGGGCATCGCCGAGATGCGCCAGGGCGTGCTGAAGCCGCTGGCCCAGATGGGCACCACGCGCTGGGCGCCGCTGGCCGAGGTGCCGACCTTGCGCGAACTCGGCTTCGACGTGGTGGAGGGCTCGATGCGGGGCATGGCCGCACCCGCCGGCCTGCCGCCCGAGGTGCAGGCCCGCCTCGCGCTCTCGGTGCGGCGCACCGTGGCCGACAGCGACTTCCAGGCGAGTGCGGCACAGCAGAACCTGCCGCTGCGCTTCCTGGCCCCGCCCGAATATCTCGCCGAACTGACGGCGCTGCGCCGCAACTACCAGGCGCTCTGGGACCAGCATCCCTGGCGGGAGTGATGGCGTTCACCGGCGGGTAACCGGCCCCGCCTAGACTCCGGCCCCATCTGCTTGACCGGAGCCCCCCGATGATCCGCCGCGCCCTTGAAGGCCTCTCCATCCGCATGCTGCTCGGCGCGGTGATGGGCCTGCTCGCCCTCCTCGCCCTCGGCTTCGCGACGGAGCTGAGCCTGCGCGCCTGGGCCCGGCACAACGAGGCGGGCCGCATCGTGCAGATGGCCGAGGCGGGGCGGGACCTGTTCCGCGCCGCGGCCGCCATGCGCCTCGAGCGCGGCGAGACGCTCACCGCCCTGGCCGGCCCCGCGCCCGACCCCGAGGGCACGCGCATCCGCCCTCGCCGTGCCGAGGCAGAGGCCGCTTCCGGCATCGCCATCGCCGCCCTCAGGACCTCCGGCCTCACCCAGGAGGCGGAACGGCTGGAGCGCAGCCGCACCACGGTCGAGAGCCTCCGCCAAGGCGTGGACGCCGCGCTCCGCCTGCCGCGCGACCAGCGCCCCCAGGACCTGTCCCGCCGCTGGGCCGAGGGCAGCCTCACCTACGTCAACACCCTGCTCGCCATCACCGAGGCAGTGGAGGATCTGGCGCTCGGCCGGGACCCCGCGGTGGACCAGCTGATCGCGCTGCGCCGCGCCGGCTGGGTGGTGCGCAGCGCGGTGGGCGACGTGGCGCTCGCCATGTCCTCCGCCATCAGCGCGGGCCGCGGCTGGACGCCGGAGGAGGCGCGGGCCGCGCTGCGCGCCCAGGGCCAGGTGGATGCCGCCTGGAACCAGCTGCAGCAGGCCGGCGCCCGCCTTCCGGCACCGCTGCGCGAGGCGATGGCCACGGCGATGCCGATGGTCACCGGCCCGCTCGCCGCCCAGCGCGAGACCTTCATGCTGCCCCTGCTGCGCGGCCAGCAGGCCGAGGTCGAGCAGGCCACCTTCCGCAACCCGCAGGTCGCGGGCCTCGCCAGCGTGAACACCGTGCCGAATGCGGCCTTCGACGCGATGGTGGCGCATGCCCGTGCCAACGACGTACAGGCCGCCTGGGGCCTCTCCGGCGGCCTCGCCCTGCTGGCGCTCGCGCTGCTGCTGGCCGCCGGCGGGCTGGTCGCCACGCAGCGCCTGGTGCTGCGCCCGCTGGCCCGCGCCACCGCCGCGATGGACCGCCTTGCCGCGCGCGACCTCGCCGTCGAGATCCCGGACCGCGAGCGCCGCAATGAGATCGGCGCCATCGCCCGCGCGGTGCAGCACTTCAAGGAGGGGCTGGTCGAGGGCGAGCGCCTCGCCGCCGAGCAGGCCGCGACGCAAGCCGCCCGCCTCGCCCGCGCCGAGACGCTGAGCCGCGCGACCGATGGCTTCGAGGCCCGCGTCGGCGAACTGGTCGGCGCGCTCGCCGCCGCCGCCACGGAACTCGAGGCCAATGCCGCCGCCATGACCGGCACGGCCGAGCAGGGCGAGGCCCAGGCCGGCGCCATCGCCCGCGCCGCCGCAAGCAGCCGCTGCGGCATCGAGAGCGTCGCCGCCGGCGCCGAGGAGCTGACCGCCTCCATCGGCGAGATCACGCGCCAGGTCATGCAGTCCCGCAGCGTCGTGGATGCCGCCGTCGCCGAGAGCCACCGCACCGATGGCGTGGTCCGCGAATTGGCCGCCGGTGCCACGCGCATCACCGAGGTGGTCACGCTGATCCGCCAGATCGCCTCTCAGACCAATCTCCTGGCGCTCAACGCTACGATCGAGGCGGCCCGCGCGGGTGAGGCCGGCAAGGGCTTCGCCGTCGTCGCCGGCGAGGTGAAGATGCTGGCCGAGCAGACGGCCAAGGCGACCGAGGAAATCGCCTCCCAGATCGGCCAGATCCAGGCCGCGACGACGGATGCGGTCAGCGCGATCCGCGGCATCGCCGGCACAGTGGGCCAGGTGAGCGAGATCACCGCCGCCATCGCCGCCTCGGTCGAGCGGCAGGAGGGGGCGACGCGCGCCATCAGCGGCCATGTGCAGGAGGTGGCCTCCGGCACCCGCGCGGTGAGCGAGAGCATCGCGACCGTGACGGATCTGGCCGGCTCCACCGGCCGCGCGGCGGGCCAGGTGCATGAGGCGGCGGGCGAACTCTCCCGCTACGCGTCCTCGACCCAGGCGGAGCTGGGCCGCTTCCTCACCGAGGTGAAGGCGGCCTGAAGCGGTTCAGTTGCCCACGCGGATCAGGCATTCCGGCGTGATCTCGGCCAGGCTGTTCACGCCGAGCAGCGCCATGTTCCGCTCCAGTTCGCCCAGCAGCAGCGCGATGGCGCGGTCCACGCCCTCGCGGCCCGCGACGGCGGCCGCATGCAGCATGGGCCGGCCGATGAAGACGAAGTCGGCGCCCAGGGCCAGCCCCTTCATCACATCGGTGCCGCGCCGGATGCCGCCATCCAGCATCACCGTGATGTTGGGCGCCGCCGCCCGGATCTCGGGCAGCACGCGCAGTGGTGCGGAGGTGCCATCGAGCTGCCGGCCGCCATGGTTGCTGACGATGATGCCATCCGCCCCCTCGGCGGCCGCGCGCGCCGCATCCTCGGGGTGCATGACACCCTTCACGATCAGCCAGCCCGGCCAGCGCCGGCGGATCAGCGCCAGATGCTCCCAGTTCAGGTGGTCCCGCGCGGTGAAGTCGCGCAGCACATTGCTGGCCAGGATGGGCGCGCCGCGCTCGGCGAAGCTGTTCTCGAAATGCGGCATGCCGTGCAGCCGCCAGGTCTTGAGGAAGGTGTTGAGCGACCACATCGGGTGGGTGATGCCATCCAGCGCCAGCCGCAGCGAGGGGCGCAGCGGCGTGGAGAAGCCGTTGCGGACATTGTTCTCGCGGTTGGGCAGCACGGCCGTGTCCACCGTCAGCAGCAGCGTGCCGAAGCCCGCCGCCGCCACGCGGTCCACCAGCGCCTCGACGCGCGTCGCATCGCCCGGCAGATAGGCCTGAAACCAGGCGTCCGGATTGGCCGCGATCACCTCCTCCATCCGGATCAGCGAGGAGCCGGAGAGGATCATCGGCACATTGGCCGCGCGCGCGGCTTCCGTCAGCACGATGTCGCCGCGATAGGCCACCAGCGCCGAGAGCCCCATGGGCGCGATGCCGAAGGGGGCCGCCCATTCCCGGTTGAAGACCGTGGCCTTGGTGCTGCGCTTCGACACGTCCCGCAGCACACGCGGCACGAAGCCGTATTCGGTGAAGGCCCGCGCGCTGTCGCTCAGCGCCGCGTTGCGCTCGGTGGCGCCGGCCACATAGCCGAAGATCGGGCGCGGCAGATGGCGGCGGGACATGGTCTCGAAATCATCGAGGCAAAGGGCGCGTTGGGCGATGCGGGTGCTCATGCTGCGATTTTGTCACGCATCAGGGCCGCAGCGCCAGATGGCGGGGGCGCTTGATCACGCGACGGGCGATGGCGCGGCGGGGATCGTGCGGCGCCGCGCATCCAGGTCGGCGAGGGCGGCGGCGTCGCGCAGCGTGTCGCGGCCCTGCGCATGCGCCAGGGCGGCGTGCCGCAGCAGCACGGCCCGGCGCCCTGGGTCCCGCTCGACCTCGAGCACGGCCGTCAGCACCTCCAGCAGGCGGATCAGCACGGCGGCCGAGCCCGCGGCGCTCATGCGGATGAGGTGGAACATGGCATCCGTCAGGCCTGCGTAGTCGGTCACCCGGCGGAACAGGACCACGCGACCGTCGCGCCGGAGGGCGGGTCCGGGCAGGTGGCGGTCGCGGCAGGCGCAGAGGGCGGCACCCAGGCGGTCGAGCACCGCCAGCGCGGTGAAGGGATCGTTCACGCCGGGCGAGAGCGCGCGGATCGCGATCTCGACCAGTTGCCGCACCGCGAATTCCAGATCCTGCGCGGCGGCCTGGCGCGGGCCGAGGGTGAGGGCGGCCCGCAGCCTTTCGGCCGCATCGGGGCCGCCATCCGCCCCCGCCACCCGGGCCACGGGAACGCCGGGGAAGAGGTAGTCGCCCGGCCGCGCCAGGAGGATGACGGTCACGCCGGCATCCGCCGCCCAGTCGGCCAGCCCCTCCTCGTCGAGGCTGCGGAGATAGCCGGTCGCCTCCAGCGTCACCGGGTGGCCATCCTCCGGCGGGCGCGGCGCATCCTCATCCGGATCCTCCTGGGTCAGGCGCGACATCGCGGCGCAGAGATCCTCATGGACGGCGGCGATCACCGTCTCGACATTGATCCCGGTGGCGACGTGATGGACGAACCAGACCAGCGTGGCGACGCAAAGCAGCGCCAGGATCAACGCGCCGGTGACACCCAGATGCGGGACGAAGGCCCCCTCGTCGAGCGAGCGCACCGTTCGCAGCACCACCAGCGCATACGCGAAGGTGCCGAGGAAAACGCCCAGCGCCATCTGGTTGCCGGGGTCACGCACGAAGTTGCGCAGCAGGCGCGGGCCCATCTGGCCGGAGGCCAGCGAGAGGGCCGCGATGGTGATGGAGAAGGTCGTCCCCGCGACGCCGATGGTGGAGGCCGCGACCGCCCCCAGCAAGGAGCGCGCCCCCGCCTCGCCGCCCGCATAGAGCCAGCCCTCGGGGATGACGAGCCCGCCGCCACCCCGGCGCTCCACCCAGACCGAGACCTCGCCCAGCAGGATGCAGGCCAGGACCAGCAGCGCGGGCCGCAGCCAGAAGGCATCGCCCAGCGCCTCCAGCCTGCCGCGGAGGTAATTGCTCATCCCTCGCCCTGCGATGGCGCCGGGCTGCGCTCCGCGCGCATCGCAGCAAAGCGCGAACGGGGCGCCGCCGCGCGGGGCTTCGGCCAGCCTTCGCGCTGGCGGGCGCGGTCGCCGTCGCTTTCCTCGGTCTGGTCGTGGAACAGGATCTGGGTGGTCGGGTAGGGCAGGTCTAGCCCGGCCTCGCTCATCGCGACCTTCACCGCCTCCACCGCGCGGTCCAGCGCATCCACCGCCTCGCGCCGCGCCGGCGGGTCGATCCAGAACCGCGCGACCATGTCGACGCCCGCCTCGCCGATGCCGGTGACCAGCGCCTCGGGTGGCGGGGTGGGCAGCACGCCCTCGGCGCCGCGCAAGGCGGTCACGATCACCCGGCGGGCCTCGCCGATGTCGTCGCCATTGCCGATGGTCAGCGGAAAGGAGAGCCGGCGCCGTTCATAGGCCGTGATCACCTCGATCTGGCTGGTGAAGAGCGCGGCGTTGGGGATGAGGATGCGCCGGTTGTCATAGGTGCGGAGCACGGTCGCGCGCACCCAGATATCCTCCACCGTGCCTTCGACGCCGCCCTGCTGGATCTGGTCGCCGATGCGGAAGGGGCGCGTCAGCAGGATCAGGATGCCGGCGAGCAGGTTCTGCAGCACGTCCCGGAAGGCGAAGCCGATGGCCACACCGCCGATGCCCAGCAGGTTGAAGAGATCCGCCGCCGAGACCGAGGGAAAGGCGACCGAAGCGGCGACGAGAAACCCCAGGAAGGCGCAGATGCCGCCGGCGATGCGGCCCAGCACGCCCGCGACATCGGCCGAGGCTTGGCGCAGCGCAAGCGCCCTTCGCACGCCGGCGCGGACCCCGCGCGAGAGCATGTAGCCCAGCCCGAAGACGATCAGCGCGATGATGAGACGCGGCAACACTTCCAGCGTCGCCGCGCCCAATTCGCTGAGGCGGCCGGTCGCTTCGGCGAACATCCGCGATCTCCCGAGGGCCAGGTCATCCGGCCCGCAGGGTTCGGGGCCAACTGCCCGGTCAACGGTCCGGCGGCGCTGGGGTTGCCCGCGGCCGGCCCTCTCCTAGGGCGCGTGGTTCGCCATCCAGTGCCGCGCGATGTCGCCCCGCCGGCAGACCCAGACCTGCGGCTGCGTCGCGACCCAGTCCAGCAGCTTCGCAAGGCCCGCCGCGCGCCCGGGATGCGCGATGATGCGGTTGTGCAGCCCCACGCTCAGCATGCGCCCGTTCGGCTCGCTGAGCAGCAGCTCCACCGCGCCCTTGATGTACTGGAAGAACTCCTCGCCCGTGGTCAGCGCTGTCCGCTGGAAGCGCACGTCGTTATGCGCGAGGTTGTACGGGAGAACCAGGCGCGGCGTGCCGCGCAGGTCGCGCCAATAGGGCAGCTCGTCATCATAGGCGTCGCTGTCATAGAGGTAGCCGGCCTCGGCCAGCAGGCGGCGCGTGTTCAGGCTCGGTGCGTAGCGCGTGTACCAGCCGAGCGGGGCCGTGCCGATCACGCGGGTGATGATGGCGGTGGCCTCCGCGATGCGTTGGCGCTCCTCCGCCTCCTCCATGCCGATATGCATCTCCCAGCGCAGGCCGTGGCCATCCACATCCCAGCCGGCCTCGCGCATGGCGGCGGTGGCCTGTGGCGTGCGCTCCAGCGCGCGGGCGACGGCGAAGACGGTGCAGGGCAATCCACGCTCGGTGAAGAGGCGATGCAGCCGCCAGAAGCCGACGCGGCTGCCGTATTGGAACATGCTCTCGGCCGCGAGGTCGCGCCCCTTCACGGGGGCGGTGCTGCCTTCGGTCAGCGCGTTCTCGCTGCGCGGGTCGCCATCGGGGAAGCTCTCCTCGCCCCCCTCCTCATGGTTGATGACGAAGTTGAGCGCCAGCTTCGCGCCGTTCGGCCAGCGGGGGTCGGGCGGGTTGCGGCCATAGCCTTCGAAATCGCGCATCACGCCGCCGATCGCTGGAGGGCGTCAGCCCGAAGGCGTGAACCGGCGGCGCAAATCATGCTTCCGACCCCGGGATGATGCCGGCCGGCAAGCCCGCGACATGGGCGGCCAGCTCGCCCGGGCGCGTCACCCAGAGCTGGTCCTGATGCGCCATGATGTGGCGCAGCGCCTGGCGCAGCGGCCGCAGCCGGTGCGGCTGGCCCAGGATGAAGGGATGCAGCACCACGCTGCACACCAAAGGCCGCTTTTCCGAAAGGCGCAGCATCTCGTCGAACTGGTCGGTCACCATCTCCGCGAATTCGCGCGCGCTGTGCTGGCGGGCGATCAGCGCCGGGCTGTCATTCAGCTCCACCGAATAGGGCACGGAGAGGATTTTTCCGGCGCGCGTGTTCATCCAGAAGGGCTGGTCATCGGCCGGCCAGTCCATGACGTAGGTGAAGCCGGCCTCCTTCAACAGGTCCAGCGTGACGGCGCTTTGCGCCACATAGGGGCCGAGCCAGCCCTTCGGCGCCGTGCCGGCGTGGCGCGCCAGGACATCCCGGCTTTCCTCGATCAGCCGGCGCTCATCCTCCTCCCAGAGGATGTCCTGGCGCTCGGAATTGCTGCGGCCATGGCCGATGAACTCATCGCTGCGCGCCAGCAGGGCGGGGCCGATCTCGGGGCAGGCCTCGAGCGCCGCGGAGTTGATGTTGTGGGCGGAGGGGATGCCCAGCTCATCCAGCATGTCCAGCATGTTCCAGAGGCCCACGCGGTTGCCGTAGTCGCGCCAGGCGTAGCTGCGCTGGTTCTGGATCGGCGCTGGGCTCGTGCTGTCGGAGCCGAGGCCGGCGCGATAGGCGAAATGCTCGATGTTGTTCACGACGAGCAGGGCGAGGCGCTTGCCGCCCGGCCAGTCATAGACCGGGCGGGAGGGGATGGCGCTGTGCGCGTAGCGGTTGTGGGCGGGGAGTTTCATGGGGCGATGCTCGCCCGGCCAGGGCGCGGTTTCAAGCCGGGTGTTGCCGGCCCGCGAAAGCGCGACGAACATGCGCCCAAAATCGGGAGGATGCGCGATGGATCGCGGATGGAACTGGCTGCGCGCGGAAGGCGCCCTGGCGCATTGGCAGGCGCTGTGCGATGCGGATGCCACGCTGGCGCATCGACTGCCCGGGGCAGAGGGGCGTTTCGCGCTGCGCCAGCCCGGCCTCGCCATCGCGCTGGACTTCACCCCTGGCCAGCTGCGCCTGACCGAAGGCGGGGACGCGCCCACCATCTTCAGCGCCGAGGCCGCCACCTGGGAGCGCTTCCTGCAGCCCATCCCCCCGCGCCACCACCAGAACCTGCTGGCCATGCGCATGCGCGTGCCGGACTTCTCGGCCGAGGGCGACCAGCTGGCCTGGGCGCAGCATGTGCATCTGGTCCGCCGCGTGCTCGACCTCGGCCGCTGGCTGGCGCGCGGCGAAACCGGCCCGGCGCCGGCGTCGCTGCGCCCGCGCCTCGGCATGCCCACCCCCTGCCCGCCCGCCCAGGGCCGCTACGTCACGGTGCGGGCCCAGGGGCGCGACTTCGTGCTGTATGGTGAGAGCAGCGGCGCGGGGCAGCCCATCCTCGGCATGCACACGGCGGGCTCCGATTCGCGGCAATTCCATCGCCTGATGGCCGAGCCGCGCCTGGCCGAAGCCGGCTTCGCGCTGACCACCTTCGACCTGCCGGGCCATGGCCGCTCCCCCGCCGTCGTGGAACCGGGCGCCTGGGCGCTGACCACCGACCTTTATGCCGAGCTGATCCTCGGCTTCCGCGAGGCCTGGGGCTTCACGGAGAATCCCGTGCTGCTCGGCGCTTCCATGTCCGGCGAGATCTGCCTTGAAATCGCCCTGCGCGCCCCGGAGCGCTTCGCCCAGATCGTGGCCTGCGAATCCTCCGAGCATATCATCGGCCGGCGGACCCCCTTCCCGGACCATCCGAAGGTGAATGCGGCGATCTTCACCCCGGAATGGATCGAGGGGCTGATGGCGCCCCAATCCCCCGCGGAATGCGCGGCCGAGATCTGGTGGCAATACAGCCAGGGCGGCGCCGGCACCTTCCCGGGCGACATCCTCTTCTACTCCGGTGATTGGGACGCGCGGGACCGCGTGCACCGGATTGATACGACGCGCTGCCCGCTGACCATGCTGACCGGCGAATATGATTACTCCTGCACGGCCGAGCATTCGGCCGAGACGGCGGCGAAGATCCCCGGCGCGCGCTTCCGGATGATGGAAGGCATCGGCCACTTCCCCTTCGCCGAAAATCCGGCGCGGTTCCTGGACTACCTGCTGCCGGCCATCACCTGACGCGGCGCGCTACTCGATCTTGATGCCGGCGGCGCGAATGATCGGCGCCCAACGCGCATATTCCTCGCGCACGAAGCGGTCGGTCGTCGCGGCGTCCATCCAGATCGCCTCGCTGCCCAGGTCCCGCAGGCGCGTCTGCATGAGAGGCGTGTCCAGCACCTCCTTGGAGACGGCCGACATGCGGTTCACGATCGGCGCGGGCGTGCCGCGCGGGGCGAACAACCCGGTCCAGGAGCGCACGGCGTAGTCGGGCACGCCGCCCTCGGTGACCGTCGGAAGATCGGGGCGGAGCGCCACGCGCTCGGCCGTGCAGACGGCGATGATGCGGACGCGTCCGGCCTCGGCGGGGGGGATCACGGTGGGCAGGTTCATGAAGCCGAGCTGGATGGTCCCCGCGATCAGGTCGCTCAGCACCGGGCCGCCGCCGCGATAAGGCACGTGCGTCATGTCCAGCCCCGTCCGCATGCGGAACAATTCGCCCGCCAGGTGGTTGGAGGAGCCGACGCCCGAGGAGCCGAAGCTCATGCCGCCCCGCATGGTGGGGATATGCGCGATCAGTTCCGGCACAGTCCGTACGGGCAGCGAGGGGTGGACCGCGATGACATTGGGCACATCCACCCACATCGCCATGCCGTGGAAGACCTCGCGGACGTCATAGCCCATCTCGCCCGAGATGAGCGGATGGAACACATGGTTGGAGGCCGAGGAGACGAAGAGCGACTGCCCATCCGGCCGCGCCCGCATCGCGGCCCCCATGCCGACGGCACCACCGCCGCCCGGCCGGTTTTCCACCAGGAAGGGCTGGCCCAGCCGCGCTTCCAGCTGCGGCGCGAACAACCGCGCCACCACATCATTCGAGCCGCCAGGCGCCCAGGGCACGATCATGGTCACGGGCCGCGTCGGCCAGGCCTCCTGCGCCCGCGCCCCGGTGGGAAGGGCCAGGGTGGGAAGGGCCAAAGCGGGAAAGGCCAGCAGCGGGGCAGCAAGCAGGGGGCGGCGACGCATGGGCAGAATCCTCCGTGTTTGCGCCTCTATACCATGCCCCGCCGTGGCTGGAATCGCGGTGAATGGCGAAGACGGCGCGTCCGGGTTAAGACGATCGGGAATGGCGTGAAACGAGAGCGATGATGCGGCCCCTTTCCCTGATCGTGCTGGCGGCGGCCCTGGCGGCCTGTGCCCAGGACCATAACGGCATCGCCACCAGCGGCGGTGATACCTTCGTTCTGGACGGCCAGGGCATCAGCGGGCGCGGCGCAGTGGAGAATGGCCTGGCCCAGGCCCAGAGCTTCTGCGGTGAGCATGGCCGCCTCTTCGTGCTGACCAACAGCCAGGTCGGCTCCAACAGCTATCGGCTGGAATTCCGCTGCATCGCCATGAACAACGTGCCGCCGGCGCCCCCGGTGGCCAGCGCCCCGCCGCCCGCGCCGCCGCGCAACGCGCGCGGCCGCCGCGCCGCGCCCGCCACCGGGCAGGAGGTGGCCAGCAGCGGCCGCCCGCTCAGCTTTCCCGCCAGCCTCCCCGCGTTGACGGAGCCGCCCGCCCCGGTGGTCTGGAGCCTTGGCACGGCCAATGTGCCCCCCGCCCTGCCGCCGGTGGCCACCACGCCGCTCTTCGCCCCGGCGCAGGGCATGGTCCTCGCGGTGCCGCCATTGACCGGCCCCCGCCTGCCGCCCCCGGACAACTCGCAGCTGGTCGCGCTGCCCCGGCTGGATGCGGTGGCGACGCCCGAGCGCGCGCAGGCCATCCCGGCGGCGGCCATGGCCCCGCAGGCGGCCCCCGCTGCGAGCCAGGCCGTGCTGACGCGCGAGCCCTTGCCGCCGGTGGGCACCCTGCCGCTGCTGCAATCCCAGGCGCCCAGCCCGCCCAGCTTCGCCGCCACGCAGCCCGTGCTGCGCGATGACCCGCTGCCGCCGATCCAGGCACAGCCGCTGGCCGCGCCGGCGCTGAGCACGCCGCCGCCGAGCTTCGGCCTGGTGGTCCCCAGCCCCACGCCGCTGCCCGGCGCCAGCAGCTCGCTGCCGCCCATCGCGGGCGGCAGCACGCGGCCACTGGCTTTGCCGGGGGGAAACCCCTCCACCCTCCCGGGCAGCACGACTGGCTTCACCCAGGGGTTCCGCTGAACAGAAGGGGTTGCTCAGTCGTAGACCTGGCTGAGCGTCTCGGCGACGAGGCAGGGGCGCGCATTGCCCTCCACCTCCATCTCATTCTCCATGGTCAGGCGCACGCCGCCCGGGATGGGGTCGCAGGCCTTCAGCGTCAGATGCAGCCGCACGCGGGAGCCTGAGGGCACCATTGCCGTAAAGCGCACCTTGTTGCTGCCGTAATTCAGCGCGCGGGAGCGGTTCTTGATGGAATAGACCAGCGGCGACAGGCGCGGCAGGAGGGAAAGCGTCAGGAAGCCATGCGCGATGGTCTTCCCGCCCGGCAATTCACGCGCCGCACGCTCGGCATCAATGTGAATCCATTGGTGGTCACCCGTCGCCTCGGCAAAGAGGTCGATGGTGCGCTGGTCCACCGTGTACCACTCGCTGGTGCCGAGCTTCTTGCCGACCCATTCGGCCATGTCGGCGGGCTTTTCGATTTCGAGCATCCTGCGTTCCTCCGCTTGCTTGTCCGCAAGCTTGGGCAGGCCTTGGCTAATCGTCCAGCCCCACCAGGCTGCGCGCAAAGTCCCGCGCCTCGAAGGGGCGGAGATCGGCCGCCTTCTCGCCCACGCCCACCGCATGGACCGGCAGGCCGAATTCCTGGGCGAGCGCCACCACCACGCCGCCCTTGGCCGAGCCGTCGAGCTTGGTGACGACGAGGCCCGTCACATCCACCATCTCCTTGAAGACGCGCACCTGGCTGACCGCGTTCTGGCCGGTGGTGGCGTCCAGCACCAGCAGGGTGGAATGGGGGATGGTGGCATCGTCGCGCTTGAGCACACGGACCACCTTGCGCAACTCCTCCATCAGCGCCGACTTGTTGTGCAGCCGCCCGGCGGTATCCACCAGCAGAACGTCCACGCCCGCGGCCCGCGCATCGCGCAACCCATCGAAGGCGAGGCCGGCGGCATCGGCGCCGGGCTTGGCGGGGGCCACGACATGCGCGCCGGTCCGCTCGCCCCAGACCTGCAATTGCTCGACCGCGGCGGCGCGGAAGGTGTCGCCCGCCACCATCCAGACCTTCAGGCCCTCGGCGCGATACTGCTCGGCCAGCTTGGCGATGGTCGTGGTCTTGCCGGTACCGTTCACGCCCACCACGAGCACGACATGCGGCGCATGAGCGCGGGTGATGACCAAGGGCTGCGCCACAGGGGCCAGGATGGCGGCGATCTCCTCGGCCAGCGCCGCCTTCACCTCGGCATCCGTGACCTCGCGGCCGAAGCGGTTCCGGCGGAAACCCTCCACGATCCGCCCGGATGCGCTGACGCCGAGGTCGGCGCCGATCAGCATTTCCTCCAACTCCTCCAGCGCCGCGTCATCCAGCTTGCGCTTGGTGAAGACGCTGCCGATGGCATCCGTCAGCTTGGCGGTGGAACGCGCCAGCCCGGCCTTGAGGCGGCCGAAGAAACCCTGCGCCTGGACGGGCGGCGGGATCTCCATGGGCGGAAATTCGATCGGCGGCGGCGCCTCGGGCGGCGGCGGCTCGCGGATGGGCTCGGGGGATGGCGGTGGCGTTTCGGGCGGCGTCGGCGGCTGCACCGGCTCGGGCGAGGGCGGCGGCAATTCGACCGGCGGCTGCGGGACGCCGCTCTGTTCAGGAGGTTGCCCAGCGGGCGGGGGGGCCTTGCCCGTCAGCTTGCCCCAGAGATCGCGCAACGCCATCAGGCGGCCTCCGCCATGAGAATGCGCCCATCGCTGCCGGTGACGCGGGCCTGCACCAGGCTGCCGCGCGTGGCGCCGGGCACGCGGATCGGCGCGAAATGCTGCGTGTGACCCATGCCATCGGCCTCCATCAGGCATTGCTCGGTGCGGCCGATGCGGCCGGAGAGGAAGCGCGCGCGCTCCGCCTCGCCCGCCAGGCGCAGCCGCGCCGCGCGTTCGCGGCGGAGGGGCATCGGGATTTGCGGCATGCGGGCGGCAGGCGTGCCGGCCCGCGCCGAATAGGGAAAGACGTGCAGGAAGGCGAGGCGCGCCTCGGCCACCAATTCCAGCATCGCGCATAGATGCTCCTCCGTTTCCGTCGGAAAGCCGGCGATGAGGTCGGCCCCCAGCGCCGCGTCCTGACGCATAGCGCGGGCGCGGGCGGAAAGTTGCAGGAGATCGGCGCGGGAATGGCGGCGCTTCATGCGCTTGAGCATCAGGTCATGCCCATGCTGGGCCGAGAGATGGAGATGCGGCATCAGCCGCTCCTCCTCGGCGAGGACACGCCAGAAATCCTCGGTGAGCGCGGCCGGATCGAGCGAGGAGAGGCGCAGGCGCGGCAATTCCGGCACCCCGCGCAGCACGGCGCGGATCAGCCCGGCGAGGTCCGGGTGGCTGGCCAGGTCCACCCCGGTCAGCACGATCTCGGCATGGCGGGTCGCTAGGTCGCGCGCCGCCGCCACCGCCTCGGCGATGGGCAGGGCACGCGCCGGGCCGCGGCCCTGCGGGATGATGCAGAAGGTGCAGGCGTGGTCACAGCCCTGCTGCACCGCGAGGAAGCCGCGCGTGGAGCCGCCGGCCGCGATGCCCATCGGCGCCTCGCGCCGGATTTCGCCCACGGGCGCGACCCAGGCAGCCGGGTTCAGCTTCGCGCCATTGCCGATGACGCGCACCACGCCGGGCAGGCTGGCCCAGCTGTCGGGCGCGATCTGCGCGGCGCAGCCTGTCACCAGGATGGGCCGGCCCGGCGCTTCGCGCGCGGCGCGGCGGATGGCCTGGCGCGCCTGGGCTTCGGCCTCGCCCGTGACGGCACAGGTGTTCACGATCAGGGCGTCGGCGAAGCCGGCGCGGGCCGCGAGGCCGCGCATGGTCTCGCTCTCGGCGATGTTCAGCCGGCAGCCGAAGGTCAGGGTGTCAGCCAAGGGTGAGCTCGCCCTTGAAGGAGGTGGCCACCGGCCCGCTCATCAGCACATGCCCGTCGGCGCGCTGCTCGATGACGAGGTCCCCGCCCGGCAGCGTCACGGTGCAGCGCGCCTCCACCAGCCCACGTCGCCGCGCATTGACCAGGGCGGCACAGGCGCCGGAGCCGCAGGCGAGGGTATAGCCCGCACCGCGCTCCCAGACGACGAGCTTCAGATGGTCCCGCGCCAGAGCCTGCACGAAGCCGATATTGGCGCGTTCGGGCAGCAAGGGGTGGTGTTCAAGTTCCGGCCCGATGCGCGGGACATCCAGCGCATCGAGGTCCGCCACGAAGAAATTCGCGTGCGGATTGCCCATGGAGCAGCAGGCGGCGTCGCTCACGCCATCGGCCTGCATGGGCACATGCAGCGTGTCCATCTCGCGCGCCAGCGGCACATCCTGCCAGCCCAGGCGGGGCGGGCCCATATCCACGCGGATTGTGCCGTCCGCCAGGCGCTCGGCGCCCAGGAGGCCGGCGATGGTGCGGATGGAAATGCTTTGCCGCCCGCTCTCCGCCAGCACCAGCGAGGCGGCGCAGCGCGTGCCATTGCCGCAGGCGCCCGCCTCGGTGCCGTCGGAATTGTGGAAGCGGAAGAAGACATCGGCGTCCTGCGCCGGCTCCACGGTGATCAGCTGGTCGAAGCCCACGCCGCGATGCCGATCCCCCACCCATTGGATGGTCTCGGCGGGCAGCGCGAGGGGCTGCGCGCGCGCATCCAGGAATGGCTCGCGGCGTGCATCCAGCACGACAAAATCATTGCCCAGGCCGTGCATCTTGAGAAAGGGGACGTGCATGGCCTGCATATAGGGCATGCAAAGACTTGGCGCGAAGGGGTGGGGGGCCCTATGTGCTGGACGCATGATCCGTTTCCCCCTGATCCTCCTCGCCGCCGGGTTGCTGACGGCCTGTGGCAGCACCTTCTCCGCCAATGAATATTCGGCGCGTGCCGTGCAGCAGGCAAACCCTGTGCAGCAGGGCACCATCGTCGGCTCACGCCGCGTCGCCATCGCGGCGGGTGGCGAGACCGGCGCGGCGGCGGGTGGCGCGGCGGGCGGGGCCATCGGCGGGGCGGCGGCGGGCAATTCCGTCAGCACCGCACTCGGCGCGGTGGGCGGCGCGCTGCTGGGCAGCCTGGTCGGCACGGCGGCCGAGCGCACCTCGGCCAATACCGACGCGGTGGAATACATCATCCGCAAGAACGCCGATGGTGAGCTGATTTCCGTCACCCAGCGCGACGAAGTGCCCATCCCGCTCGGCACCGCGGTGCTGGTGATCACCGGCAACCAGGCGCGGGTGGTGCCGGACTATATCTCCACCCAGGCGGAGCCGCCGGCGCGCAACCTTCTGCGGCGTCCGGCCACCCCACGCTCCGAGGCGCCGATCGCGCCCATCGCCGCCCCGGCGGCGAGCGCGCCATCCGCCGCCCCACCCCCCGCACCCATGGCCGAGCCACTGCCGCCGGCC
>LNFM01014004.1_pt1 | contig 17189 bp, 10 predicted proteins | sample 596031 | NCBI WGS metagenome assembly LNFM01 (sample SAMN04254537, study PRJNA301005) | activated carbon metagenome | isolation source: dual media filters at the Ann Arbor, Michigan drinking water treatment plant | place: USA: Ann Arbor | reverse complement strand
CCTCGTGCTCGGGCACGCCCTCACGCGCGCGAGGCAGGTGCGCGTGCATGAAGGAGACCAGCCGCGTGATGGCTTCATCGGCGCTCTTGAGCACGCCACCGTGCAACTGGAAGACGTGCCAGCGTCCCTGTGTGATCTCGCAGCGTGATGTCACCCCGGCGGATTGCAGGGCCTCGTGCAGTGCGAGCGCCTGATCGTGCAGCAACTCGTCGGTGCCGGCCTGAATGAGGGTGGGCGGCAGGCCGCGCAGATCGCCACGAATGGGTGAAATGCCCGGTTCGGTGAAAGCGTGTGTGCCCCGGTAAAAGCCCGTGCAAGCCATCGCCCACGGCACGCTGAGCATGGCTTCGCCAGGGGGTGGCGTGGGCAGCGGATCGGGCATCACGGCATCGGCCAGCGGTGACAGCAGCAACAGAGAGGCTGGCGTGGCGCCACCCGCATCGCGCAGGGCCAGTGCCGCGGCCAGCGCCAGGCCGCCCCCAGCCGAATCACCACCGATGGTGACCGGACCGTCGGCCGCCGGCCGGATAAGGGTGCTCGGGTGCGAGCCGGTAGTCCAGCACGAACACCGGCAGACCGCTGGCCAGGGCCAGTCGTGCCGTGAGGGCGCGGTGGGTGACGGGCGAGCCGATGCAGTAGGCGCCTCCGTGCAGATACAGCAGGGTGCCGGCCGGCGTGACAGCAGCGTCGACCTTGCGACTGCGCACCCACTCTCCTGACACGCCACCCACCGTCCCCGGTGTGATGCTCACCGAGCGCGGAACCGGCAAGGTCAGACGGGCCAGGGCCTGCAGCCAACGGCGCTGGAAGCGGATGGAAAAACGCGGCGAGAACACCGGCTTGATGAGCATTTGCAGGGCGATGCGCTGCAGCCCTGCCAGCAGGGATTCGAGCAAGCCCTGCGGCTTGAAAACGATGGGGGCGGTGTGTGGTGTCATCGCCCGCCAGTGTAGGCAACCGGCCCGGCCGCTGGCGGACGATCTGTGCGCGCACCTGTGCGGGCGCACGGCGTTCACCGCGATGCCACCCGCTTTCATGCCCTTGGCCGGGTTGAGTCGACCGTCCACCCTCTCCACGAAGATGCGCCTTGTGTCCTTCAAGGTGTCTGCCGTGCCGAACAGCGGCTTTTTGTCTTCTTGGATTGCCCTGGTTGCAGACCTGTGCTGGACGTCGGCTGGCCGAATGACTGCAACGGAGCGAAAGCGCCCATTCGCAGGGGGGGCAGCGGACGTTCAAGGTGCAGCTCGGCAGCAGCATGCTCCCAGGTCAGCCGTGCACCGACCGCTTCCAGCGGTACCGCCCAGGTCGGCCTGCGCGACAACACGGATGCCCGTTGCGCACGGACGCACGGGTCATGGCCCGCGGAGGGCACGGGCCAGCACCACCGCCAGGGCGGGCGGCATGAGCAGTGAAAGCGACAGCCACACGCCGTTGCAGTGCACCGCCACACCCGCGCAGATCAGGAGCCACGCCAGCACGGCCAGGCCGAGCCCGACCCGGGATTTCCTGGGACCGCTGTGCCACCAGGCACCCCACACGAGCGCGGTGTTGGCCAACAGCAGCCACTGCCAGCAGTCCGGCCAGATTGCGCCGGTCATGCGGGGTGCGCCGCATCCAGGAGGCGCTGCACCATGGCGTCAAAGTCGGCCGGACCCATCACCTCGTTGCGCAAGTGGTCGATCTTCTCGCGCAACAGGCGCTCGACCTGGGGCCAGGCGCGGTGCTTCGCAATCGCGACGCCGGTGGCGAGCGTGCGGTAGGCCTGGTCGTGTTGTCCGGCGTCTGTGTGCAGGCGCGCCACGAACACCAGCATGCCGACATAGCCGACCAGGCTGCCCTGCCTGGCCAGCCGCCTGGCCGCGTCGAGCGCGGCCTGCACCGCTGCGTCGGTGCGCCCTTGCAGGGCGTTCAGCCGCGCCACACCCATCTGGCCGAAGGCTTCCCACGGCGGACTGGGGTGGCGCTCGCTCAGTTCCCGCGCCTGGGCAAACAAGCGCTGCGCCACACCGTGGTGGCCCAGGGCGGTGTGCAAGCCGCCGAGCGTGACGCTGGTGGCGATCACCTCGGGCCAGTACGCGACCGCGCGCAGACCGTCGAGCGCGGCTTCGAGATGGCGCACCGCCACCACCGGCTCACCGCGCACGAGGGCGATGAACGCCAGCGACTGCTGGCCGGCGATTCGCTCTTCCACCTGCTGCCAGGGGAGCGCGGACAGCGTGCGCGAAAACGTGTCGCGGGCCCGTGGCAGATCACCCGATTCCAGCGCCAGCTCACCCACCGCGACGAGCACGCGCCAGCTCGCCGCATCCAGCGTCTCGAGTTCACGCGCCGCATCGGCCAGGCGTTGCTGGCGCACCCACACCCGAGCACGGGTGGCGCGCAGCCAGGTGCGCTCTTCTTCATCCATGACCGGCGCCTGCGTTTCAGCGTCCGCCAGCGCCTGCAGCGCGGTCGCCAGCTGGCCACGGCGCATGTGCAGTTCCGCCATGCGAATGGTCAGGCGGGCCAGGGTTCGCGGTTGCAGCGGGTCGCGCGCCAGCGCCTCGGCCTCGGCCAGCCAGCCGTCCACCGGTGTGGGTGCGTCGGCAAACACCGGGGTGAGGCGGACGGCGCGCTCCAGGGTGTGCAGCAGCACCGCCGCATCGCCCTGCCCGCGCGCAAGAGGCACATCCAGCAACAGGTCCGACAACAACCGGCTCACGCGGGATGCGGGCAAGGGTCTGTCACGCCGCCGGGTTTTCATCCATGCTTTCTTCGGTGCTCGGTTCCAGGGCCGCGATCAAGGCCTCATCGAGCGCAGTATCGGCCCCCGCCACGTCGTCGTCCAGGGACGGGGCCTCGAAGTACGCGGCGTGCTGCTGGCCGAAGTCCGTCACATAGGTGGTGCCTTCGTCGGCTTCGGCGGCGAGCGCCGCGTCGTGGCTGCGCAGGTCGGCCAGCAGCGCCTGCGCGTCTTCGCGCGAGGTGGCGGCGTCGGTGGCGTTGGCCTCGGCCTGCTCGGCAGATGCCCGGTTGCGCGCTTCTTCGCTGCCCGCCAGTTCGATGGACTCGCCCAGGCCGGCGTCGGTTTCGTCCAGGCTGGCGCCGCGCTCGGCCGTCCAGGCCCAGCGCCTGGTCGATCATGCCGGTGATGAAGCTGTTGATGGACTGCATCACGTCGTTGACCTTCTCCCGCACGGCCGCCACCGCGGGGGCCACCAGTTCGTCCCACAGGGCGCCGGCGGTGGCGTCCCACGCGCGCTCCAGCCAACTGCGCTGGCTCGGTTCTTCGGGCCGGGGCTCCACCGAGACCTGGGCGCCCTCGCTCTGCACGTTCGATGCCTCGCTCTCACCGCGCGCGGCTTCGCCCGAAGCGCGCTCGTTGTCGGCCACCATGCCGGTCTGCGCTTCGTCGGCCTGCGTGAGCTTGCCTTGCTCGCTGGCCACCGTGTCGCGCTCGGCCTGGGCGAACTGTTGCTGCTCGGTGTTGCGCGACGTCAGCTCGGCGGCGGTGTCCCGCGCGGCCAGGTTGTGTGTTTCAGCCGCGTCTGCATCGTTGATGTACTGGCCGACGACGCCGATGGCCTCGGCGACGGCCATGCGCTGCTCGCGGATCGACACCAGGGCTTGCGGGCTGAAGGGCACCGGCGACGGCGGGTCGGCCACTTCCTCGCCAGGTTCGCTCGGCACGCCCTGCGCGCTGATGGTCTGAGCCTCGCCCGCATCGACCACGGACGGCGTGGCGGCCATCGCCTCGGCCAGCTCGGGCGGCTGCTCGGTCGCCGTGTTCGCGGACGCCAGGGACTGCTCGGCCGGCATGGGTGTCAGCAGCACATCGATCGCCGCCGCTGGCGACAGGCCTTGTTCACGCGCTGTGCGCGCCCCGATCGCAGCGTCCATCAGGGAGCGCAAGCGTTCATCGCCGCCAACTCGATCGTTGCCGGTGGTGCGTGCCGCCTGCCGAAGGGCCGGCAGCGCCAACTGGCTGCCCAGCTCCCGCCGCAGGCGCAGGCCGAGGCGGGTGTTCATGTCGAAGACCTGGCGGGCGACTTCGTTGGCCCAGTCCCATTCGTGGCCAATGCCCAGATGCGGGTTGAAGAAGGTCTGGTGGCCGGCCACCCGCCGGTTGCGCCAGACGCCGCTGCTGCCTTCGACAACGAGGTCGTCGGCCAGACCCCGCCCCATGAAGTAGCCGATGTCGGCCCGCGTGTATCCGGGGATCTGTCCCTGGTCCAGCATGTGCTCGATGACTTCGCGCCGGTTCAGGGCCTGACGCGTGGTACCGGGGCGGGCGCCCGGCACCCGGTAGCCCTCTGAAGTCGCGGTAACTGCGGCTGTCGTTGACGATCTGGACGAAGCGCGGATGGCGGCTGATCTGGGGTGCCATGCTGGCGGGCAGGGTGTGGTGGCCGGTCTTCGACACCGCCAGGGCGTCGTCAGCGGCATTGCGCAGGGCAAGTTCGCCAATGGCGCCGCGTGTCGGCTGCAGGGTGGTGAACGCGCCCAACTCGCTCTCGGTCCAGCGGCCTTTGATGAAGGGGCTGCTGTTGACCGCCTCGGCCAGTTCGCGCGGCGTGGCGCCCGGTGGCAAGCGGTCGCGGATGAGCTGGATCTCGGCGAACTCCGTCTCGCGCACTTCGCGCAGGAAGCTGGCGTCGTCGCGCACAAACTGCACGTTGCCGCCGCGGCTGGTGCCCACCTGCGCATCGCCGAGGCGCTCGCGACCGAAACGGGCACGCAGGGCGTCGTCGAGTCGCCGCGGCGTCCATGCCGGGTTGGCCTGGCGCAGCGCATCCAGTTCGGCGGTGAGTTCCCGGCCCAGGCGGAGTTGATAGGCACGCTCCACCGGATCGTTGAGCGAGCGCGCGAGCATCACGTTGCGTTCGTGGATGCCGCGCAGACGGCGGTTGTAGAAGCGCCCCGCGGCGGTATCGCCCGCCGCCAGACCACGCAGGCGCAGTCGGGCCCATTCCTCGGCCTGGCCGCCGAGGCGGTTGCCCCACCTGATCGGCGCGGTGCCGCGCGCCCAGACACCGGTGCGCGAGAGCGTGCGGCCCACACCGCTCTGGGCACGGCCCAGCGTCCGCAGGCCGGTGACGTACCCGGCACGCAGGCCGCGCGCAGCGCGCCCGGCCAGCGAGGAGGTGCGCGACAGGTGGCGGAACCCCGTCGCCGCTGCACGCCCAGCCGAACCGATTCCACGCCGTCCCGCGCGCGCCGCCAGGCGGCCCGCCATCCCCACGCGGCGCACCGCGCGTGCACCGCGGCCGACGGTGCCGCCGGCGCGCGAGGCGGCGCGCAATCCGGCCGACATCCGTCGTCCGGTTCGCCCGAGCGCCCGGCCGGCGCCCGGCGCCACCGCGGTGGCCACGGCCACCGCACTCATCACGGTCCCCATGGCGTCCGCGCGCACCATGCCGAGGAGGCGCCGGCGCTCCTCGGGGTCGGTCTCGTTCTTGAGGCGGTAATGGTTGTAGCCCGTGAGCAAGGCGCCGAGCACGAGGCTGATGCCATCGAGCACCAGCGCCGCGATGTCGCAAAAGCGCCCCACGGTGAGCAGGAAGGCGCCGACCGGTGGCATGAGCAGGCTCAGGATGAAACCACTGACCGTGGCCACCAGCCCGATGATGCCGACGATGCCGCCGAGCTGGCCGGAGACGTCGCGGATGGCGGCCACCGTCTGCAGCCACGCGGGTTCGTTTTCATAACCGGTGGTAGGTGCAGCGGGTGTCAGGCCATCGCCGCCCAGGCCTTCGAGCGCGCGGGCTTCGGGGTCGGTGATGGAACGCCCTCCCAGCGCGTCCGCCGCCTCCAGCAAGGCCTGTGTCTGCGGGTCGAGCGCAGCCATGCGTTCGTCGGACAGGTGGCCATCCAGGTAGGCCGCCACGTCGGCGCTCACCAGGCTTTCGAACGCCGCCATCGGCGACGGGTCGACCGCCGCACCAGCATCCGCCACGGGTGACGCGGACACGGCGCTGCCCGCCACCGGCCGTGTGGCAGCGCCACGCGCGGGGCGCCCGGGTGCGCCGGGCGGGGCTGGCGCCGTCCCGTCGGCGGGCACCTCCCTGCCGCCCTCGGCTTCCACCGCCTCCAGTGCACTGGCGGTGGAAGCGTCCATGGCCACTGGGGGGGCGTTGAGGCTCGCACCGTCGGGCGGTGTGTCTTGCAGCCGCGAGACCATCTCCTCGCCGGACAACCCGACGCCCTCGCGGCCTTCGTCGGCCTGCAGGTAGCGCGGCAGGCCGGCAGCGACCGCCTCCGTGGTGGCGCCCTCCACCGGCTCGCCCAGCTCGGGGCTCGGCTCGGGTGTGACCGTCGCGCGGGCCGTCGCGGGCACCGGCCGGGACGGGACGGGTTTGCGGGCAACCGGTGCGAATGCACTCATGGTGGGCTACCGGGGTGCATGGAGCCCGGCCAGACCCGAGGGCAAGAGCTTGCCCAGCTTCTGGTATTCGGCCACCACGGCGGTGAGCACATCGCGCTCCTGCAACGCATCCCCGCGTTGAGCGGCCAGGGCAGCGGCGCTCAGCACCGCGGTGCGGACGTGGCCACCCGCGAGATCGCAGCAGGCCGCGAGCCGGTTCAGCGCGGCCACGTCCAGCGCATGCGATGGCCCCAGGTGCGCCACCCACAGCGCCAACCGTTCGGTGGGTCCGGGCAAGGGAAACTCGAGGATGGCGTCCAGGCGGCGTGTGAACGCGCTGTCGAAGCGGCCACGGCTGTTGCTGGTGAGCAGCGCAATGCCTTCGAAGCTCTCGATGCGCTGCAGCAGGTAGTTGGTCTGCTGGTTGGCAAAACGGTCGTTGGCGTCCTTCACGTCTGTGCGTTTGCCGAAGAGCGCATCGGCCTCGTCGAACAACAGAACGAGGTCGGCGGCCTCCGCGTGGGCGAACAACTGCGCCAGGTTTTTTTCGGTCTCGCCGATGTATTTGCTCACCACCGCCGCGAGATCGACGCGGAACAGCGGCAACCCCAGGCGCGTGGCCAGCCAGCCGGCGGCCAGCGTCTTGCCCGTTCCCGAGGCACCGGTGAACAGGGCACGCACACCGGGTCGGTAGCGCGTGCGCAAGGCCGGGCCCAGACCGTTGGCCAGCGCGCTGCGGTGTTCGCAACGCGCCAGCAGGGCGTGCAGGTTCTCGCGCAGCGCGGGCGGCAACACCAAAGCGTCGTCCTCCACATCGGCGCGCAGCTGTTCGGCCTGCGCACCCAGCGCCGGCGGCACGCCGTGGCGCGCGGCGTGGGCCACGTCGCTGCGCTGGACTTGCGCGCGCCCTTGCAGCGCCGCGTGCTGCACCGCCGCCTGGCCCAGCGCCGCCAGCCGCCCGGCTTCAACGCGCAGACGCCGCGCGAGATGTCGGGCATCACCGTCGCTGAAACCGTGTGCGCGCCACAGCGCGCTGCGCTCGGTGGCGCTCGTGTCGGGGACGCTCAGCGACCACACCGGTCCGTGCGACGCGCGCACGCTGCCGTCCGGGCCGGTCATCACGATCAGCGGTCCGTGGTAGCCCGGCGGCGCGGCCAGTTCGCGCGTCTCACCGGGCGCCAGTTCGAGCGACAGCACGGGCACCTGACCATGAAGTTCGAGCCACACGCCCGCACCGGTCGGCAAAGGCCAGACCACCGGCAAAGCCCGCAGCCCCCAGGCGCTGGCGAGCAAAACCGCCATGGAGAAAAGATCGTTGCGCCAGGGACCGCGCAGCACCGCGACGGTGGAGCCGCGCACAGCCGACGCCCACTTGGCCACTTCGGCCTGCGTGGAGGCGGCCAGGGCCACCGCGGGAGGTGGCGGCTGTTCGATCTCGGGCCAGCGCGACACGGCACCCATGAGCGCCAGGGCCAGCGCGGGCACCATGCGCAGAGGCCGCTCGATCAGCGGTCCATCGCCCGGCAGCTCGAACAGGCCGAGCGCGCGCGCCGGCCCTCCGTACAGACTCGCCAGATGCGCTCGCGCGGTGCAGGGGTCGGACGGATCCAGCAACTGCGCCGCGCGCACCACCAACCCGACGTGGGGCCGGCGACCCGCCAGCGGTGCCTGCAGTTCGCTCAGCGCGTGCGCGGTGCGCCCATCGGTTTCCGCCGCAGCCGTGAGGGCGAGTGCCACGAGTTCGACGCGCGAGAACGGGTACCGCAGCGCGAGACCGCGCAACACCTCGTCGATCTCGGGCGCTGCGCGCATCCACTGCCGCCAGCCTTCGCTGGCCGCCGTGCCGGCGAGAGATCCGTCGCCCTGCTCGAAGGCGGCCAGCGCCAGATCCACCAGAGAAGGTGCGTGCGCCGTGCCGGGCAGCGCCGCGTTCACCGGCCGTGCCCTCCGATGCGAGCAAGGCCGTAGTGAAAGCCCACCACACGCCCGAGACCCTCGCACCAGCCGGGGTCGATGTCCAGGCCCGCGCGACGCACCCGCAGGTCGGCGGCGTCCACATCGAAATGCACATCCCAATGCGTGGCGGTCCATTCGAGCCGGGCTGGCCGCAGCACCAGCGAGGCGAGCCCGATGTGCAACTGTCGCCGCAGGAGGTGCCGCGCAGCGTGCAGGCACCGCAGGGCCTCGGCCTGCCCGGCCTGCGCACGACCGGGATCGCGTTCGGGGGGCAGCTCCCCGACCAGCCACCATGCGGCATCGCCGTCGGGCAGTTGCAGCCGGCGCAGCGCGGCCTCGAGCGTGCAACGCCATTGCGGCGGGGTCGGCGGAGCCACGGACACCCGGGCGATGACGGGCAGCAGAAACAACAAACCACCGGCCGCGGTGGCGTGCAGGCGGGGCCAAGCCTGCGGTCCATACCCCTGCGCCGCCCACGATGCACCCCCTTCGTGCGGAGGCCACGTCGGCGTGTCCGTCTGCCCTGAGACGGGCGTGGCGCCTTGTGCCGGAGCGGCAACGGGCCCGTGCGGGCCGCGGGGCATCGCGAAGACCCCTGCGCCGGGCACCGGCGCGCGCGCGGTCAACGCGCCGCTGGACGACGACACCACCGCATCGGCCCGAGGGTCCGACGCGCCAGCGACCCACGACGGTGCCGCCGGTGCCGCGGCCTGCGCCTGCCATCCCGCGGCGTGCAGCACCTGCACAAGCCACGCCGCACCGGACGGCAGGGGCGGCAACCAGACAGACTGCCCACGATCATCCCGCCACAGCACCGGCGTCCGGCCAGGCTTGCCCGAGACCGTGCCCGCCGCGCTGGCACCCGCACGCACCGCGTCCACCAGCCACGCCGCGCTGCCAGCGCTCAGGTGCCGAGTCAGCCAGCGCGTGGCGCCGTGGCGCACCGCGACGGTCACCAGCGCGCACAAGTCGCTGGCAGCCCAGGCACCTCGGGCCAGCAATGCCAGCAACTGCGCCAGAAACTCGGCATCGGGGGCCTGCACCATCACCCCGGGCAAAGCCGGCGGCCAGTACCAGGCGTCGAGCCCCATGCCCTGAGAACGCCACCGCAGTGCGGTCTGCGCAGCGTGCAGGCGGCTGGCAAAAAATACCGCGTCGCTGAGCGCCGCGCGCGCCTCGTCACCCGGCACCCACCCACCCTCCATCGACGCCACGCGCTGCTCGATCAACAGGCTCAGGCTTTGCGGCGACAGACCTTCGGGCAGGCGGCCCAGGTGCAGGCGGCGCACCAGCAGCAAGCGTTCGCCCGCATCGGGCAGGCTGGCGCAGCGCAGCGCGTCTTCCAGCCGGAGCACCGCGTGCACCGCGGCCTGGGCGCTGGGGGCGCGCAGGTGGAGGTGCTGCACGGTGCGGTCGGCGGCGCCCATGGTGGCTCCGTGGGGCGTTCAAACCTTGAACAGGCCGGCCTTGCGCGCCGCGGCGCTGCTCAGCACCTGGGCCTGGTCGAAATGCACGCGCACATCGGTGTCCAGGTCGATCTGCACGCTGCTGGTGTGCACCAGCCGGGCCGACACCTCGCCCTGCCCCACATCTTCCACCATCGCGCGCGCCATCAGCGTGTTGCCCCTGTAGATCATGGCCTGCATGCCCACGCGCAGGCGGCTGTTGTCCAGCGCGGTGAGCGGGATGCGGCTGCCCACGCGCACCGCCGTGGCGGGTCGCGGCATGCGCCCGGCCACGATGCGGCCCACCGGCGCGTGGCTGGCCAGCAGCAGCGCCATGCGCACCACGTCGTTGATCAGCGCCACCGCCGCTTCGTTCGTCGGCGGCACCTGGTCGAACAGAAAGTCGACGTAGGCCTGCATCTGGCGCCGGTCCACAGAGGGGATGCTGCTCCAGCGCGGCAGGCCGCCGAGGTTGCGCAGGTTGGGCGCTTCGTCGAACTGCGACATGACCTCGGCCCACGCCAGGCGGATCGCCGGCAGCACGCCCGAGAACTCGGCATGCAGGCAGGCGCACACGCCGGCGATGCGCTCGAACAACTCGCTGGCGCGGCGCGAGACTTCGCCCTTGCCGTGGTCGCCGTCGATGATGTCGCCCAGCGAGATCACGGCCTGCGCCTCGCGCTGAACCGTCTGCCACGAGTGGGCCGACAGGCGCGGGATGTCCAGCCGCTGCACGGCCTGCGCGCGCACGGCAATGGCCTGCGTGTGGCGCACCAGCATCTGGCCGATGTGCACACCGAGCGGGCCCGCTGCCGTGTTGACGGTGGGCATCTCGCGCTGCGTGATGACGGTGCTGCGCCATTGCGCGCTCTGCAGCGTGCGCAGGAGCAGTTCGGGCCGGTCGATCATCTGCAGGATGGCTGGCGCACCCACGAAGTGCGCTGACGGTGCTTCGCGCAACACCTTGAGCATGTCGTCCAGCTCGTCGGGCACGTCGCCGTGCTCGCGCAAACAGGCCGGCACGGGTGCTTCCAGCAGGCCGGGGTCGAGCACACGGCGCGGGGTGGCGAGCAGGTTGCTGGTCTCGCGCGGGCGCACGAAGGCGAGGTACTGCACCTCTTCGGCCAGCACACGCGTGCGCCGCGCGTTCACCGCGTCCACGCGGGCCTTTTCTTCTTCGAGCAAGGCGCGCGCCACACCCACGTCGTGCCGCGCTTCGGCCAGGCGGTCGTCGGCCTGGCGCAGGCGCATGTCGGCCGAGCGGATGTGACCTTGCAGGGCGGTCAGGGCCTGCTCGCAGCGCGTGAGTGCGCTGCGGTAAGCGGTCAGCCGGCCTTCCAGATCGCGCAGGATGGCGATGGTGTTTTCAGACAGCGCGACGGTCTGGGTGAAGAGCAGCGCTTCGTCGGGCTCGGCCGGTTCGGATGCACCGTCGCCCGCCGGTTTTTCATGGGGCGGCGGCAACAACAGCTTGGCTCTGAGGGCCGCCCGGCTGGCCTCTGGCCGGTCCAGAAAGTCGTCCAGCGCGCGCTCCGCAGCGGCACCTTCCAGAAAAGGGTCCTGGGCCAGACCCCGGACCTTGAACCCCTTCAACATCGAGGGTGTGGTGCCGCCGTCCTCCGCCGTGAAGGTCTCCAGCAGTTTCAGCAGTTCCAGCACGGTGCGCTGGCGGTTGGCCAGCGCGAAGTCGCGCGCCTCGGTGGAAGGCGGTTGTTTGAGCCGGTCGGCCACGGCCACCGTGCGCACCGGTGAGAGGCCCACCACCGGGTTGGCGTAGACGATGTTGATGGGCGCGCTCGGCGCCTTGAACAGCGTCATCTGGCTCTTCTGCTGCACCAGTTGCACGTTGCTCACCGTGGCAACGACGTTCATCGATGCGAATGCCGCTGACGGCGTGACCGAGCGTGCCACCACCGCTGGAGCCTGTGCCGGTGCCGGGGTCTGCAGCTTCGTGAGCACGGGCTGTTTGATGCGCCCGATGAACGCCTTGATCTGCGTCTGCACGTTGACCGCGCTGACAGGCGCGCCGCATCCGACGTGGTCATCATCATCTGGCGGATGCGGTGCAGGTCCACCTGCATGTGGGTGAAACCGAAGTCGGTGATGTCGTCCGCCCGGTCGATGCGCGCGCGCAGAAAGGCCATGAAACCTTCGAGTCCACGCAAGGGCAATTGCGCCTGTTCACGGTCCGACAAGGCGGTGATCACCGGGTCGGCCATCAGGCCAGCCACAGCGCTGGACTGCCCCACGCGGGCCGCGGGTGTGGGCTCGACCATCTCCAGCGGCGTCAGCCAGTTCCAGTTGCCCACCAGGGTGGCACCGGCGGGCGCCGTGCCCGAGAACCAGACCGTCTCGTTGCGGATGCCGGGTGGGCTCGTGGTGGCCTGGGCGATCTTGCCGCAGCCACCGAAGGCCGCGCAGCCGTCGAACAGGGTGAATGCGATGCCGTTGATGGCGCGCGTGCCGATGTCGAGTTCGCTGGCGGGCACCTCCAGGCGCACCCACTCACCGAGCCGGGGCAAGGCGCCCCTGGGCCGCCGACCCGGACTGTTGTGGTCGCCCCAGGCAATGAGGTTTTCGCCCCAGTAGGCGCGACGCCCATCGGTGTTCCAGTTGGCCCCCACCTTCCACTGGATCATGAGTTCGCGCGGCGGCCGGGTGGCATCCAGATAGACCCAGACGAACAGGTTGTCGGTGGACCCGATGGCGCCCAGCGTGGCGGTGGCGCCCTCCAGGTAGTGCTGGTGGATGCCGGGCTGCGCGGCTTCCACATGGCCGCCGCCGGCGGGCACCAGCGCGGGCTGCGTGGGCTGCAGGCCGTCGTTCGCTTCGAACGGTGCCCACAGGTCGTTGTGCGAGAGCAGCAGCCAGGGCTCGTTGCCGTCCTGCCGCGCGCCGGTGGGCAGCACGTGGCCGAACCAGGGGCGCTCGCCGCCCGCGAGTGAATGCGCGCCCGTGGCGCCGAACGCGGCGCGGCCATCGAACAGATCGAACGACACGCCGTTGACCGCCACGTTGGCCAGGCCCACCTGGCTGCTCGGCACCTCCAGGCGCACCCAGCGGCCCGCGGGCGGCAGCGGGCCCCCATGGAAATGCCCCGCCACCTGGAACGGGTGTGCGCCCGTGGCCGGGCGGCCCCAGGTCAGCAGCGGCTCGCCCCAGTACGCGCGGTGCGCCCAGCCCGTGGCGTCGCGCCACTGCAGCATCAGGCAACGCGGCGGGTTGTCCGGGTCCAGGCAAACCCAGGCGAACAGCGCTTCGGTGTCGGTGGCGGTGAAGGGTTGCAGCGCGCCGTCAAACAGGTGGGCGTGTGCGCCGGGCTGCAGCGTGCTCACGTGCCCGCCGCCGGGCGGGGGTGGCCCCCACGGCGCCAGCCCTTCTTCGTCCAGCGCCAGCGGGTCGTCACCGAACTCGGGCACCTCCTGCGGCCGACCGGTGAGTGCGCGCACCAGATGGGCCTGCTCGTGGCGCAGGCCTTCCCGCCCGCCCAGTTCGCGCGCACGGCGCTCGCTGAATTCCTTCAAGGCCTCGGCAAAGGCCGGGTCGGGCACTTCGGGATGCAGCAGCCTGGGCTCCCACGAGGCCTGTGTCACCGGCACCAGCAGGCGCAGCCGCTCGGGCGCCGACAGGTCGAAGCTGGCCAGCGGGGCGGCTTCGCGCATCGCCAGGTCGAGCTGTTCGATCGGCACCGGCACCGCGTCCAGTTCGAACCCCGGCGGAAAAAACGGGCTGCTGAGCTGCTGCTGCGTGAGCACCGTGGAGAGGTCCAGCGCGCTCTTGGGCATGAGCCCACACGGCGGCAGGCGCAGGTAGGGATCGGCCAGCACACTGGGCGCGGGCAGCGGCTCGGGCGTCTCGGCCATCTGCTGCGCAAACTGTTCGATGCGGGCCTGCCACAGCGCAGGCAGGCGGCTGTTGGCGCCCAACGTCCCGGCCGCCAAAGCGCCCGTCAACCGCTGCAGGCGCGCTTCTTTCGCCCGCCCTCCCTGGCGCACCACCGAGGCGCGGTCCACCCACTGCACGGTACCGGTCTCGCTCAGGCCGACCAGCGCCAGCGGCACGCCCCAGTCTTCCCATGGGAGCGATTCGCCATGTCGCAGCGCGGCCTCGGCGTCGAACACCGTGTGGGCCAACGCATTGCGCAAACGCAGGGTGGTCAGGGGCAGCGCACGCCATTCCACCGGCCAGGGGTACCAGAGCAGGCGCGCGCCGTCGTGCATGCGCCAGTCTTCGAACGCGGCCACCGGGCTGTCGGCGTTGCCTTCTTCACCGCAAGGGCAGCGGTCGCACGGGTCATTGGGGTCGAACTCGGCGGTGTCCACCAGCACCGGCTGCAACACCAGCACACCCACGCGCGGCCAGCGGCTGCCCGCGCTCGAGCGCAGGTCGACCAGGGTGATGCCGTCGCGCACCTCGCGCGGATTCACCCGACCCACGCCATCGGGCTCGGTTACCTCCCCTGCCCCCCCGGCCTGGACCTGCAGCCAGGCCGGCGGTGCCACCACCGGCAGGTCGTCGAGCCGGCATTCGGTGCGGCGCACCAGCACCACGTCTTCACCGCTCACCGCCAGACCCTGGCCGGGTTCGATGAGCAGGCGCGCACCGCCCGAGCCCGGCAGGGCAAACACCTCCAGTCCACGCACCACCCCCGCGGTCAGCGAGCGGGCGCGGTGCTGCAGGTGTCCGGCCTGCCAGGACTGGCGACCTTGCAGCGTCGCGTCGGTGAGCGTGCGTCCGGCGAACAGGTTGGGCCGGCGCCGCCAGTCGGTCGCGGCCCGGCTCGCGTCTTCCGGCGACAGGGCCACCACGCGCTCGCCCGGCAGCGGTTGGTCAATGCGTTCGATGCTCACGGCGGGTCTCCCGGGTGAAGGTGGCAGGCTCAGGACTGCTGGCGCGGCGGCGACTTTTTCGCCGCTGTGCGAGGGGCAGCGACACTGCGCGTCGGGCGCGTGATGCGGTCGGTCTTGGGCCGCCATTCGTCCACCGACTTCACCAACTCGCGCAAGGTGTCGGCGTCCAGCGGCCGGCGCAGTTCGGTTTGCAGGTACTTGTTGAGCACGTCGCTGGCGATCGGCTCCAGCAGGCTCTTGGCCACCTCCGTCACCAGCGCCGGGTCCTTGAGCGCACCCTCGCGCTGCACGTGTTCCAGCAGCAGGCCAAGCGCGGCGGCGGTGAGCACCGGCGAGGCCTCGTAGCGCTTGCTCGCGAGCAGGCCAAGCGCCACGTCCATCGCCTTGGCCGAACTGTTCTTCTCCACCTCCATCCAGGGCTCGATGAGTCCCAGGCTGTCCATGCGTTTCATGACCCCCTCTCCCTGTGCACCTGGGTCCACCGGCTGCACATTCCACTCCGCGTTGCTGGCAATGCGCAGCAGTTCCTCGGCCGGGATGGGCGTCTTGCTTTCGCGCTGGATCAACGCCCAAAGTGCCTCGTTCTTCTCAGGTTCGCCCAGCACGGCGGCCACACCCAGCACCTGCGTCTTGTCGAGCGAGGCTTTGCCGGTGAGTTGTTCGGTGGTGGCGATGGCGTCGGTGAGCAGGCCGAGTGCGGCCGCGGTGAGCACCGGCGACTCCAGGTAGCGTTTGCCTGCAAGCAGACCGATGACGGTGCTCGCGGCCGCCGGCGTGGCGACCTTCAGCACCGCGTCGTAACGCGGCGTGAGCCCGAGTTTGGTGATGCGGGTGTTGAGGTTGAGCTCGATCACGCGTTCGTCGTTGCCGGCGATCTCGCGGTAGCTGCCCGCGAGGTCGTCGCGGTAGGCCAGGTGGCGCCGGCGCACGAACCACAGGTTGTTCAGCCGCGCCAGGCGCTGCCACTCGGCATCGGCCGGGCCCAGCGCCTTGCTCAGCAAGGCCTCGCGCGGCAGCCGCAGCTTCTGCAGGATTTCAAACGGCCGGCGCTGCGCGATCAGGTTGGGCGCGGCGGGCTTGACCACGCGCTGTGCCAGCGTGGCGCCCTGCCCCACCCGCGCGGCCACCGCGCGCCACTCCACGCGCGGCACCGGCGCCAGGATCATCACGGCGGTGGAGTCCAGCGATTCCGAGGACGCGGTGAGGTCGATCGGTTGCAACGCCAGCGCTTCTTCGATCAGCGCGGGCAGTTCATCCTCCGGGATGATGGTGAAGTCCACGTCGACCTCGGCCGGAAAGTAGTTCTGGGTGAAGTCCTCCGCGTTGATCACGCCCGCCGGCAAAGGGCCGGCTGGCGGCAGCGCGGGAAAGTGCGTGATGGCCGGAAAGCCGCGTGTGCTGCCGGGCGGTGCCACATCGGCCAGGTGCGCCTGGTGCTGCATGAGGTGCGCCAGCCGCAAACCGCGCGGCGCAAACCCCAGGCCCGGCAAATCGCCCCGGTCGGCACCGAGTTCGCGCCGCACCATGGCTTCGTCGATCCACACCACGGTGTTGTTCTGCAGCGCGATCATGGCCAGCGGCAGCACGTTGGCCGACACCCCCGCCGCGCTGCCCTGGGTGAAGATGGCGCGCGCGGCGCGGCCTCGCCGCGCGTCCAGCGCATCGGCACCACCGTCGTCCTGCCAGGGCACCAGCACCACCGCGGTGGCCTCGATCACGTCACCGTCTTCCACCGTGCGCTGGCCGGTGATCGAGGTCGGGTAAGCGCCGATCGGGTTGGCGGTGAACTCCACCGGCCGCAGCGCCAGCACGAACAGACCGGTGCGGCTGCGCAGCGGCGGCTGCGGCAGGCGCGACAGACCGAAGCGCGCCGACAGCTGTTCGGCCACCGGCAGGTTGGCCAGCTGCACGTCGATGTTGCGCGGCAACAGCACGAGTTCGCCCGAGGGCGTCACACCGTGCCCGCTGGAGACCACCAGCGTCTGGGGCTGGCCACCTTCCTGCACAAACAGGCCCGTGGCCACCCCACTGCCCGCGGCCTGGCCCAGGTCGGCTTCGCGCGTCAAAAAGTACTGCTGGTCGCGGATCAGGTCGCGCGCGGCGAGGAAGCGGCCATCGAAGTAGCGCGGCCGGCCGCGTCGGTGGTCTTCAATCAACACGCCCGCGTCGCGCAGGGTCTGCACCTGGCTTGAAGCGATCGTCTCGCGGGTGGTGCCGGTGGTGAGGTTCATGGCGTGCTCCGTTGAGAGGAAGGAAAAACACAAACAGCTCAAAGACCTGTCCAGCGCGCAAGCACGCCCAGGCCTGGCAAAAAGCGGCGACTGTGGTTGTCCACCAGCACCGCGCTGCCCTGGCGCACGGTGGGGTCGGCGGGCTCCACCGGAATCAGCACGCGGGCGATGAACACCGCGCTCGCGTCCACCGTGGGCGGGTGCTCCGGGCCACGCGGCAACTCACCGTCACCCGCGCGGTGGTAGCCGTTGAGCACGGCGTCCTGCAGTGCGGCGCGGCGCACATCAGCGGCGGCCGAGGGGTCGTCCATGGCGGCTTCGCGCGCCAGCGCTTCGGCCGCCGTTTCCTGGTCCACCGGCAGCG
>LNFM01007431.1_pt1 | contig 17189 bp, 13 predicted proteins | sample 596031 | NCBI WGS metagenome assembly LNFM01 (sample SAMN04254537, study PRJNA301005) | activated carbon metagenome | isolation source: dual media filters at the Ann Arbor, Michigan drinking water treatment plant | place: USA: Ann Arbor | reverse complement strand
TCGACTCGCTCACCTCGACCATGATGCTGGTGGTCACCTCGGTGTCGCTGATGGTGCACATCTACACCATCGGCTACATGAAGGACGATCCGGGCTACCAGCGTTTCTTCGCGTACATCTCGCTTTTCACCTTCAGCATGCTGATGCTGGTGATGAGCAACAACTTCCTGCAGCTGTTCTTCGGCTGGGAGGCGGTGGGCCTGGTGTCGTACCTGCTGATCGGCTTCTGGTACACGCGGCCGACCGCCATCTACGCTAACTTGAAGGCGTTCCTCGTCAATCGGGTGGGCGACTTCGGCTTCATCCTGGGCATCGGCCTGATCTACGCCTTCGTCGGCTCGCTCGACTACGCGACCGTGTTCAAGGCGGCCGACACGCTGGTTGCTCAGACGCTGCCCGGTACCGACTGGATGCTGATCACGGTGGTGTGCATCTGTCTGTTCATCGGCGCGATGGGCAAGAGCGCGCAGTTCCCCTTGCACGTGTGGCTGCCCGATTCGATGGAAGGCCCCACGCCCATCTCCGCGCTGATCCATGCGGCGACGATGGTGACCGCGGGCATCTTCATGGTGGCGCGCATGTCGCCGCTGTTCGAGCTGTCCACCACCGCGCTGTCGTTCGTGATCGTGATCGGCGCGATCACGGCCCTGTTCATGGGCATCCTCGGCGTCATCCAGAACGACATCAAGCGCGTGGTGGCGTACTCCACGCTGTCGCAGCTCGGGTACATGACGGTCGCGTTGGGTGCCTCGGCCTACTCGGCGGCGATCTTCCACCTGATGACGCATGCGTTCTTCAAGGCGCTGCTGTTCCTGGCGGCGGGCAGCGTCATCATGGGCATGCACCACAAGCAGGACATCCGCGAGATGGGCGGCCTGTGGAAGTACATGCCAATCACCTGGATCACCTCGCTGGTCGGCTCGCTCGCGCTGATCGGCACGCCGTTCCTGTCGGGCTTTTACTCGAAGGACAGCATCATCATCGCCACCGGGGCGTCGACCGTGCCGGGCAGCGGCTTCGCCTACTTCGCAGTGCTCATCGGGGTGTTCATCACCGCCTTTTATTCGTTCCGCATGTACTTCCTGGTGTTCCACGGCAAGCCGCGCTTCGATACGCACGCCGATGATGGCCACGGACACCATGCCGCCAAACACGACGACCATCATGGCCACGATGATCACCACGGCGGCCCGCCGCACGAGTCGCCGGCGGTGGTCACCATTCCGCTCGTGCTGCTGGCGATTCCCTCGCTGGTGATCGGCTTCGTCGCCATCGACGCCATGCTCTTCGGCGACTACTTCAAGAACGTCATCTTCGTCGACGCCGCCCGCCATCCGGCGATGACCGCGCTGCGCGAGCAGTATCACGGTGCGGTGGCCATGGGCCTGCATGGCCTGGTGACCGCGCCGTTCTTCCTGATGCTCGCCGGTGTGCTGCTGGCCGCGTTCTTCTATCTGATGCGCCCGGACATTCCGGAGGCGATCAAGCAGCGGTTTTCGGGCCTGTATCGGCTGCTCGACAACAAGTACTACCTCGATCGCATCAACGATGTGGTGTTCGCCGGCGGCGCGCGTCTGCTGGGTCGCGGCCTGTGGAAGGCGGGCGACCAGATGCTGATCGACGGCCTTGCCGTCAATGGCAGTGCCAAGCTGGTTGGCTGGGTCGCGGTTCTTTCGCGCGGCCTGCAGTCGGGCTACATCTATCACTACGCCTTCGCGATGCTGGTTGGCATCGCGATCGTGCTGTTCATGTTCCTGACCCTGCCGTACGTCTGGCCTAGCCTGGTCGGGCGCTAAGGGTCCGGAGCCAAGAAGAAAAATGCAAGCAACGACACCCTGGCTGAGTCTGGCCGTCTGGATCCCGATCCTGTCGGGCATGCTGATCCTCGCCACCGGGCGTGATCGCGCCGCGCCGCTGGTGCGCACGCTCGCGCTGGTGGGCAGCCTGCTCGGGCTGCTGGTGACGGTGCCGCTCGTGAGCAGCTTCGACGCCGCGCAGGCCGGCCTGCAGTTCGTCGAGAAGGTAATGTGGATCGAGCGGCTGAACGCGCACTATCACCTTGGCGTGGATGGCCTGTCGGTGTGGTTCGTGGTGCTCACTGCCTTCACCACGGTGATCGTGGTGATCGCTGGCTGGGAGGTGATCGAAAGCCGCGTATCGCAGTACTACGCCGCGTTCCTCATCTTGTCGGGACTGATGATCGGCGTGTTCTCCGCGGCCGATGCGCTGCTGTTCTACATCTTCTTCGAAGCCACGCTGATTCCGATGTACATCATCATCGGCATCTGGGGCGGGCAGAACCGCGTCTACGCCGCGTTCAAGTTCTTCCTGTACACGCTGGCCGGTTCGCTGCTGATGCTGGTGGCGCTGGTGTACCTGTACTACGCCTCCGGCGGCAGCTTCGACCTGGCCACCTGGCGTACGACGAAGATCGGCCTGACCGCGCAGATCCTGCTCTTCCTCGCGTTCTTCGCCGCCTTCTCGGTCAAGGTGCCGATGTGGCCGGTGCATACCTGGCTGCCCGATGCGCACGTGGAGGCGCCCACCGGCGGCTCGGTGGTGCTGGCGGCGATCATGCTCAAGCTCGGCGCCTATGGCTTCCTGCGGTTTTCACTGCCGATCACGCCGGATGCGGCACGTGAACTCGACTGGTTCATCATCACGATCTCGCTGGTCGCAGTCGTCTACATCGGCTTCGTGGCGTTGGTGCAGACCGACATGAAAAAGCTCGTGGCCTACAGCTCGATCGCGCACATGGGCTTCGTCACACTGGGCTTTTTCATCTTCAACCAGATCGGCGTCGAAGGCGCGATCGTGCAGATGGTCAGCCACGGCTTCATCTCCGGCGCGATGTTCCTGTGCATCGGCGTCATGTACGACCGCATGCACAGCCGCAACATCGCCGACTATGGCGGCGTGGTCAACACGATGCCGAAGTTCGCCGCCTTCATGATGTTGTTTGCCATGGCCAACTGCGGCTTGCCCGCCACCAGCGGTTTTGTCGGCGAGTTCTACGTGATCCTGGGTGCGGTCAAGTACAACTTCTGGATCGGCATGCTTGCGGCCTCGACGCTGATCCTGGGCGCCGCCTACTCGCTGTGGATGTACAAGCGGGTGATCTTCGGCGAGGTTGCCAACCAGCGCGTGCGCGAACTCACGGACATCAACGCGCGTGAGTTCGTCATGTTGGGCGTACTGGCGGTGGCGGTGCTGTGGATGGGCCTGTATCCGAAGCCATTCACCGATCTCATGCACGCCTCGGTGGCCGATCTGCTGCAGCACGTGGCGCAATCGAAACTGCCCACCGCCCCGGCGGCGGCGCTCGGACAGTAGGGGCGCGGACGATCATGGACAAGCTCAACCTCGTCGCCGCCGCCCCCGAGATCTTCCTGCTGGTGGCTGCCTGCGCCGTGCTGGTGGTCGATCTTTTTATCTCCGACGCGCGGCGCAATGTCACCTATGCACTGACGCTGGCTTCGCTTACCGGCGCGGCGGTGATCTGCTGGTTCTTCCTCGACAACGACCTCGTGCAATATGCCTTCGGCGGCATGTACGTCACCGATCCGATGGCCAACCTGCTCAAGCTTTTCGCCACGCTCGGCGTCGGCCTGATGCTGGTGTACGCGCAGGGCTATGCGCGCGATCGCGGCATTTGGAAGGGTGAAATCTTCACGCTGACACTGTTCGTGCTGCTCGGCGTGTTCGTGATGATCTCCGCCAACAACCTGCTGGTGGTCTATCTCGGCCTCGAACTGCAGGCGCTGTCGATGTATGCGCTGGTGGCACTGCGGCGCGATGACGGTCGCGCCACCGAGGCGGCGATGAAGTACTTCGTGCTTGGCGCGCTGGCTTCCGGCTTCCTGCTGTACGGCATGTCGATGCTCTATGGCGCGACCGGCACGCTCGACATCAACGAGATGGCGCGCAACATTGCCGGCGGGCGCACGGTGAGCCGCGCTGCCCTCGTGCTCGGCACCGTGTTCGTCGTCGCCGGCCTGGCGTTCAAGCTCGGCGTGGTGCCTTTCCACATGTGGGTGCCTGACGTCTATCACGGCGCACCGACGCCGGTGGCCGCCTTCATCGGCTCGGTGCCCAAGCTGGCGGCGTTCGCGATCACGTTCCGGCTGTTGGTGGAGGGCCTGCTGCCGCTCGCCGTCGACTGGCAGAAGATGCTGATCCTGCTGGCAGTGGCGTCGCTCGTGATCGGCAATCTCACCGCGATCGCGCAGACCAACTTCAAGCGGATGCTCGCCTACTCGACCATCGCCCAGATGGGTTTCATGCTGTTGGCGATGCTCTCTGGCGTGGTGGGCGGCAGCACGCTGTCCACCGCCAATGCCTACAGCGCCGCGCTGTTTTACGTGCTCACCTATGCGCTCACCACGCTCGGTACCTTCGGCGTAATGCTGCTGCTGGCGCGCGAGGGTTTCGAATGCGAGAACATCGCCGACCTGAAGGGCCTGAACAAGCGCAGTCCCTGGTACGCGTTCGTCATGCTGCTCATGATGTTCTCGTTGGCAGGGATCCCTCCAACGGTCGGCTTCTACGCCAAGCTGGTGGTGCTGCAGGCGCTGCTCGGCAACGGGCTGACCACGGGCATGGTCTGGCTCGCAGTCGTGGCGGTGGTGTTCTCGCTGATCGGCGCCTACTACTACATCCGCATCGTGAAGACGATGTACTTCGACGAGCCGTCGGCTGAAGACATGGCAGCGCCGATCGTGGCCGCGCAGGACATGCGCGTCGCCCTGTCGTTTAACGGTGCGATGGTGCTGGTGCTGGGCATCGTGCCGCAGTACCTGCTGGCGCTGTGTACCAGCGCGATGATCCGCACCCTCGGCGGCTGAGTGACGATGCGCGACCCGTGGTCGTCACCGGCCGACGGCACGGATCCGTTGGCCGAGGAGACGCTGGAGTCGCACCTCGCGTTTGCCGGCGACTTCCTGCGCATCTACAAGGACCGGGTCCGCGCGCCCGATGGGCACCTGGCGCCGCGCGAGTACATGCTGCACCCTGGTGCCGTGATGGTGGTGCCGCTGCTCGATGACGGCCAGGTCGTGCTCGAGCGTCAGTACCGTTACCCGCTGCGGCGGGGCTTTGTCGAGTTCCCGGCCGGCAAGATCGATCCGGGCGAGGACATACTTGCCTGCGCCCAGCGGGAACTGCGCGAAGAGACTGGTTACGTCGCAGCCGAGTGGATCTATCTCGGCGGTTTTCACAACGCTATCGGTTACTGCAACGAGAAGATCGAGGTGTTCCTCGCCCGTGGCCTGCGCCATGAGGGCGGTGAGAACGACGCTGGCGAAGTGCTCGAGGTGTTCGCGGCGTCACACGACGAACTCAAGCGCCGCATCGCCACCGGCGAGATCACCGACGTCAAGACGCTGATCGGCAGCTACTGGCTCGATGAGTATCTCGCCGGCAGGCGCGGCGTGCCGGCCTGACCATCGATTTCCCGCGCGACCGACCTGCCGGCCGCCGGCGCCGTCACATGTTCGGATAGTTCGGCCCGCCGCCGCCCTCAGGCACCACCCAGACGATGTTCTGCATCGGGTCCTTGATGTCGCAGGTCTTGCAGTGCACGCAATTCTGGAAGTTGATCTGCAGCTTGTCCTGGCCGCTGTCCGTCTTCACGTACTCGTAGACGGCCGCCGGGCAGTAGCGCGCCTCGGGACCGGCAAAGCGCGGCAGGTTGACCGCGGCGGGAACACTGGCGTCCTTCAAGGTCAGGTGTGCGGGCTGGTTCTCTTCGTGGTTGGTGTTCGACAAGTACACCGACGACAGCTTGTCGAAGGTGATCGCGCCGTCGGGGCGCGGATACTCGATCGGCGCGCACTGCGAAGCCGGTCGCAGCTTCTCGTAGTCGGCCTGCGTGCGATGCAACGTCCATGGCGCCTTGCCACGGAACAGGTGCTGGTCGATGCCGAACATCACGCTGCCGAAGCCCAGTCCCTTGTCCAGCCAGGGCTTGAAGTTGCGCGCACGATGAAGTTCATCGTGCAGCCAGCTTGATTCAAACGCTGCCGGATAGGCCGCCAGTTCGTCGTGGCTGCGGCCGTTGGCCACCGCGTCGAACGCCGCTTCGGCGGCCAGCATGCCGCTCTTGAGTGCGGCGTGCGAGCCCTTGATGCGCGGCGCGTTCAGAAAGCCGGCATCGCAGCCGACCAGCGCGCCGCCCGGAAACACCAGCTTCGGCAGGCTCTGCAGCCCGCTTGCATTGATCGCGCGCGCGCCATACGCAACACGCTTGCCACCCTCCAGGAACGAGCGGATCTGCGGATGCGTCTTCCAACGCTGGAACTCCTGAAACGGCTCCAGGTACGGGTTGGTGTAGCCGAGCCCGACCACGAGGCCGATCGACACCTGGCGGTTTTCGAAGTGGTACATCCAGCCGCCGCCGTAGGTGCTGCTATCGAGTGGCCAGCCGGCGGTGTGGATTACCAGTCCGTCCTTGTGCTTGGCCGGGTCGATCTCCCACACTTCCTTGATGCCGGTGCCCCAGGTCTGCGGGTCGCGGCCTTCCATCAGCTTGAAGCGCGCGAGCAACTGCCGGCCCAGGTGACCGCGCGCGCCCTCGGCAAAGAACGTGTACTTGCCGTGCAGTTCCACGCCGGGCTGGAAGTTCTCTGTGGGCTGGCCGTCCTTGCCGACGCCGAGATTGCCGGTGGCCACGCCCTTCACGGCCCCGTTGTCGGCGTACAGAATCTCGGCGGCGGCGAAGCCGGCAAAAATCTCGACGCCGAGCGCTTCGGCCTGCTGGCCGAGCCAGCGCACCACGTTGGCCAGGCTGACGACGTAGCAGCCGTCGTTATGAAAGCAGCTGGGCAGCAACGCATGCGGAGGTGCGAACGAGCCGCCTTCCTTGAGGAACAGGAAGCGGTCTTCGCTGACCGGGCTATTCACCGGCGCGCCCTGGTTCTTCCAGTCGGGCAGCAGCTCGTTGAGCGCGATTGGGTCCATCACCGCACCCGACAGGATGTGCGCGCCGATCTCCGAGCCTTTCTCCAGCACGCAGACACCGACCTCCTTGCCCTGCTCGGCGGCGAGCTGCTTGATGCGGATTGCCGCTGCAAGGCCGGAGGGGCCGCCGCCGACGATGACGACGTCGTACTCCATCGCTTCGCGTTCGATCGCGTCCATTCGATTGTTTCCTCCAGAGGGCGGCGCCGCGTGTCTGCGGCGCACACGCCGCGCAGGCTCCGCTGATTCTATGTGCGATCATCGTTTCAGGACTGGAGGGATGTCTCGATGCGGACCAATCTGAAAGAGAAGATCGCGGTAGTCACGGGTGCCTCGAGCGGGTTGGGCGCGCAATTTGCACGCGTGCTGGCCGCCAATGGCGCCCTGGTGGTGTTGACGGCGCGTCGCGTGGAGCGGCTCAAGGAGCTGCGCGCGGAAATCGAGTCGAAGGGTGGCGCGGCCGACGTGGTGCCGATGGACGTGACCGACCTGACGTCGATCGCTGCCGCGGTGGCCAAGATCGAGGAGGAGAACGGCCCGATCGACATCCTCGTCAACAACTCCGGCGTATCGACGGTGGGTCGCCTGACCGAAGTGAGCCCGGTCGACTACGACTACATGTTCGACACGAACGTCAAGGGCGCCTTTTTCTGCGCGCAGGAAGTGGCCAAGCGGATGATTGCCCGCTCCAAGACCCAGCAGGTGTTTCGCGGCCGCATCGTCAACATCGCCTCGGTGGCCGCATTCAAGGTGCTGTCACAGATCGGCGTGTACTGCATGACCAAGGCGGCGGTGGTGCACATGACCCGTGCGCAGGCGATGGAATGGGGCCGCTACGGCATCAACGTCAACGCCATCTGTCCCGGCTACATCCGCACCGAGATGAACCAGGAGCACTGGGACAGCGAGCAGGGCCACAAGCTGATGCAGATGCTGCCGCGCAAGCGCATCGGCACGCCCGCGGACCTGGACTCGCTGCTGCTGATGCTGGTGGCGGAAGAATCGCAGTTCATCAACGGCGCCATCATCGCCGCCGACGACGGCTTGAGCGTCAGCTGATCTTCCACGCAGCGCGAGCGGGCGATGCTGCCGTTGCAAGACATCCGCGTGCTGGACTTCAGCACGCTGCTGCCCGGTCCGCTGGCGAGCCTGATCCTCGCCGAAGCGGGCGCCGAGGTGATCAAGGTCGAGCGCCCCGGCGGCGAGGACATGCGCTGCTATCCGCCGGACCTTGGCAGCATGGGGGGCAGCTTCGCGCTGCTCAACCGCGGCAAGCACGCCATCGAGGTGGACCTGCGTGCGCCCGGCGCGGCGCAGCGGCTGCTCGATCTGGCGCCGACGGTCGACATCGTGCTCGAGCAGTTTCGCCCGGGTGTGATGGACCGCCTCGGGCTCGGCCACGCGGCCTGGCAGACGCGCAATCCACGCATCATCTACTGCGCGATCACCGGCTATGGACAGACCGGGCCGCGTGCGCATGAAGCCGGCCATGATCTGAACTATGCAGCGCGCGCCGGCCTGCTCGGGCTGACCACGGGCAGCGATGGCACGCCCGGTATTCCGCCCGCGCTGGTGGCCGACATCGGCGCCGGTACCTACCCGGCGGTGGTCAACATCCTGCTCGCGCTGCGCCAACGTGATCGAAGCGGACGGGGATGCTGCATCGACGTCGCGATGGCGGAGAACCTGTTCACGTTCATGTTCTGGGGCCTGGCGATGGGCGAGGGCACCGGTGTCTGGCCGCGCGCCGGCGCCGAGCAGCTGTCGGGCGGCTCGCCGCGCTACCGCATCTATCGCACGGCCGACGGTCGCCATCTCGCAGTGGCGGCACTCGAAGACAAGTTCTGGCACAACTTCTGCGACTTGGCGCAGGTGCCGGCGGCGCTGCGCGACGATGCGCGCGATCCGCAGGCCACGATGAATGCGGTCGACCGCTGCGTGGCCTCGCGTGATGCGGCTGCCTGGGAGGCGCTGCTCGAACATGGCGAGACCTGCTGCACGGTTGTGCGCACCCTGGAAGAGGGCGTGCGCGACCTGCACTTCGCCGCCCGCAACGTGTTCGCGCGCCAGGTGGCGCTGCCTGGCCATGTGCTGCCAGCGCTGCCGGTGCCGGTGGTCGCCGCCTTGCGCCGCACCGAGGCCCAGGTGCCGGCGCCGACGGTTGGACAAGACACCCGCCGCGTCCTGCGCGTGGCGGACTGATCGCGGCGGCACCGAGAAAAAGGTATCGCACATGGCCGACCGGTGGCTCTGCACTGGCCCGGCGGATCGACGGCCAATCGGCTGAATCGATTTCGCAACGATTGGTGCGGGTCACGGTCGATGGTCGCGCGCCTTGCTTTACAGGTCGCGTGCCGAGCGATTACCGTGCTCGGCTTGTTTCGAGCGCGCAGGTTCACGAGGCGCCCATATCGCGGTCCGAAGGAGAAAACCATGAAGCAACCCCGCTGGCTGTCCCGCATCCACACTTTGGCGCTCGCGCTGGGCGCACTTGGCGTCATTGGCGGCAGTGTGCTGCCGACGGCGACCTTGGCGCAGGACATCAAGTTCTTCCGCATCGGCACCGGCGGCACGGCCGGCACCTACTACCCGGTGGGTGGCCTGATCGCCAACGCGATCTCCAATGCACCGGGCTCGCGCCCGTGCGACCAGGGCGGCAGCTGCGGCGTGCCCGGGCTGGTCGCCACCGCGGTCGCATCCAACGGCTCGGTCGCCAACATCAACGCGATCGCCGGCGGCAGCATGGAATCCGGCTTCACCCAGTCCGACGTCGCCTACTGGGCCTACAGCGGCACCGGCGTGTACGAGGGCAAGACCAAGGTGCCGGGCGTGCGGCTGATCGCCAATCTGTACCCGGAGAGCATCCACCTGGTGGCGCGCAAGGGCGCCGGCATCCGTGGCGTGGCCGACCTGCGCGGCAAGCGCGTGTCATTGGATGAGCCGGGCTCCGGCACGCTGGTCGATGCGCGCATCATCATGGGTGCGTTCGGCATGACCGACAAGGACGTGAAGGCCGAGTACCTGAAGCCGAACCAGGCCGGCGACAAGCTGCGCGACGGCGGCCTCGACGCGTTCTTCTTCGTCGGTGGGTATCCGGCGGGCGCGATTGCCGAGCTGGCGGCCAGCGGTGCCGGCATCGAACTGGTGCCGATCACCGGTGCAGAGATCGACAAGATGCGCGCGCAGTACGGCTTCTTCGCGGTCGACACGATCCCGGCCAACACCTACAAGGGCGTGGGCGAGGCGAAGACGCTCGCGGTCGGTGCGCAATGGGTCACCTCCGACAAGCAGGACGCCAACCTGATCTACGAGATCACCAAAGCGCTGTGGAACGCCAACACGCGCAAGCTGCTGGATTCCGGCCACGCCAAGGGCAAGGCGATCACGCGCGAGAACGCGGTCGCAGGTGCCGGCATCCCGTTTCATCCGGGCGCCGAGCGCTTCTACAAGGAGCAGGGCCTGCTGAAGTAAGGCCCCGATCCGCTGAGTCACGGGTCGCAAAGGGCCGGGCTGCACTGCCGGCCCTTTTTGCTTCACGGCACGCTTCGCCGCACGCGCGGCCGATCGGTCGACCGATCAGCCGCGCGCCGATCTAAACGCCCCCGCCCAAAGGTCGCGCCGCCATGGCCGCTCCAACGTCGCCGCCTGTTCCGGCCCCATCCGCCGTGCTCCACCTGGATGACGCCAAGCTGCAGGAACTCGAAGAGAAGTTCGATCCGGAAATGCGCTTCCGGCCGTCGGTGCCGCCAGCCACCGTGATCATCAAGTGGCTGCTGGTCACGCTCTCGGTGTTCCACTACTACACCGCCGGCTTCGGGCTGATGCGCGAGACCACGCATCGTGGCATCCACCTCGCGTTCGTGCTGGGACTGATCTTCCTGGTGTTCGCGTTCAGCAAACGCGGGCAGGGCGTGCAGCGGCCGTCGTCGCTGCTGGCACCGGGCGGTGTGCCGCTGGTCGACTGGCTGCTGGGGCTGGCGATCGCCGCCTCGGTGCTCTATATCCCCTACGTGTTCGACGATCTCGCGTTCCGCGTCGGCAATCCGAGCGACCTGGATGTGGTGATGGGGACGATCCTCGTCGTGCTGCTGCTGGAAGCGACGCGCCGCTCGATGGGTTGGCCGCTGCCGATCATCGCCAGCATCTTCATGGCGTACTCGTTGTTCGGCGCATCGTTTCCGGGATTGCTCCGGCACAGCGGCAACGACTGGAGCCAGCTCGTCAATCATCTGTACCTGACGAGCCAGGGGATCTATGGCATCGCGGTCGGCGTGGTGGCGACCTACGTGTTCCACTTCGTGCTGTTTGGCGTGCTGGCCACGCGCATCGGGCTGGGGCAGTTGTTCCTGGACATCGCCTCCGCAGTGGCGGGGCGCTATGCGGGCGGTCCGGCCAAGGTGTCGGTGTTCGGCTCGGCGATGTTCGGCACGCTGTCGGGCTCGTCGGTGGCCAATGCGGTGACGGTCGGCTCGCTCACCATTCCGATGATGATCCGCGTCGGCTATCCGCGGCATTTCGCGGCGGCGGTCGAGGCTACCGCTTCCACCGGCGGCCAGATCACGCCGCCGGTGATGGGCGCGGCGGCGTTCCTGATGATCGAGTTCCTGGCGGTGCCGTACCAGACCGTGATCATCGCGGCGATCGTGCCGGCGTTCATGCACTTCTTCGGCGTGTTCATGCAGGTGCACTTCGAGGCCAAGCGCAGCGGCTTGCGCGGCCTGACGGCAGAGGAACTGCCCAACCTGCGCGACAGCCTGCGGCGCCGTTGGCCAACGCTAATCCCGCTGGTGCTGCTGGTGACGATCCTGGTGAGCGGCTTCACGCCGTACATGGCGGCGTTCGTCGGCATCACCTCCTGCCTGATCGTCGGCCTGACCACGCGCGAGGAGGGCGTCACGGCGCGCGGATTGGCGGCGCTGGCGGTGCTGCATGGGGTCCTGGCGATGCTGGTGATGCGCACGCTCGGCGACGACCTGAGCATGCCGCTCTTCCTCGCCGTGCTCGTCGGCACGCCGTTCGCACTGCGGGGCTTCGGCATCCGCGGCCGCATCGCGCTGGGCACCGTGGTCGAGACACTGGAAACAGGCGCCAAGTACGCGCTGGCGGTGGGGGCGGCAGCAGCCACGGTGGGCATCGTGATCGGTGTGGTGACGCTCACCGGCGTCGGCTTCAAGGTCAGCTACATCATCACCTCGGCCGCGCTGACGATCTCCGAGACGGTGATGCCGGTACTGCCGTCGTTCCTTGCCTCCCAGCAGACGGTGATGCTGATGGCCGCGCTGGTGATGACGGGCATGGTGTGCATCCTGATGGGCTGCGGCATTCCGACCACCGCCAATTACCTGATCATGGTGACGGTGGCGGCGCCAACGCTGGTGCAACTCGGCGTGGAGCCGATCGTTGCCCACTTTTTCGTCTTCTACTACGGTGTGCTGGCAGACATCACGCCGCCGGTGTGCATTGCCGCCTATGCCGCGGCCGGCATGGCCAACTCCGATCCGTTCCGCACCGGGAACACCGCGTTCCGATTGGGTCTGGGCAAGGTGCTGGTGCCGTTCGTGTTCGTGTTGTCGCCGGCGCTGCTGATCGTCACCAAAGGCTTCACCTGGTACGACTTCTGGGTCACCTTCGTTGGTTGCACGCTCGGCATCGTGGCGCTGTCGGCGGCGTTGTCGAACTTCTTCCTGGTACGAATGCAGGTGTGGGAGCGCTGGTTGGCGGTGTTCGGGGCGGTGCTGCTGATCGTGCCTGGATTGCAACCGACGCTGATCGGTCTGGCGGCGGTCGCGCCGATCGTGCTGCGGCACCTGCTCGCGTGGCGCCGCGTGCAGCCCGCGCCGGCCTGACCGGCTGATCGACCGATGCGGCTTAGAATTCCGCACAGCAACACACTTCAAAGCGAGAGGAAGCGACCCGCATGAACAAGATCTTTCCGTCGGCCGCCGCGGCGCTGGCCGACGTTGCCAAGGATGGCCAGATGGTCGCGGTCGGTGGCTTCGGCCTGTGCGGCATTCCCGAGGCGCTGATCGCCGCGCTTCGTGACAGCGGTGTGAAGAACCTCACCTGCGTGTCGAACAACGCCGGTGTCGACGGCTTCGGTCTTGGCCTGCTGCTGGCCACCCGCCAGATCAGCAAGATGATCTCGTCGTACGTTGGCGAGAACAAGGAGTTCGAACGCCAGTTCCTGGCGGGCGAACTGCAGCTGGAGTTCACGCCGCAAGGCACGCTGGCCGAGCGCATGCGTGCCGGTGGCGCCGGCATTCCGGCCTTCTTCACCAAGACCGGCGTGGGCACGGTGGTGGCTGAGGGCAAGGAGATCCGCGAATTTGACGGCCAGCAGTACGTGATGGAACGCGGCATCCGCGCCGACCTGTCGCTGGTCAAGGCGTGGAAAGCCGACAAGCAGGGCAATCTCGTGTTCCGCAAGACCTCGCGCAACTTCAACCCGGTGGTGGCGATGTGCGGCCGGGTCACGATTGCCGAGGTCGAGGAGATCGTCGACAACGGTGCCATCGATCCCGACCAGGTGCATTCGCCCGGCATCTTCGTGCAGCGGATCGTCCTCAACCGTACGCCGGAGAAACGCATCGAGCAGCGCACCGTGCGCGCCAAGTGACGGTTCGGACGCAGGCCAGCCCGGCTTCGTCATACGTGATCAATACGCCTTCAACGCGGTGACGCTGAGCGCATCGACCGAAGGCTCGCCTCAGGAGTGCTGACATGGCTTGGACAAGAGAAGAAATGGCTGCTCGCGCAGCGCAGGAACTGCGCGACGGGTTCTACGTGAATCTCGGCATCGGCCTGCCCACGCTGGTGGCCAATTACATCCCGCCCGGCATGGACGTCATGCTGCAGTCCGAAAACGGCCTGCTCGGCATCGGCCCGTTTCCGCTCGAAAGCGAAGTCGATCCCGACCTCATTAACGCCGGCAAGCAACTGGTGACGGCGCTGCCGGGCTCAAGCTTCTTTTCGAGCGCCGACTCCTTCGCGATGATTCGCGGCGGCCATATCAACCTGGCGATCCTCGGCGCGATGCAGGTCAGCGAGAAGGGCGATCTGGCCAATTGGATGATCCCCGGCAAGCTGGTCAAGGGCATGGGCGGCGCGATGGATCTCGTGGCCGGTGTCGAGCGCGTGGTGGTGCTAATGGAGCACTGCGCCAAAAATGGCGAGCACAAGATCCTGCAGAACTGCACGCTGCCACTGACCGGAGTGGGCGTGGTCGACATGATCGTCACCGACCTGGGCGTGTTCGATGTTGCCGCCGATGGTCTGCGCGCGACGGAGCTGGCCCCGGGCGTGACGGCCGACGAGGTGCGCGTGAAAACCGGCTGCCACGTCCACCTGTCGCATCTGGTGGCGGCCTGATCATCCGCGTGTCGGACAGCGCGCTGGGGGCGTTGCCGCAGTCGTCGCTCCAGTGCGACGACCATCGGAGCAGAAGCGATGGGCGGTAGTCATCACGGTGGCAGTCACCTCGGCCATCATCACGAGGGCGATTCGAGCTACACGCATCAGTCGAGACCGACAGGTGCCGGCCCCCTGGGCCTGGCTGTTGCGCTCACGCTCGGCTACGCGCTGATCGAACTGGTGGGTGGTCTGTGGTCCGGCTCGCTGGCGCTGCTGGCCGATGCCGGTCACATGGCGACCGACGCTGCCGCGTTGTTGTTCGCGCTGGCCGCCAATGTGATCGCGCGGCGGCCGGTCTCGGATCGGCACTCGTTCGGGCTCGCGCGGGTCGAGGTGGTTGCCGCGTTCGTCAACGCCCTGGCGATGATCGCGGTGGTGATCTGGATCTTCTACGAGGCGATCGATCGCTTGCGCGAGCCGGTGCAAGTACAGGGATTGGGCGTGTTCGTCATCGCTGCCGTCGGCCTGTGCATCAATCTGCTGGTGGCCTGGTCGCTGTCGCGCGATCGCGAGAATGTCAACACCCGAGCCGCGCTGATCCACGTGATGGGTGACCTGCTCGGTTCGCTGGCGGCAATCTGCGCCGGCGCCATCATCTTCTTCGGCGGGCCGGTGATCGTCGATCCGCTGCTGTCGATGTTCGTCGCCGCATTGATCCTGCGCTCGACCTTCGGCGTGCTCAAGGAGACCACGCTCGTGCTGCTCGACAGCGTGCCGGCCGGCATCGACTATGCCGAAGTGGGGCGCGCGCTGGCACGGGTGCGTGGCGTCAAGTCGGTGCACGATCTTCACGTGTGGTCGATGGTGCCCGGCCGCAACGCGCTGTCGGCGCACGTGCTGGTCGATGACATCGAGCACTGGCCGGCGATCCTGGCCGAAGCGCGTCGCGTGCTGGCCGGCCGATTTCGCATCGATCACGCCACCCTGCAACCGGAGTGGTTGCGCCCTTCGCGCGAAGCGAAGATTCCTATCCGATCGCAGCCTGCAGCGCCTTCACCACCCACAACAGCCCCATCAGGATCGGCTGGTGGACGAGATAGACGGTGAGCGCCCAGGTGCCCAACAGCACCAGCAAGCGCGGCGGCGCAGCGTTGAGGCGGGCGATAGCAGGCCACAGCGCATAGCTTCTTTGCCGCCATAGCGTGGCCAGGCCGATGCCGATCAGCACCACGCCGAGCCACGGGAAGATCGGCACATAGTCCTCGGTGCGCGGCTTGCCCGCAGCAAAGCCGAATATGTTCAGCGGGGTCGGGTTGAACCAGGGATCGACAAAGCTCTTGCCGACCACGATCACGATGATCCCCAGCGCAATGTTCCAGGCGCCCAACGGCAGCGCGGTTCGCCCGATGATGAGTCCGACCGCGATGAAGTGCAGGATGCCGAACCAGATGTAGCGCGGACCGAAGAGCCACCAACTGCCGGCCGATACCAGCGCCGCCGCGCCTGCCACCTGAGCCCACCGCAGCCAGAACTCGCGCCTGCCTGAGGCGCCCTCTTCAGCCGTGTAGCGGCTCGCGCGCAGCACCAGGCTCACCCCGACCAGCAGCAGGAACTGCGTGACGATTACCGTGCGCCACCCGACCCAGGGCTGGGTGCGGTTCATCGCCAGTTGCAGCCAGCCGAAGTAACTTAAATCGTAGATGAAGTGGTAGACGATCATCTGCGCCACGGCAAAGCCGCGCAGGGCGTCGATCAGAGGCAGGCGAGGAGGGCGTGGCATGGCGTGGCGGGCCGATGCTAAGCCAGAAAAGCAACACGGATCGAGTGCACTAATCGCCGGCGACGACGGCGCCCTACGATGGTCGTGGGGATGCCATGAAAAACCGGCTCTTCACGTTGCAGGCAGTGCTGGATGCGTTGGGCGACGGTATCGTCGTCGTCGACGAAGGCGGGCAGATTGTCGCCGTCAACGCCGCACTCACCGACCTGCTCGGCCACGCGCCCGCCGAGCTGTGCGGCAAGTCGCTCGATTGCCTCATCCCGGCGCGTTATCGGCCCTCCCATGGCAGGCATCTGCAGCGCTTTGTCGTCGCCGGCGCGGCGCGCCTGATCGGCCGCCGGCCGGTGCTGCGCGCGCTGGCGCGCGATGGCAGCGAGCGGCCGGTGACGATCATGGTGTCGTCGCTCGACGTCGATGACGAGCGCTTCACCCTGGCCGCCCTGCGCGATGCCTCGGTCTTCGACCTGCAACTGGAGCGCGCGGTGCGGCACTCGCAGACCGATGCGCTCACCGGCATACCCAATCGGACGCGCCTCATCAAGCGCCTGCGCGAGCGCGTCGAGCAGCCGCAGCCGTTCGGCCTGCTGTTCCTCGATCTGACCGGCTTCAAGCGCTTCAACGACGCCTACGGTCACCTGATCGGCGACGAGGTGCTGCGCGTGATTGCGCAACGCCTGTCCGCTGCGGTGCGCGGCGGAGATCTGGCCGTGCGCTGGGCCGGTGACGAGTTTGTCGTCGTCCTCGAGGACGTGGATCATCCGGCGACGCTGGACGAGCGTGCCAGTGCCGTCGCTCATCATCTGGCGCAGCCGTTCGGGCTGGGGACGATGCAGGCAACCATCGGCGTCAACATCGGCGGCGCACTTTATCCGCGCGACGCGACCCAGATGGAAGCACTGATCGAAGCGGCCGATCGCGCCATGTACATCGCCAAGGCGCGCGGCTTAGGCTACGTTGCCGCCTCCGATCTGCGCTAGAAACTTCATCGGTTCGACGCCGCGCCCGGCACAGGCGCCTCGGTATACTGCCGATTTACCGGTAACGCCTCTGCACGCTGCGGGCGGAAGACTCCATGACAAAGTACGTCTTCGTCACCGGTGGC
>LNFM01005846.1_pt1 | contig 17189 bp, 15 predicted proteins | sample 596031 | NCBI WGS metagenome assembly LNFM01 (sample SAMN04254537, study PRJNA301005) | activated carbon metagenome | isolation source: dual media filters at the Ann Arbor, Michigan drinking water treatment plant | place: USA: Ann Arbor | reverse complement strand
AGCGCATTTTCATAGGAGTTCCCCACCGGCCCGAGGGCCGACCCGCCGTGTCAAGAAACTGGCGGCAAGCCGCCAGTTTCTTACTAGGAGAACCGATAGGTTGGCGCCTATGGGGTGGCCAAGACCTGCATGGCGCCCTCTCGTCGCGCAGGGCTAAGATGCGCCGTCCTCGTGTTAGGGAGAAGCAATGATGGAAAAGCGCAAGCTCGGAAGATCGGGCCTGGAGTTCGCCCCGATCGCCTTTGGCGGCAACGTGTTCGGCTGGACGGCCAACGAGGCGACCTCGCACCAGCTGCTCGACGCCTTCGTCGATGCCGGATACACCTTCGTCGATACTGCCGACGTCTATTCGCGCTGGGCGCCCGGCCACAAGGGCGGCGAGTCGGAGACGGTGATCGGAAGCTGGCTGAAGAAGGATCCGAAGAAGCGCGACAAGGTGCTGATCGCCACCAAGTGCGGCATGGAGATGCCGAATGTCGGCCAGGGCCTGTCGCGCAAGCACATCATCGGCTCGGTGGACGCCTCGCTGAAGCGGATGAACACCGACTACATCGATCTCTTTCAGTCGCACCGCGACGACAAGGACACGCCGATCGAGGAGACGCTGTCGACCTACGGCGAGCTGATCAAGGCGGGCAAGCTGCGCGCCATCGGCGCCTCCAACTACGACGCGCCTCGCCTCGCCGAGGCGGCCAAGGTCGCCAAGGAGAAGGGCCTGCCGCGCTACGAGAGCCTGCAGCCGCACTACAATCTGGTCGAGCGCCCGCTGTTCGAGGAGGCGCTCGAGCAGGAGTGCCTGAAGCAGGAGATCGGCGTCATCCCCTACTGGTCGCTGGCCAGCGGGTTCCTGACCGGCAAGTACCGCTCGGAGGCCGACCTGGGCAAGAGCCCGCGCGGCCCGGGTGGCGTGAAGAAGTACCTGAACGACAAGGGCTACAAGGTGCTCGCCGCGCTCGATGCGGCGGCCAAGAAGCACAACACCAGCAACACCAGCGTGGCGCTGGCGTGGCTGATGCAGCGCAAGGCGGTCACCGCGCCGATCGTCAGCGCCACCAGCCTCGCTCAGCTGAAGGATCTGCTGGCGGCGCCGGCCGTCAAGCTCGACGCCGAGTCGGTGGCCGCGCTCGACAAGGCGAGCGCCTGACGGCGCGTCAGCTCGTCCACCGAGGACAGGCGAGTCGGGCCGGAGAAAAGTGGTAGAGTGAGCCATGCTCATCTTCCGCCAGCTCTTCGACCCGACGTCGTCGACCTACACCTACCTTCTCGGCTGCAGCGCCACCCGCGAGGCGCTGCTGATCGACCCCGTCTTCGAGCAGGTGCGCCGCGACGCCGCCCTGATCACCGAGCTGGGACTGACGCTCGCGTGGACGATCGAGACCCATGTCCACGCCGACCACATCACCGGCGCATGGCTCCTGAAGCAGAAGCTCGGCAGCAGCATCGCGCTGGCGGCAGCGTCGGGGGCGACCGGGGCCGACCGGCTGCTGGCCGACGGCGACCGGGTCGAGTTCGGCCGGCGTGCGCTGGAAGTGCGGGCGACGCCCGGTCACACCTCGGGCTGCCTGACCTACGTGCTCGACGACGAGAGCATGGCCTTCACCGGCGACTGCCTGCTGATCCGCGGCTCGGGCCGCACCGACTTCCAGCAGGGCGATCCGCGCCAGCTCTACCGGGCGGTGCGCTCGCGCATCTTCTCGCTGCCCGAAGGGTGCCTGCTCTATCCGGCGCACGACTATCGCGGCCTGACCGTCACCAGCGTGGCCGAGGAGAAGCGCTTCAACCCGCGCCTCGGCGGCGAGGTCGGCGAGGGCGACTATGTCGGCTACATGAAGAACCTCGATTTGCCGCATCCCAAGAAGCTAGACGAGGCGGTGCCGGCGAACCTGCGCTGCGGCCAGCCGGGCAACGAAACCGAGGTGCCACCCGATCCGCACTGGGCGCCGCTGCGCTTCACCTTCGGCGGCGTCTGGGAGGTCGAGCCGCACTGGCTGGAAGAGCACCTGGCCGCCGTGCAGGTGCTCGACGTGCGCGAGCCGTCGGAGTTCACCGGGCCGCTGGGGCGCATCCGCGGTGCCACCCTTATTCCCCTGGGCGAGCTCGCCCAGCGGGCCGCCGAGTTGCCCAAGGGCAAGCCCATCGTCACGGTGTGCCGGGCCGGCAGCCGGTCGGCGCACGCCACGGCGATCCTGACCAAGGCCGGGTACGCCGAGGTTGCCAACCTGCCGGGCGGCATGCTGCGATGGCGGGCGGAAGGGCGCAGCGTGGACGGTGGTTCGCATTAGCGTTCAGGGTGGTTGATGGACGTTCGGGCTTGGCTGCACGGTCTGGGCCTGGGTCAGTACGCCGAGGCGTTCGAGGCCAATCACATCGATGGCTCGATGCTGAGCGACCTGACGGCAGACGACCTGCGCGAGCTCGGCGTCACCTCGCTGGGGCATCGCAAGCGGCTTCTCGAGGCGGCAGCCACCGTCGAGGTGGACGTCCAGGAACCCGCCGCCGCGGCACCCGAACGGCGCCAGGTCGCCGTCCTGTTCGCCGATCTGTGCGGCTTTACCACGCTGTCGACCTCGGTCGATGCCGAGGAGCTGCGCCGTATCGCCGGCCGGTTCCTGGCGTGTGCCGACGAGATCGTGGTGGCGCGCGGCGGCACGGTCGACAAGCACATCGGCGATGCGACCATGGCGATCTTCGGCGCGCCGATCGCCTACGAGGACGACGCGCTGCGTGCCGTCGCCGCCGCCGACGACCTGCAGCACGCGATGGCAACCCTCTCGGCCGAGCTGGGACGCGAGCTCGCCACCCATGTCGGCATCGCGCTGGGCGACGTCGTCGCCGGTGAGGTCGGCGGCGAGCTGCGCAGCGACTACACCGTCGTCGGCGAGGCGGTGAACCTGGCGGCGCGCCTGGTCGGCGAAGCGGGGCCGGGCGAGACGATGATGAGCGAGGCCGTATGGCGGCTCGTCGCCGACCGTGTGCGCGGCACCGCGATGGGCGAGCGGGCCCTGAAGGGCATCGCCCGGCCGCAGCGCTTCTGGCGACTCGATGGCCTGGGAGAAGGCGCGGCGTCGGCTCGCCTGCCGTTCGTCGGCCGCGAGGTCGAGCTCGCGCAAGCCACTGCCGTGCTGGCGACGGCGCAGCCGGGCGCCCTGCTGCATCTGCGCGGCGAGGCCGGCATCGGAAAGAGCCGGATGCTCGCCGAGATCCTGGCCAGCGCGTCGGGGCAGGGATTCATGCCGATCACGGCGCATGCCGTGGATTTCGGCACGGCCCGCCGGCAGATGCCTCTGCGCGTCCTGGCCGAGGCGCTGATCGGCCGCCTGCCCGGGTGGATCGAGGACCCCGCGGTCGATGCGCGCCTGCGTGCCGCGGTGCACGACGTCGTCGAGCGGCCGATGCCGCCCGATCTCGCCGCGGCGTACCGCGCGATGGAGGACAGCCGGCGCACCGTGGCGCGGGCCGAAGCGGTCGCCGAGCTGACGGCGAAAGCCGCCGGCACGACCCCGCTGGTCATCGTCATCGAGGACCTGCACTGGGCGGACGACACGTTGCGTGCGTTCGTGCGACAGCTGGCGCGTCGTACGGCCACCGCCCGCCTCGTCCTCGTCACGACATCGCGACCCGAGAGCGACCCGGTGGATGCCGCCTTTCGCCGCGAGCTGGCCGGCGTCTCCATCGTCGTCCTCGAGCTCGGGCCGTTGCAGGGCGCGGCGATGCAGGCCCTCGCCCGTTCCGCGGCCAGTAAGGTCGATCAGGCCGTCATCGCGAGCTTCATCAGTCGCTCGGGCGGCAACCCGCTGTTCCTCGAGCAGCTCGCCCTCAGCATGGCGGAGGCCCAGACGGCCGAGCTGCCCGGCTCGATCCGCGGGCTGGTGCAGGCCCGGCTCGATCGCCTGGCGCGCGCCGATCGAGCCGCGCTACAGGCCGCCTCGGTCTACGGCCAGCGGGTGCCGCTTGCCGCCCTGCGCGCCCTCGCGGGCAGTGATGGCTACGATCCGCGGCCGCTGATCGAAGCCGGCTTGCTGATCGACCATGGCGGCGGCATGCTGGTCTTCGGCCATGCCCTCATCCAGGAAGGGACGTACGCCTCGCTGCTGCGCGAGACGGCGCGCCAGCTGCACCGCCGCGCCGCCGACTGGCTGGGCGAGGGAGAACCCGAGCTGCGTGCCCAGCATCTGGACCGGGCAGGGGATCCGGCGGCCGCCGATGCCTATCGTCTCGCCGCCGAAGCGCTGCGCCGCTCCGGCCGTCTGGCGCTGGCGCTGGAGCGCGCCGAACGCGGCCTGCAGCTCGCGGCATCGGCTCCGCAGCTCGTCGCCCTGTCGCTGCTGGCCGGCCATCTGCGTCTCGATCTCGGCTCGCCACGCGACGCCCGCGATCGGTTTGCCGGGGCGCTCGCCAAGGCCGTCGACGCGGCCGAACGGGGCGAGGCGGAGCTCGGCATGGCGTCGGCGCTCCGCATCACCGACGATCTCGCCGGCGCAGAGCAGGCGCTCGACCGCGCCCAGGCGATTGCCGAGTCGGCCGAGCTGACGGCGCTGGCCTCGCGCTGCCATCACTTGAGGGGCAACCTGCTTTTCCCGCGCGGCCGGGTCGACGAGTGCATGGCCGAGCATCGCAAGGCGCTGGCGCTGGCGGAGCGCGCCCAGTCGCCCGAGCTGGTGGCGCGCGCCATGGGCGGTCTCGCCGACGCCCACTATGCCCAGGGCCGCATGCGCTCGGCGAGCGAGGCGCTGGCCCGGTGCATCGATGCGGCCCGGCGCGCCGGCGCCGGTGCAGTCGAGATCGCCAACCGGCCGATGGCTGCCCTCGCCGAGTGCCATATGCTCGACCTCGCGCCGGTGCGCGAGTCCGGCGAGACGGCGCTCGAGCTGGCGCGCCAGGCGCAGAACCGCCGCGCCGAGCTGATCTCCCTGCACGGGCTCATCGTCGCGGCCATCGAATCCGAGGATCCCGGGCAGGGATTGCCGCACGTCGAGCGCGCCAACCAGATCGTCCAGGAGCTGGAAGCCTGGCGATTCTGGAGCGAGAACCAGATATTCGGCGCGCAGCTGCATGTCTCGGCGGGCAATCGTCCGAAGGCGGCGGAAATCGCCCGCGAGGCCGTCGATCACGTGAGGCAGCATGCCCTGAATTTCATGGGGGCCGTTGTTCTCGGCATCGGCGCCAGCATCACCGACGAGCCGACGGAACGAGACGCTTGGCTGGCCGAGGGCGAGTCGCTGCTCGCGGTCCAGACACTGGGTCACAACCATCTCTTCTTCCGGAGCTTCGCAATCGAGGCCTGCCTGGCCGCCAACCTTTCCGACGAGGCGCGCCGTCACGCGGCCGAGCTGGCCCGCTTCACGGCAGGCGAGCCCATGCCCTTCACCGACCTCGTCGCAGAGCGGGCCGGCCTGCTGGCCGACGCAATCGACGGCAGGCTGACCGCCGAAGGCCGCGCCCGGCTGGCCGAGCTCGCGGCGCGCGCCGAACGCGCGGGCTACCTTCGCGTCGCGCGGCCGATGCAGGCCATCCTGTCGGCGTGAGCCGGAAGCGTGATGTGCTGAGGTTGAAGCACCAAACAAAACCTCACCCTGAGAGCCTGTGACTTTTTCGATAGTCGCTTTTGGGCGATTGATGAGGTCGCTGCCGCGAACTTTTCTGTTGGAACTTCTGGCGATGAGATCCTTCGCTGCGCTCAGGATGACAGGAGAGGGACGACAGAATTCAATAAAGTCACATCCTCTGAGGAGCGGCCGCAGGCCGCGTCTCGAAGGGTTGCCGCATCACGATCGTTGTCACCCTTCGAGACGCCACGCTCCGCGTGGCTCCTCAGGGTGAGGTCAGGGTTTGGCGCTTGGATCAAGGAAGATCACGCTCTGGAGCCTCACCACCGCGCGGTGGCGCGGGCGCCGGGGGCGACGTCGGCCTCGGCCGGCGCCTGGACCTTCTGCATGTGCTCGTAGCGCTGGGCGGCGAACCACAGCGCGTAGTCGCCGAACTTGATCGGCGGATACTTGGCCGGGCCGCAGGTCGGCAGGCACTCGATCACGGTGTCGTGGTCGGGATCGCAGAAGAACGGCACGGCGTAGCGGAGCTGGCCCGACACGTTGCGCACGCGATGCGGCGTCGACAGGAAGCGCTCGTTGGTCCAGCGATGCAGGATGTCGCCGCCGTTGACCACGAAGGCATCATCGACGCCCGGCGCCTCCATCCACCGCCCATCGGGCAGCTGGATCGACAGGCCCTGCACCTTGTTGGGCGGCAGCAGGGTCATGAACCCCGAATCGGTATGCGGCACCAGGCTGGCGACCGACTCGTCGGCGCCGTCGATCTCCGGATAGCGCGACATGCGCAGGATCATGTGCGGCCTGGAGAAGCACGAATCGAAATGCTCCTCGGGCAGGTCGAGCGCCAGCGCGTAGAGCCTGACCAGCTTGCGGCACAGCGCCTCGAGCGTGCCCATGTAGGCCAGCATGTTGGCGCGGAAGCCCGGCAGGTCGCTCTCCTGCGGCCACTTGTTCAGGGCGTGAAAGCGGCGGTTGCTCAGCACGTCGGGATCGTCGGCGCCGCGCTCGCGGCGCAGGAAATAGGCCTCGTTCTGGCTCGGCTTCTTGCCCTGGGCGGCCGCGTTGGGCGGCGGCGTGCGGGCGATCGGCATGTAGCCGATGTTGTGCTCGTCGACCCGGAGCGCGAGCTTGCGCTCGATCGGCTGGGCGTGGAAGCGCGCCGCCTCGGCATAGGCCATGTCGATCATCTGCTGCGGCACGCCGTGGCCGCGCAGGTAATAGAAGCCGACATTCTCGAAGGCGAAGCGCAGCTCGGCAGCGGTGCGCTGGGCGGCACCCGGCACGCCGGCCAGGTAGGGCGCGACATCGATCAACGGGATCTCGCCGCCGACCATCGAATTCTGCATCGTCGACCTCCGGTTCGCGGCAACCCTATCACGGCGACGCCGTCGCCTGAATCCGCGACTTCTAGGGGCTGCCTTGCGCCAATGACCGGCGAAACGTCCAGAGCGTGGCGAACGAGATCGCCGCCGCGGCCATCAACATGAAGGCCGGGCTCAGGTCGATGGCGGTCCGTTCGACCAGCCAGGCCGCGGCAAGGGGCGTCATTCCGCCCAGCAGGCCGTTGGGAATGTTGTAGCCCAGCGCAATCGCCGTCCAGCGCACCGACGGCGGCGTGGCCTCGACCATGAAGGCAGGCGTCAGAGCCGAGACGGAGCCGACCAGGATCACGAGCGCGACCTGACCCACGACAATGGGCAGGGTTGCGGCGTGGTGCAGGAGCAGGAAGAGAGGAACCGAGCTCACAAAGGCGGCGGCCATCGCTGCCAGCATGACAGGTGCGCAGCCGCCGACGCGGTCGCTCAGCCAGCCCGCCGTCAGCGCAATCGGGATCATGGCTGCCATGCTCGCGGTGTTGATGGTCAAGGCGCAGGCCGGGTCGACACCGTCGACGCTTTGCAGCCAGCTCACGATGTACAGAAAGACCAGATAGAAGCCGACGGCGAGAAAGGTCGTGACGCCGGCGAGGCGCACGACCAGCCGGAGGTGGTGGCGCAGCGTCTCGGCCAGCGGCAGCCCGGTGGACATGCCGGCGGTCTCCGCGACGCCGATGGACTTGCGCCGCAACAGGTAGCCCGCGATCGCGACCACGAACCCGAACAGGAACGGCAACCGCCAACCCCAGCTGTCGAGCGCCTCGGGCGAAAGCAGGACGGCAAGAGCGGCACCGGTCGCCGAGCCCGCCAGGACACCGAGCATGCCGCCGCAGGACGCGATCGCGGAGAGGAGGCCGCGCCGCCCCGGAGGCGCCTGCTCGACCAGGTAGGTGAAGGATGTCGTCCATTCGCCGCCAACCGACAGGCCCTGGATCATGCGCAGGAGCGTCAGCAGCACGGGGGCGGCTTCGCCGAGGGTCTGGAAGCCCGGCAGCACGCCGACCAGGAGCGTCGGCGCGGCCATCGCCGTGATCGAGAAGACGAGCGCCCGCTGCCGGCCGTAGCGGTCGCCGATATGGCCGATCAGCACGCCGCCCAGCGGCCGCACGACGTAGCCGACCGCGAAGATGCCGAAAGCGGCGAGAACCTGCGCCACGGCATCGGCCTGCGGGAAGAACGCGCGGCCGATCTGGGCGGCGAAGTAGCCGTAGATGGCGAAATCGTACCATTCGAGCAGGTTGCCGATGCTGCCGGCGACGATGATCCGCAGCCTCGCCCGCCTATCCACCGCCGGCGCCCATGAGCTCGTCGCCCATCCTCTCCCGTAGCACAAGACGTCAGCGCAGCATCGGATCGAGCATGGCAAAGCGATTCTGCTGCTCGCTGAAGATCACGCGGAACAGCTCGCGAAACAGCCGCTCGATGCGGGGATCGGTCGGGCTCGCGGCCTGGGTCCACGCGGTCGTGTAGGATAGCATGCGATCGTTGCGGCAGTAGATCGCGTAGACGTAGAAGCGACCGGGCTGCTGCGGGCGATGGCGGATCTGCCCGCCGGCGCAGACCGGATCGGCATTGAGGTCGTAGGCCGGGTCGAAGATCAGCACGAGCCGGTAGTTGGGCCGCGGCGGCGGCGTCGGCTGGGCGTAGGTGAAGGTGAGCGCCGGCCGCGGCTTGGCCGCCTGCATCATCGGCAGCAGGTCGCGCGCCACGATCGCCGGGTCGATGCCCGGGAAGGGGTTGCCGTCGAGCACCACCTGGAACTGCTTGCCGTCGGTCGCCGCCCAGAACTCGCGAAAATCGTACTGCGGCGCGAAGTACGTGCCGCCGATGGTCGCGGCGAAGGCCGCGATCGATCCGACGATCAGGGTCGTGAAGGCGACGGCAAGTCCGCGGAAGAGCCGCATTGGAACCTCGTTCACTGGATGCCGGACAGTATCGGGCCATTGCGGCCACGCGCGCCATCACGATGCGTTGAAACACGCGGCAATGATCCGAAACACCGGGCAATGAATTGTCATTTCACGGCGAGCCCGCGGGTCGGCATTGTCACTGCCGTGACGAGCTCATCCGTCCTGCTCGGCGTGTTCGCCATGACGACGGCCAATGCGACGGTTTTCGCGACCGTCGGCCTGCTCGGTCGTGGCATCGGGTTGAGCGAGCTTCAGGTCGGCACGATCTTCGTCTCCTCGGCGGTGCTGTTTCTGCTTACCTCGGCGCGCTGGGGTGTCGTGGCCGATCGATGGGGCCGGCGGCCCGTCATCGTCGTCGGCCTGGCCGCCACCGCGGTCTCCCTCTTCCTGTTTGCCGGCATCGCGCAGTCGGCAGGGGACCTCGCCGGCGTCCTCCCGGCGTTCATCGCTCTGCTCGGCGCGCGAGCGGTCTATGGCCTGCTCGCCGCAGGAACGCAGCCTGCCGCGCTCGCCGCCATGGCCGACGTCACCACGGTGGAGACCCGCCCGGCGGGTGTCGCACGGATGGGCGCGGCGATCGGCCTGGGCAGCATCGCCGGCCCGCTCTCGGTCGCAGGGCTGATCGATCTCGGCGTTGCGGCACCGCTCGTCGCGGGCGGGCTCCTGTCGTCGCTGGCGGCCATCCTGATGTTCGGCATGCGCGAGACGGTTCGCGCGCCGGTGGGCGGGTCGCGACCCGGTACAAACCCCTCGTCACGCCTGCGCCCGTTCCTCGCCGTGGCGTTCGCGATGCATTTCGCCTTTGCCGCCCTGCAGGCGACCAACGCGTTCTACATCCAGGACCGCCTCGGCATCGACACGATGCACGCGATGCGCCTGGCCGGGCTGGTATCAGCCGTCTTTGCCGCCGGATCGTTCGTCGTCCAGGCGTTCGTCATCGTGCGGCTCGGCCTGTCACCGCGCCGCCTGCTCGGCCTCGGCCTCGTCCTCTGCCTGGCCGGCCCGGTCGTGTGCCTGCTGGCGCCGAGCGACGAGACGCTTCTGGCCGGGTTCGGCGTGATGGGCGTCGGGTTCGGCTTCGCTCAGCCCGGCCTGATGGCAGGCGCGTCAGTCGCCGCCGGCGAGCGGCAGGCCGAGGCCGCCGGCCTCCTGCAGGCGGCGATGTCGGCGGCCTGGATCGCGGGTGCCCTCACCGGCACCGCGATCTACGGCCTGGCCATCGCCAGCCCTCTGGCGCTGGCGGCGCTGGCGATCCTGGCGGCGCTGGCAGTCACCGTGCGCGCTCGCGGCGGGGGTCGGGCGATGAAGCCAGATTCCGGGTCCATCGGCCGCACCCGTTTGCTATGACGTCTGCGACATCCCAGGAGGAAACCGCATGGCATCGCCGCTTTTCGACCTCACCGGCAAGGTCGCCGTCGTCACCGGCTCGAGCAAGGGCATCGGCAAGTCGATCGCCCTCCATCTCGCGCTGCAGGGCGCCCGGGTCGTGGTGTCGAGCCGCAAGGCGCCGGCCTGCGAGGAGGCCGCCGCGGAGATCCGCAAGGCCGGCGGCGATGCCACCGTCATCCCGTGCAACATCTCGCACAAGGCGCAGTGCGAGAACCTGATCGCCGAGACCCGCCGCCAGCTCGGGCCGGTCGACGTGCTGGTCTGCAACGCCGCGACCAACCCGTACTACGGGCCGACCGAGAAGATGCCGGACGAGGTCTTCACCAAGATCATGCAGAACAACATCCTGTCGAACATCTGGCTGATCAATCTCTGCCTGCCCGACATGCGCGCCAAAAAGGACGGCTCGGTCATCATCGTGTCGTCGATCGGCGGGGTGCGGGCCAGCACGGTGATCGGCGCCTACTGCATCTCCAAGGCGGCCGACATGCAGCTCGCCCGCAACCTCGCCGCCGAGCTCGGGCCCGACAACATCCGGGTCAACACCATAGCGCCCGGCCTGGTGCGCACCGACTTCGCCAAGGCGCTGTGGGACGATCCCGAGTATCTCGAGAAGCGCCTGGTGACCGCGCCGCTGCGCCGCATCGGCGAGCCCGACGATATCGGCGGCATCGCCGTCATGCTGGCCGGCAAGGCCGGAGCCTTCATCACCGGCCAGACGATCATCGCCGATGCCGGCGTGACGATTGGTGGCTGATCTTCAGTTGGAGGCCGAAACACGGGGAGGAAATGCCATGACGTCGGGTGCGATGAGGTCGATCGGGCGTATCTGGTTGAGCGTTCTCGCCGTGCTGCTCGCCCTGCCGGCGGCGGCGCAATCCTATCCCACCAAGCCGATCCGCCTGGTGGCGCCGTTCCCGCCCGGCGGCGTGGCCGACGTGATGGCGCGCGCCCTGGCGCCGGAGCTGCAGGCCGCGCTCGGCCAGCAGGTGATCGTCGACAACAAGCCGGGCGCCGGCGGCAATCTCGGGGCCGACATTGTCGCCAAGGCCGAGCCCGACGGCCATACGCTGCTGCTCGCCTCGGCCGGCATCCTGACGATCAACCAGTTCCTTTATGCCAGGATGCCGTTCGACCCGGCGACCGCCTTCGCACCGATCACCGTGGTCGGCGACATGCCCAACATCGTGGTCGTCCATCCACGCACCGGCGTCACGACGCTGCAGGGCCTGATCGACAAGGCCAAGGCTCAACCCGGCAAGCTCGATTTCGGCTCGGCGGGGAACGGCACGACGACCCACCTCGCCATCGTGCTGCTCGAGCAGGCGGCCGGAATCAAGCTTGCCCATGTGCCCTACAAGGGCGCGGCGCCGGCCGTGCAGGACCTCGTGGCGGGCCAGATCGATGGGCTGGTCGACAACCCGCCGCTGGTGCTGGGCCACATCAGGAGCGGCGCCATCCGTGCGCTCGCCTGGGCGGCGCCGCGGCGCATGGCCATCCTGCCCGACGTGCCGACGGCATCGGAGGCCGGCCTGCCGGGCTTCGAAGCCTCGTCCTGGTTCGCCCTGATCGCGCCTGCCGGCACGCCGCGCGAGGTCATCGCCCGGCTGAACGCCGAGGCGACGAGGATCCTGCGCGATCCCAAGATGGTCGAGACCTTCGCCGGACGCGGCGTGCGCCTGGTCGGGAACCCGGTCGAGGAGTTCGCCGCCTTCATCCCGCGCGAGCGGGCGCGCTGGGGCGCGATCGTGAAGGCCTCTGGCGTGAAGATGGAGTAGCCATGAGCCTCTACCAGGTGCAGAAGCTGATCTATCAGCTGAACCGAGATCCGCGCACGCGCGAGCGCTACGCCGCCGAGCGCGACGCCGTGTTGGCCGAGCACGAGCTCACCGACGAGGAGCGGCGGGCGCTGGTCGAGCCCGACATCGGCCTGCTCTACGTGCTGGGCGTCAACGGCCAGCTGCTCATGCACTTCGCCGCCCTGCACAAGATCGAGTGGAACGCCTATCTCGAGGCCATGCGCCAGGGGCTGGTGCGGCACGGGCCGGTGCGGGAGGGCGTCTATGCCGCGACCGGCTACGAGGGCGTCGAGGCGCACGACGCCCGCCTCAAGCGCGAACGGGAGATCCACTGATGCCTCTGGTCTATTGCGGCGCCTGCAGCCACGCGCCGGGAATCACGGCCCGCGCCGAGCGGGCCGACACCCAGGCCCGGCAGGCGCTGGAGAGCGCCTTCCGCCGCATGGGCGACGACATCCGCGCCACGCGGCCCGACGCCCTGATCGTCGTGGCAGCCGAGCATTTCGCCAACTTCTTCATGAACAACATGCCGGCCTTTGCCATGGGAATGGCCGATTCCTACGAGGGGCCGATCGAGGACGAGGCCTTCCTGCGTATCGAGCGTCGGCGCGTGCCGGGCAACAAGGCGCTGTCGCGCAAGCTGATCGAAGGCGTGATGCAGACAGTCGACGTGGCCTATGCCGAGGAATGGAAATTCGACCACGGCATCTCGGTGCCGCTGCACTTCCTGACGCCCGGCTACGACCTGCCGATCGTGCCGGCGAACATCAACTGCCAAGGTCCGCCGCTCACGCCGCTGAAGCGCGCCTGGGCATTCGGCGAGGCGCTACGCGCGGCGGCCGACGCTGTGCCCGAGCGGCTGGCTCTGGTCGCCACCGGCGGCATCTCGCATTGGCCGGCGACGCCCGATTCGGGAAAGATCAACGAGGCCTGGGATCGCGAGTTCCTGGCGCGCTGGGCGGCCAACGACCGCGCGGCGCTGACCTCCTACAGCGACGCCGAGATCTATCGCGACGGCGGGCAGGGCGGCTTCGAGATCCGTACGTTCATCGCCGCGGCCGCCGCCGCCAAGGGCGCCAAGGGCACGATCGAGTTCTGCGAGCCGATCCCGATCTTCGCCGTCAGCTGCACCATCGCGCGGATGCAGATCGCGGCGTGACGATCCAGCGCTGGGGGCGCGCCACTGCAGTGGCGCCCCCATAGGCCCTGAATTGCGAAGGGACCTCACCCTGAGGAGCCGCGCCGTGCGCGGCGTCTCGAAGGGTAGGCAACACAACGGGTGTTGCGACACCGCTGTTTCGTCGATTTCGTATGCAGCCCATCCTTCGAGACGGCCGCTTACGCGGCCTCCTCAGGATGAGGGTTTTGCTTGGTCTTCGACCAAAGTAGCGCTTATGAGTGGCGGGCGCCCGCAACGCTATTCGCTCAGCTCTTCTTGCGAAACGTCACCACCAGCACGTCGCGATAGGCCGGCTGGGCGGGGTTTTCCGGCTCGACCGGGGTCACGCCGTGGTAGCAGCGCGCATCGTCGACCAGGGCGGCATCGAGCGGGTCGGTCAGGGTGAAGCTGCCGAGCGTGCGCTTGTCGAGATCGTGCACCGTGGTCGTGCCGCTCATGATGTTGCGCCGGTTGATCAGCAGCACCAGCACGTAGTCGACGCCGTCGCGGTGCATGCCCTCGGGCGTCGGCTTGCCGTGCTCGCCGGTCCGCGCCTCGATGCGGAACTGGTGGCTCTCGATGTGCCAGCGCGCCGTCTCGGGCGCCAGGCGGCCGAACAGGGCGCGGCAGTACTCGAGGATGGTGCGCATCGACGCGCCGTCGCCGATCTCCTCGCTGACCGGCTTGAACCAGCGCTCGATGCCGCCGTTCAGTTGATTGTAGTCGAGCGTCTGGTAGTGCGGCTGGTGGCGCCCGCGGACGATGCCGCCCTGCCGGCCGGCCTCGTAGACGGCGAAGCGGCGCCGGCGATAGCGGCCGCCGTCGGCCATGTAGGTGTCGACCTCGAGATCGTTCCAGCTGTCGGCGAAGGCGGCCCAGTCGGCCAGGGTGCCGAAGCGCGACAGGGCGTTGCGCATGTCGGACGCTTCGACGAAGGCATATCCTGCGCGGGCCACCGCGTTGCGGATGCCCGTGGCGTTCTGCACGCCGGTCCCGATCTCGCTCATGAGAAGAACTGTAACATGGGCTAGGCGCGACTGTTCATCCGGCGACCATGAAGGATTCTAGGGGGCGATGGCGCGTCGCCGCCGGATCGTCGCCCGCAGGCCGGTGGACCAGCCGGGGCGCGGCGCGCCACAATCGGCCACTGTCGCGGCGCCGCCGCCGACACGGGACACGATCCGACATTGGGAGAACGCCATGCCGTTTGCCATGACCGACGACGGAGTGAAGCTCCACTACGAGGAGACCGGCGCCGGCGCGCCGGTCGTGTTCGTCCACGAGTTCGCCGCCGACCATCGCTCGTGGGAACTGCAGATGCGCCATTTCGGCCAGCGCTATCGCTGCGTCACCTACGGCGCGCGCGGCTATCCGCCCTCCGACGTGCCGGAGAAGCCCGAAAGCTACTCGCAGAATCGCGCCACCGACGACATCCTGGCGGTGATGGACCATCTCGGCATCGACAAGGCCCATGTCGTGGGCCTTTCGATGGGCGGGTTCGCCACGCTGCATTTCGGCTTCCGCCATCCGGCGCGGGCACGCTCCCTCGTGGTGGCCGGCGTCGGCTATGGCGCCGAGCGCGAGCAGCAGGCGAGGTTCCGCAGCGAGGTCGAGGCCGTCGCGGACACGCTCAAGTCCGAGGGCATGGCGAAGTTCGCCGAGAGGTATGCCTACGGCCCGACGCGGGTGCAGTTCGAGAACAAGGATCCGCGCGGCTTCGCCCAGTTCAAGAAGGAGCTCGGCGAGCATTCGGCCCTGGGGTCCGCCAACACCCAGGTCGGCGTGCAGGGCCAGCGGCCCTCGCTCTACGACCTGGTCGACAGGATGAACGCGCTCACGGTGCCGACCCTGATCCTGACCGGCGACGAGGACTGGCCCTGCCTGACCCCCGCCGTGCTGATGAAGCGCGAGATCCCGTCTGCCGCCCTCGCCGTGATGCCCAACAGCGGCCACACGATCAACCTCGAGGACCCGGACCAGTTCAACCGCATCGTCGGCGACTTCATCATCCAGGTCGAAGCCGGCCGCTGGCCCAAGCGCGACCCGCGCGCGATGACCAGCTCGATCACGGGCATGCGGTGACGGCACGGTTCTCATGTGCCGGGAGCGCGCCACGGGGGTGACGCGCTCCCAGCGAACATCGTCATGGCATCAGGAATGGCCTCCTTCAGGCGACCGCAGTACCCTGTAGATCGATGGAGGATCGAATGGCGAAGCTTGCAGGGGCAGTCGTGGTGATGCTGGCGGCGCTGTCGGCGGGGGCATGCACCACGACGGCGGGGCAGGGCGGGGGATTTGCCGGCTCGGGCCTGCAGGCAGCGGTGCCGCCGGCGGGCATGACGCCGGCCCAGGGGGCCGCTTACTGCTCCACGCTCGCCCAGACTTACGCCGAGTATGTCGGATCGGTTCCCGGCTGGCTCGGCGGCAACTTCTCGGGTGGCGAGGCGGCCGACCTCGATGCCCGGGTCGCCATTGCCCAGTGCCAGGACGGCAACTACGCCGGCGGCATCCCGACCCTGCAGCAGAAGCTCAGGGATGCGCGGGTCCCTGTGCCGCCCCCGCCCGTTTGACGGGCTGGTTGGGTCCAGGGAATCGGCGCAGCCAAAGAAAAACCCCGGGCGGCGAGGCCACCCGGGGTGAGCTGGGAGCCGTTCGGGCTGGCTGGCTAGAAGCCCAGCGGCTGGGTGATGCGAACCCACTTGCCGCCCTTGACCTGGGCCAGGAACGAGGAATTCGCGCCCTGACGGATGTTGGGGCCGAAACTGACCGCGGGGCCGTTGAAGATGTCCTTGTAGCCCTTGATCGCTTCCATGCCCTTGATGAAGCTGTCGAGCGTCAGGTCCTTGCCGGCGTTCTTCAGGCCCTGGAAGGCGAGGTCGGCGGCGACGTAGCCGTAGACCGCGCCGATATTGGGATCGACGTTGAACTTCTTCTTGTAGTTCTCGACGAAGGTCTTGACCGAGGCGACGCCGCTGTCGACGTAGGGCATCTCGGTGAGGCCCATGCCGTAGAAGCCTTCCATGCCCTGGGCCGCGCCCACGACCAGGTCATAGACCGCGGCGGAGCCCAGGAAGTCGACGTCCGTCCAGCCCGCCTTGCGTGCCGTGGTGTAGGGCACGATCGAATCGCGGACGATGGTGCCCATGACGATCAGGTCGCAGCCGGCCGAGCGCAGCTTGCCGATCGGTGCGGTGAAGTCCTGGTCGGTCGGCTTGTGCGCCGTGGTCTCGACGAGCTTGATGCCGAGCTTCTTGGTCTGCTGCTCGGCGCCCTCCAGGACCTCCTTGCCGAAGTCCGTGTCCTGGTACATCACGCAGACCGCCTTCTTGCCCTTGGTCTTGACGAAGTACTCGATGCCGGAGCGGACCTGGTCGACGTAGGAGGCCGCACCATAGAACTTCAGGCGCTCGTAGGGTTCGTACATCGAGCGCGCGGCCGACAGCGGGAAGAGATTGGGAACGCCGACCGAGAACTGGTCCTTGAAGCAGGCATTGTTCATCGGCGTGCCGAGCGGCGCCACGAAGGCGAACACCTTGTCGCGGTTGATCAGCTTGTTGCAGGCCTGGACCGCCTTGGGCACCTGGTAGGCCTGGTCCTCGATGATCACCCGGACCTTGCGCCCGTTGACACCGCCCGCCTCGTTGATCTCGTCGAAGCGCATCTTCACGGCATTCGACGACGACACCCCGTAGGTGGCGGCGACGCCGGACAGGTCGGTGTGCATGCCGAACACCACTTCCGTCGCGGTTACCCCGCGCGTCTGCGCGGCGGCCGGCAGCGCGCCGAGCGAGGCGGCGGCCGCCGCGATCGCCAGAGACTTGATGACAGTCGATTTGCTCATGTGCTTCTTCCTCCCATGCCGACGACGGTCCTCTCGGAGTCCCGTCTTGTGGTCACTATAATTGCTCAGACGGCCTCGGCATACATGCCGTCGATCATCGCCTTGTACTTCTCGTTCACGAACTTGCGCTTGAGCTTCATGGTCGGCGTGACCTCGTCGTCCTCGG
>LNFM01011359.1_pt1 | contig 17190 bp, 20 predicted proteins | sample 596031 | NCBI WGS metagenome assembly LNFM01 (sample SAMN04254537, study PRJNA301005) | activated carbon metagenome | isolation source: dual media filters at the Ann Arbor, Michigan drinking water treatment plant | place: USA: Ann Arbor | reverse complement strand
TTTCGGCGGCACGGATATCCATTTAGGCAACTCCCTTCATGGCAAGCTGCAGGCGCTGCAGCTTGCTTCGGACGGACGAATCGAACAGGCGCGAACCGACTTTGACGACGAGACCGCCGAGAATGTCGGGTTCGACGCGCGCGTCGATGGAAACCTTATTGCTGGCCAGCACGGAGCGCAGCGCGGTGCTGAGCTGCTGCAGCTGGGCGGGGGAAAGTGGAACGGCCGAGGTGACCGTCGCGGTCGTCTCGCCGCGGCGGCGGGCGAGTTCGGCGAGGAACGCCGAGGCCATCGCCGGCAGATCGCGCGAGCGGCCGTTGGCAGCCACGGTGCCGATGAAGCTGCGGGTCAGCCCGGAAATGCCGGCGGCATCGAGAACCGCGAGCAGCGCCTTGCCCTGCAGGGCGCGGCCGATGACCGGGCTGGCAATGAGGCGCGCCAGGTCGGCGCTCTCGTCGAGCAGCTTGCGAAAGGTGGCGAGATCCTGCGCCACCTGGTCGAGGGATTTGGCGCTATCCGCGAGTTCAAAAAGGGCGCTGGCATAGCGTCCGGCAACGCCGGTGGTTGCGGTGGTCACGTCTAGAGCCTCTCCCCTGCCATTGAATTCACACGCTTTTCGCTAGCAGAACGCCCCGCGTCGCTTGCCGCCCCACCCCGGAAAAGCGCGCGTTGCTACCATGCTGCATTTCCCGGCGCAACGTCGGCAAAGCGCTGTTCTACAGCGGTTTTTCGGCGCGGGGGTCCCGACGTGTGGACTCAAAGGAAGGAATACGGGTCGACATCGACCTGCAGACGCACTGAACCGGGCAGGCCGATCTTCTCCAGCCACGCATGTAGCAAGGGCTGCACGGCGGTCTCGCGGCCGGCCTTGAGCAGGAAGCGACGGCGGTGCCGGCCGCGCAGCAGGGCCAGCGGTGCGACCGACGGCCCCAGGATCGTGACGCCTTCCTGCTGCGGCGCCTGGCGCGCGAGTGCTGCACAAACATTGTCGACCGCCACGGGATCCGGCCCGGAAATGATCAGGGAAGCCAGCCGTCCGTAGGGCGGCATGCCGGCCAGCGACCGGTCGTGCAACTCGACCTCGACGAAGCGGTCGCGATCGCCCGAAACCAGCGCCTGCATCACCGGATGGTCGGGATTGTGGGTCTGGATCAGCGCCCGGCCCGGCCTCCCGTCGCGGCCGGCGCGGCCCGCCACCTGATAGAGGAGCTGGAACGTCCGCTCGGCCGCCCGCAGATCGCCGCCGTTAAGGCCGAGATCGGCATCGATCACGGCGACCAGCGTGAGGTTGGGGAAGTGATGGCCCTTCGCCGCCATCTGCGTGCCGATCAGGATATCGATCTCGCCCTTCTCCATGCGTTCGACCGCGGCCGACGCCTCGTCGCGGTTCATCAGGCTGTCCGACGTGAAGAGTTCCAGCCGCGCCTCGGGGAAAAGCTCCAGCGCCTCCTCCGCGAGGCGCTCGACACCGGGACCGCAGGCGACGAACTGGTCGACCGCGCCACAATGCCGGCAGGTCTGCGCCGGCGGCTCGGTGTAGCCGCAGTGATGGCAGACCAGCGTGCGGCGAAAACGATGCTCGACCAGCCAGGCTGAGCATTGCGGGCACTCCAGCCCCGAGCCGCAGGCGCGGCAGAGCGTGATCGGCGCATAGCCGCGGCGATTGAGGTAGAGCAGCGTCTGCTCGCCGGCCGCCAGCGTCTTCTTCATCGCCTCGACGACCGGCGGCGACAGCCAGCGGCCGCGCGAGGGCGCCTCGCGTCGGAGATCGATCGCCGACAGGGTGGCGAGCCGATGGCCGCCGTGCCGCCCCGGCAGATGCACCTCGCCGTAACGGCCGGTCTTCACGTTGACGACGCTCTCGAGCGAGGGCGTCGCGGACGCGAGCACGATAGGTGCGGAGGCAAGGCGCGCGCGCACCACCGCCATGTCGCGCGCATTGTAGACGACGCCCTCGTCCTGCTTGAACGAACTGTCGTGTTCCTCGTCGACGACGATGAGGCCGAGATTGGCGAATGGCAGGAACAACGCGGAGCGCGCGCCCACGACGACGCCGACCCGCCCCTCGGCAATGGCCCGCCAGGTTTCGCGGCGTTCCAGGCTGGTGAGGCCGGAATGCCAGGGCGACGGCAAGGCGCCGAAGCGGTCCTCGAAGCGCCTGAGCCATTGCGCCGTCAGCGCGATCTCCGGCAGCAGCACCAGCACCTGCCGGCCAGCGGCGAGACAGGCGGCGACCGCCTCGAAATAGACCTCCGTCTTGCCCGCGCCCGGCACGCCATCGAGCAGGGTCGCAGAGAAGGCATGTGCCTTCACCTTCTCGACCAGGCTATCGGCGGCGATCTTCTGCGCGGCCGACAAGGTCGGGCCGTCATGAAGCCCGTCGGGTTGCGGAAAGGAGCGGCGCACGATGCGCTCCTCGGCCGCCAGCAGCCCGACCGATGCCATGCTCTTCACCACCGACGTGCCCACGCCGGCGAGATGCGCGAGCTCCGCGGCGGCCATCGCAGGCCCATCCTTCAACTGCTCCAGCACGCGACGACGCGCCGCCGTGAGCTTGAGCGCAGTGTCCTCGGTCGGCGCGGCCGGGCGATAGACCAGTTCGGTCTTGGGCGCTTCGAGCGCCGACGGCACGCTCATCGCCATGCGCAGCACGGCGCCTGCAGGCATCAGTGTGTAGGCCGACACCCAATCGACGAAGCGGCGCATCGCGTCGGCCATCGGCAGTGCCGGCAGCACCGCGATCACGTCGCGCAACTTCTCCGGCGCGACTTCGCCGGTGCCTGCGCCCCAGACGACGCCGACGGTTTCGCGCTTGCCCAGCGGCACGATGACGAAATGCCCCGGCACGACCGCCATGCCTTCAGGCACGCGATAGTCGTAGGCATCGCCCAGCGGCAGCGGCAGCAAGACCTTGACTGTGTTTTCCACCGATTCGAGACGCGACGACGCGGCCCCCTTGGCTTGTGGCTCCGAGGGGGAATCGCTAGAAATTGTGGCAACAGGCGAGTCCGAACCACTGGCCATTGGGGTAGTTTATATGAAGTTCTTCGTCGATACCGCCGATGTCGCCGATATCACGGATCTGGCGGCCTCCGGCCTGCTCGACGGGGTGACGACCAACCCCTCGCTGATCGCCAAGTCGGGCCGCCAGATGCTCGACGTCATCAAGGAGATCTGCGCCATCGTCCCGGGTCCGGTCAGCGCCGAAACGGTCGCGACCGACCACAAGACGATGCTCGAGGAAGGCCGCAAGCTCGCGAAGCTCGCAAAGAACGTCACCGTGAAGGTGCCGCTGACGCCAGACGGTCTCAAGACCTGCAAGGCACTGACCTCCGAAGGCACGATGGTGAACGTCACGCTGTGCTTCTCGGCGGCGCAGGCGCTGCTGGCAGCCAAGGCCGGCGCCACGTTCGTATCGCCCTTCGTAGGCCGCCTCGACGATATCGGCCAGGACGGCATGCACCTGATCGGCGAGATCATGACGATCTATCGCCAGTACCCGCACTTCAAGACCGAGGTGCTGGTGGCCTCGATCCGTCACACGCAGCATGTGATCGCCGCGGCCAAGCTCGGCGCGCATGTCGGCACGCTGCCGCCCAACGTGCTGCGCCAGCTCTTCAAGCACACCCTGACCGACAACGGCCTCAAGGCCTTCCTCGAAGATTGGGCCAAGACCGGCCAGTCGATCCTCTGACCCGGGGACGGGCACATGGCCAATGACGGTACGATCCCGGCGCCCGACGGCTCCGGCCGGCAGGTGAAGCTGATCACCGCCGACGACGTCGTGGCCTATCTCAAGGCTCATCTCGACTTCTTCGACAAGAACGGCGAACTGGCCGCCGAGATGGGCATCACGCCGAGGGTCCAGGGGCCGGGCGTGATCGACATGCAGCAGGCGATCCTGAAGCGCCTGCGCGGCGAGATCGAGAAGCTCAAGGTCGAGCGCACCGAGATCATCGCCAATTCCAAGCAGAACCAGATCGTCCAGAACCGCATCCAGGCGGCGGTGATCAGCATCATCCAGGCGACGACGTTCGAAAAGATGATCCACGTCGTCACGCACGAGCTGCCCGAGCTGCTCGACGTCGACTTCATCACCATGGCGATCGAGGCCAATGCCGACGCGCCCAAGCGCGTGCCGGTGCGCGGCGTCTACGTGCTGGCGCCGGGCGCGATCGATGCCGCCATCGGCCCCGACAAGCATGCCCGCCTGCGCTCCGATATCGTCGGCGAAGAAGCCTTCTTTGGCGACGTCGCGCGCTTCGTGAAATCGGACGTGCTGATGCGCCTGCAGGTCTCGTCGGGTTCGCCCGACGGCGTCATGTGCTTTGGCGCGCGCGATCCGGAGGCCTTCGGCCCGGAGATGGCGACCGAGCTGCTGTTCTTCCTGTCGAAGGTGCTGGAGAACACCATCCGCGCCTGGCTCGACCTGCCCGAGTGACATCGCCTTGAGTGTCGCAGGCGCACTGGAGGCGTGGCGCGACTGGCTGAAGACCGAGCGCAGGCTCGCCGTGCACACGCTCACCGCCTACGAGCACGACGTCGCGACCTTCCTTGGCTTCATGACGACCTATCTCGGCGAGACACCGACCCTCGATGCGCTCGCGAGGCTGAAGCCCGCCGAGTTCCGTGCCTGGCTGGCCGATCGCGCGCACCAGGGCATGGCGCGCACCTCGACGGCGCGGGCCTTCTCCTCGGTGCGCTCGTTCTTCCGCTTCCTCGACAAGAACGGCCTCGCGCACAATGCGAGCATCGCCACCATCCAGACGCCCAAGCTGCCGCGCTCCGTGCCGAAGGCGCTGAGCGAACGCGACATGGAGGACGTGCTCCAGGCCCAGTCCGACCAGGAGCGCGCGCCGTGGATCGACCTGCGCGATGCCGCGGTGCTGGTCCTGCTCTACGGCGCCGGCCTTCGCATCGGCGAGGCGCTGTCGCTCTCCAAGGCGGAAGTCGACGACCTCCTGAAAAGCGGCCGCGACACGCTCGCCGTCACCGGCAAGGGCAACAAGACGCGGCTGGTGCCGCTGCTGCCGCAGGCGCTGCAGGCGCTCAAGGCCTATCGCGACGCCTGCCCCTGGCTGGCCGCGGCCAAGCCGTCGGATCGCGTCTTCGTGGGCGCGCGCGGCGGCGCGCTCGATCCCGCCATCGTGCAGAAGCGGGTGCGCGAGATCCGCCGGGACCTCGGCCTCGCCGAAAGCGTGACGCCGCACGCGCTGCGCCATTCCTTCGCGACGCACCTGCTGGGCGCCGGCGGCGACCTGCGTACCATCCAGGAATTGCTGGGCCACGCATCGCTGTCGACGACGCAGCGCTACACCGACGTCGATGCCGCCCGCCTCGCCGCCGTCTATCGCGCCGCCCATCCGCGCGCGAAGGGATAAGCGTGCCGCAGCATATCGGGATCGTCGCATGCTCCGCCGAGGGCGCCGCCCTCTGCTACAAGACGATCTGCGTCGAAGGCGCGGGACTAATGGGTCCGCATGCCCATCCCGAAGTCTCGATGCATACCCATTCGCTGGCCGATTATGTCGAGCGGCTCGATCGCGGCGACCGTGCCGGCGTGGCCGAGCTGATGCTCTCGTCGGCCGGAAAGCTCGCCAGGGCCGGTGCGGATTTCCTGATCTGCCCGGACAACACGATCCACCAGGCAATGGTGCACGTGCTGCCGCGTTCGCCGCTGCCATGGCTGCACATCGCCGAAGTCGTTGCCGCCGAAGCCGCGGCGCGCGGCTACAGGAAGCTAGGGATAACCGGCACGCGCTGGCTGATCGACAGCGAGGTCTATCCCCAGAAGATCGAGGCGCAGGGGCTCGCGTGGCTGCGCCCCACGGACGCCGAGCGTGACGAAACCAACCGCATCATCATGGACGAACTGGTGCAGGGCGTGTTTACGGCAGAGGCCGTCGCAGCCTACCAGCGCGTGATGGGCCGCATGAAGAAAGAGGGTTGCGATGCCGTCATCCTGGGCTGCACCGAAATCCCGCTGATCATGCACGACGGCAACTCGCCGCTGCCGACCCTCGATTCGACGCGCCTCCTCGCCCGCGCAGCCCTGAAGCGCGCCGTTACAGCGCCTTCCGGAAGATGATCTCGCCGTTGTCCTGACGGCCGATCTCTTCCCAGCCGTTGGTGCGATAGAAGCGCTCGGCGCGCGTACCGGGCCCTGTCGTCAATGTCGCCGCCGCAAAGCCCGCGGCACGCACATCCTCACAGGCAAGCGGCAGCAGCGCCTGTCCCAGCCCACGGCCCTCGTAATCGGGATGGATGAACAGCCCGAAGATCGTGCCGTCGCGCGGATCGGCGACGGAGAAGCCCTGCACCGCACCCGCCTCCTCCCATACCCAGAAGGTGGCGTTCTCGAAGATCCAGTCAGCGGTGGTCTCGACTTTGCCTGCCGAGGCCGCGCTGAGTTGGTTCTCGCGCACGGCAAGCCGAACCTCGGAAATTCGGGGACGGTCGGCGAGTGTGGCTTTGCGGATCATGAAACAGAGTCCGATGCGGTGCGTGAATTCGGCCGACGATGATACCATTACCGCCAATGGATCGCGTGCTGCTCACCCCGCGATGTCTGCTCCTGTCGCTGCTGGCCTTGGTATCGCTCGCCATTGCCCTGCCGCCGCTGGCACAGGCGCGCGCCGAACCGGCGAATGACCGGCGCCCCTCCGTCGCCGACATCTGCAGCACGCTGGCCGAGGCGGCAGCCGAGAACGGGCTGCCGGAAGAATTCTTCACCCGCCTCATCTGGCAGGAGAGCCGGTTCAATCCCTCGGCCGTCAGCCCGGCGGGCGCGCAGGGCATCGCGCAATTCATGCCGGGGACCGCGGCGATGCGCGGCCTCACCAACGCCTTCGAGCCGCTGCAGGCGTTGCGCGAGTCGGCGAGCTACCTGCGCGAGCTGCGCACGACCTTCCGCGGCAATCTCGGCCTGGCCGCAGCCGCCTACAATGCCGGTCCCGGCCAGGTCGAGGCCTGGCGCGCCGGCCGCAGCGTCCTGCCCGGCGAGACGCAAGCCTATGTCCGCATCGTCACCGGTTATAGCGCCGAGGCCTGGACCGCCCACCCGATGCCGCAGCTGCAGTCCACGGCGACACAGACAGGCGAGCGCTGCATCGAACTCGCCAGGAACATGATCGACACGCCGCGCCGCCGCCCCCTGCTCACCTCGGACCCGGCCTGGGGACCGTGGGGCGTCCAGCTTGCCGGCAACTGGTCCGAAGGCCGCGTGCTTGCCCACTACGAGCGGCTGCGGCGCAAATACGAACCCGTGCTCGACGATCGGCTGCCGCTGGTTCTGAATTCACGCCGCAACGATTTGCCCACCTACGCCGTGCGGGTCTCGGCAAAGACCCGGGCGGAGGCCGACGCACTCTGCGCGAAGCTGAGGGCCAAGGGGGGCGCCTGCGTCGTCTTCCGCAACCCACGGGATTGACGCGAAGCTCCCCTGTAGGACGGGGAGGAGAAGAGCTTGTTGATCAAGCGGCCTGGTAGACGAGATGCAGCGCGCCGCCCGAGCGGGGCTCGCATTTGACCAGCCGCAGCCCGAGGCCGGGTGTGCCCTCGGGGAAGAGCGGGATGCCGTCGCCCAGCACGAGCGGCAGCAGCGCCATCTCCAGTACGTCGAGCTTGCCCACCGCCATCATGCCGCGGATCACCTGACCGCCGCCCTCGACCCAGACGCGCCGCGCGCCTTTGTCTTCGAGTTCGCCGGCAAGGGCCGCGAAGTCGGCCGGCCGCGCCTCGACGCCCTGCGGCGGATCGACGAGCGGCCGGCTGGTCACCACGAAGGTGGGTTTATCGGGATGCGGCCAGTCGCCGAAGCCGCGCACGGTTTCGTAGGTCGCACGCCCCATCACGACGGCGTCGACCTCCGCCAGGAACGCGTCGATGCCGAACTCCTGCGGGGGATAGTCCATCAGCCAGTCAAACGAACCGTCGGGCCGCGCGATCTTGCCGTCGAGCGACACCGCGATGTGGCAATGCCAGGTCGTTCTCGTCATCAGAACCTCTCTGCTGGGAGCGCGGCCGGAATGTCCGCTTCGCGGTGACGTCAGGACGAGCGGCGGCGGCGTTGAATCAGCCATTCGACGCCGAGGCTGCCGGCGACGGCCAGCCCGGTGAGCCAGATGGCCGAGGGCTGCGTCGACCAGAGGCTGACCGCGAATGCCACGAGCACCACGGCCATCAGCGCCGCACCGACGACGATCGGGAGGCGCGATCCCCCCGCTTCGCCATGCAGCCGCCAGTGCGCCGCGAAGACGCCGAGATAGCAGATCAGGATCGTCGCACCCGCGACCTGGGCGATGGCGCCGAGATCGAGAAGGTTGACCATCACCAGAACGGCGCCGGCCGACCACACCAGCCCGCGCGTGCCCTGCCCCCAGGCGACCCGCTCGAACACGGGGGGAAGCTGCCCTTTGCCGGCGAGGCCGCGCGAGACTTCGAGGGCACAGAAGAAGCTCGCATTGATCGAGGAGGCAGTCGCGAACAGCGCACCGATCGACACGACGACGAAGCCGACCTGACCGAGGACGGGCTTGGCGGCCTGCGCCACGGCCGTGGTCGTGAAGCGCGCCAGCTCGTCGGGCGAGATGTTGCCCATCACGACCACCGACAGGCCGATATAGAGGACGATCACGACACCGATCGCGAGGAAGATGGCGCGCGGAATGGTCTTTGCCGGATCGGCGACGTGGCCCGAGGCGTTGGTCATCATGCCGTAGCCGCCATAGGCGAAGAAGGTGAGGCCGACGCTCGCGAGCAATATGCCCGGACCGACGGTCGGCCCCTGCGCCAACATCGCGGGATCGATGCTCGACCCGCCGGCCACCAGCAGAGCCGTCAGGATGACCAGCTTGATCCCGACCAGCAGCTCCTCGACGCGCCCGACCATGCCGGATCCCGCCATGTTGACGATGAAGAGGACGATCACGATAGCCGACGCGAAGATGTTGGCCACATAGGCGGCCGAAACGTCGCCCAGCAGCAGCCTGTCGGCATAGGCGCCGAAGGTCTTGGCGACCATCGCGATATTGACGATCTGCGTCACCAGATAGAGGACCGACAGGCCGCCCGCCACGGTCTTCGACGGAAAGGCCCGGTCGAAATAGTCCATGATGCCGCCCGAACTCGGGAAGCGGGCGGCGAGCCGGGCATAGGAGTAGCCCGACAGCAGCGCGATGACGCCGCCGACGGCGAAGGAGAGATAGACGTCGCTGCCTGTCATCAGCGCGGCCTGGCCCAGCAGCGCGAAGATGCCGGCGCCGACCATGGATCCGATGCCGAGCGACGAGACACTCCACATGCTCATCCGCCCATGCCCCTGCCTGGACGGATCGATCGTATCGGTCATGGACAGGCTCTCCCCCTCGAACACGCTACGGGCACGTCAGAACAGCACCGTGAGCCGCAGCGAGAAGACCGCCGCCATCTGCTGCGTCGGCGCCAGCGCCGGCTGGAAATAAAGCTGGACGTCGGGCGTGATCAACAGGTGTTTCACCGACCACGACCAGTACAGCTCGACCATCGTCTCGCTGGGCCGCACCGGCGCGCCTGCATAGAGCCTTTGGTTCGTGGCGTTCCAGGCGATGCCGAGGCCGATCTGGTCTTGCGGCGCACGGCCCAGCGGATTGTTGTAGACGGCGCCGCCCGAGATCGACGACTGGATGTACCAACTCGAGTTCCATGCGGTGTTGGCACGTACGAACAGGCCCCATTTCTCGTCGAGCGTCTGGGAGGCGTTGAACGACAGACCCGAACTCGCCTGCGGCTGCATCGGGACACTCGGCAGATTGTAGTAGAGCAGCGAATAGGTGCCCTTGCCGAGCCTGCCGAGATTGGGCGACACGGCACCGTAGAGGAACCAGGAATACTGGCCCTGGAACGCCGTATTGAACTGGATGTAGTTGGAAACCGCGACGTTGTTGGCGTCCTGGAAGCCCGCGATCAAGGTCAGCTCCTTGGTCGGATTGACCTGGACATAGGCACCGAGGCTGCCCTGCGAATAGTTCTGGCTGCCGTTCTGCGCCAGCGAGTAGCCAAGGAAATTGACCTGCTCGTTGCCGGAGTAGGCATTGGTGTCGAAGTTCGAGAAAGGAAACTGACCCAGAGTGAGCGACACGAAGTGGCCGGGGAAGTCGTGCGTGTAGCTCACCTGCGCGAAGGTGAGCTGGTTGACCGGATAGTCGTTGACCGGACTGTTGAGGAAGAGCCTGTTCTGCAGGCTCTGGCCGGTCTGGCCCGACCAGTACTGGGCCGCGAAATAGGCGAACTGGAAGGAGCCGGCGCCGATCCCGGGATCGTCGAACATCTTCCAGTTCAAGGCCGGCGAGAACTGGGCCTGCACCGCTCCATAGCCGCTGCCGGGCGCCCCCCACTGGCTGACGACCGACGACGTCATCGAATAGAAGATGCCGGTCGAGTCCTGGATCTCCTTCTTCGCCAGCGCATAGCGCCGGGCGGCATCGTCGAACTCTTGGTCGAGAAAGTACTGCTCACGCACTTCGGCCGAGCGCATCCGGTTGTGGACCTTGCCGACATGGCGCACGCCGTCGGCGTCAGCCGTTTGCTGCGCAGCCGCCTCCGCGAGGGGAAGGATCAGGGCCGCCAGCCCGCCTATCCACGCCGTCGAACGCATCGGTTCCTGCCGGCCCGCGTCACGGCTTCAGTGCCTTGTCGAGGAACGCCTTCACGTCGACCACGAACTGCTTCCAGGCAGGCTCGTAGGCACCGTAATGCGCCCCGCAGCAACCGCCGGGCTTGCTGCGATTGCCAACCCCGCTGAGATAGCGCACCGGCAGGCCGAGTGCATCGAAACTGTGATGCGCGCCCTCGTAAATCTTCGTTTCGACGAGATCACGGCCGCGCACGACACGGTCCATCACGGCACGGCATTGCGCGACCGGCGTCCAGTCGTCGAGTGCGCCCATGGCGAGCAGGATCGGTTGACGCACCGCGAGGCGCGGCCCCAGCGCATCCGCCAGCGCGCAATCGGGATAGAGCAGCACCACCGCCCGCGCCGCCGATGTCGCGGTGCCTTCCGGCGTGGCCGAAAGGGCACGCAGCATCGCGACGCCACCGCCGTAGGAATAACCCATGTAGGCGAGCCGCCGCGGATCGATGCCCGGCTGCTTCGCCAACCACGCAAGGGTCGCATCGATGTCCGCCGCCCGCACCTCGGCCGCGGCGGGCGTCGGCCAGTTGCGGCCGCACACGTCCTTGAGGCCGCGCGCCGAGAAACTGTCGACCACGAGCGCGGCGTAGCCCCACGATGCAAGGAGCCCCGCCATGCGCGCGGTGTTCTGGCCCGGCCCGCCGCAGCCGTGGAACAGCGCAACCGCGGGCACCGGCGCCGTGACGTTGGCAGGACGGAAGAATTGCGCCGCGAGCTGAAGCGTGCGACCGCCCTGCTCCACCGGAACGCGGACGTTCTGCTGGGCCGAAGCAGGCATTGCATACAAGACGGCGAGCAGAACGAGGATGGAGGTCGTCCATGCTGCCGCTGCGGCTCGGGCTTGCCCGCGTCTGTTCGGCCACCGAAGATGCATCGGCCGGAACGTAAACCATGCAAGAGCAGAGACAACAGGTGGATTGCCCGTGAACGAGACGATCTACACCATCTCAACCTGGGTCATCCCGGCGATCCTTGCCATCACGCTGCACGAAGCCGCGCACGGATTCGTGGCCCTGCGCTTCGGCGACCGCACCGCCTGGCAGCAGGGCCGCGTGACCCTCAATCCCTTCAAGCACATCGACCCCTTCGGCACGATCATCCTCCCGGGCCTGCTGATCTTCCTGCGCGCGCCCTTCCTGTTCGGCTACGCCAAGCCCGTGCCGGTGAATTTCCGGGCGCTGAACAATCCCAAGCGCGACATGGTCTGGGTCGCCGCCGCCGGGCCCGCCACGAACGTCCTGATGGCCGTGGCCGCGGGCCTGCTGGCGCACCTCGCCGTTCTCCTGCCGCAACCCGCGGCGACGTGGTCGATCCTCAACATTGAGAACGCGATCCTGATCAACGTCCTGCTCGCCGTCTTCAACATGGTGCCGCTGCCGCCGCTGGACGGCGGCAGGGTCGCGGTCGGCCTGCTGCCCAACAGCCTGGCTTTGCCGCTCGCCCGGCTGGAACCCTACGGGATGCCGATCCTGCTCGGCCTGATCTTCCTGCTGCCGCTGATCGGCCGGCAGTTCGGGGTCGACCTCAACGTCATCGGCTGGATCCTCGGCGAGCCGGTCAACTGGCTGGTCAACCTCGTGATCCGCGTCACCGGCAACGGCTGACCCCAAAAGAAAAGTGTCGCCGCCGGGAATAAACGGCCTCTCCCCGGCGTCTCTCCCCTGCAGACCAACTGCTGCATGGGAGTCACACAATGCTGAAGTCGATCCTTTCCGCCGCCGCCGCTCTGGCGGTCCTCGCCGCCGGCAGCGCGTTCGCCGCCGAGCCCGCCTCCGCCACCCCGCCCGCCATGAAGAACGGCATGCTGGTCAGCGCAAGCGGCATGACGCTCTACACGTTCGACAAGGACGCCACGCCGGGCAAGTCGGTGTGCAACGGCCCGTGCGCCACCAACTGGCCGCCGGCCCTCGTCGCCGACGGCGCCAAGGCGTCGGGCGACTGGAGCATCATCACGCGGTGGGCCTACAAGGGCAAGCCGCTCTACGCCTTCGCCAAGGACACCAAGGCCGGCGACACGACGGGCGACGGCTTCCTGAACGGCGCCTGGCACATCGCCAAGTAACGCGACGCGTACGGACCGAAGGATACGGTGCCGGCCAAGGTTCGGCCGGCACCGGCCTTCCTGTAGAGTAGCCCGATGGCCGATGCGGAAGCCCTGCTCGAACCGCTGATCCCCGCGTTGCGCCGCTATGCCTATGCGCTGCTGCGCGACCACGATGCGGCCGACGACCTGGTCCAGGACACGCTGGAGCGCGCGCTGTCGCGCTGGGCGCTGCGGCGGCGCGACGGCGACCTCCGCGCCTGGCTCTTCACCATCCAGCGCAACCTCTACGTCTCCGCGCTGCGCCAGGGCCAGCGGCGCGGCGCGTCTGTCGAGCTCGACGACGCGACGATGCCGGCGACCGGCGCGCAGCAGGAAAGCGGCCTCGAGGTACAGGACATCCTGTCGGCGCTCGACCGACTTCCGGAGGAGCAGAAGTCGATGCTGCTGCTGGTCGGGGTCGAGGATCTTTCATACGACGATGCAGCGAAGATCATGGGCGTGCCGATCGGCACCGTGATGTCGCGGCTGGCGCGCGGCCGCCAGAAGCTGCGCGCACTGCTGGAGACGGGGCGGACGACGCTCCTGCGGAGAGTGAAATGACGGGCAGGGACACGCCACGAAGCAATTTCCCCATCGGCGAGAACGAGCTGCAGGCTTTCATCGACGAGCGGCTGGCCGACGAGCGGCGCGCGGTCGTGGACGCGCACCTCGCCCACCATCCCGAGTTGGCCGAGCGCGTCGCGCAGGAGCGCCGCCAGCGCGCGATGCTGCGCAGCCGCCTCGACGCCAAGTTCGCCGAACCCATTCCCGCCCGCCTCCGAATCGCCAACCTGCAGGCCGCACGCCGTACCTTTCGGCTGCGCAGTTGGGGCAGCGCCGCCGCGGCCATCGCCCTTTTCGTGACCGGCGCGACCGCGGGCTGGTTCGCCAACGAAATTGCGCCGGTGCCTCGGCCGGTGGCACCGACGGCCAGCGTCGCGCAGGGTGCGAAGGCGGCCTATCGGACCTTCGTGGTCGAAGTCGCCCATCCCGTCGAAGTGGGCGCGCAACAGGAAGCGCACCTGCTGCAGTGGCTCTCCAAGCGGCTGGGGCGCAAGCTCGCGGCCCCCGACCTCTCCCGGTTCGGCTACAGGCTGATGGGCGGGCGCCTGCTGCCGGGCGGCGACGGTGCGGCGGCGCAGCTCATGTACGACGATGCGAGCGGCAAGCGTCTCACCATCTATGTGCGTGCGACGGAGGGAACCGAGACGGCCTTCCGCTTCCAGAAGGAAGGCGAAGCCTCGACCTTCGCCTGGATCGACCAGGGCTTCGGCTTCGCGGTGACGGCACCGGCCAGCCGCGAGGAGCTGCTGCCGATCGCCGAAGCGGTCTATCGCGGCTTCGAAGGCAAGAGCTGACGGCTACTTCGACGGATCCGTCATGTCCTCGAATTCCTTGAGGTGACGCGGCGCCCATTTGTGGTCGCGCGCCTTCACGATCCACTTGTCGAGCGTGGGCCAGCGCCGCCGGGCGGAGGTCACCCATTTGCGACCGGTCTCGAATTCCGTCGCCAGCAGATACAGCGCGATCACGAAGAAGATCCAGCCCTGCAGGAGCGGGATGAAACCGCCGACCACCGACATGACCAGGCAGGCCATGATCGCGAGCGCCATCAGCGGCTGGCGCATGGCGGTCCTAGAGGTGGATCGGCTTGTCCCACGCGGCGAGCGCGGCTTCCTTCAGCGCCTCGTTGACCGTGGGATGGGCGTGGCAGACGCGGCCGATATCCTCGGCCGAGGCGGAGAACTCCATCGCCATGGCGGCTTCGCCGATCATGGTACCGGCCTCGGCGCCGAAGATGTGGACACCCAGCAAGAACCTTCACGAAACCCTCCGTGGCGCCATTCGCGCGGCTGCGCGGGTCGGCGGTGAACGGATACTTGCCGACCTTGTACGCAACGCCGGCCGACTTCAGTTGTTCCTCGGTCTTGCCGACCCAGGCCACTTCGGGCTGGGTGTAGATGATCGAGGGTACGAGATCCCAGTTCACGTGACCCTTCTGGCCCGCGAGGGTCTCGACGCAGGCCACACCGTCCTCGCTCGCCTTGTGCGCGAGCATGGGACCGTCGATCACGTCGCCGATGGCATAGATGCCGGGCACCGAGGTCTGGAAGTGGCCGTCGACGGCGATGCGGCCGCGCTCGGTCATCTTCACGCCGAGCTTGTCCAGGCCGATGCCCTGCACGAACGGACGGCGGCCGATCGAAACCAGCACGACGTCCGCTTCCAGCGTCTCGGCCGCGCCGCCCTTGGCGGGCTCGACCGTCAGCGTCACGCCGGCGCCGGTCGTCTCAGCCTTGGGAACTTCAGCCCCTGCTTGGTGAGCGCGCGCTGGAAGAACTTGGTGACCTCGTCGTCCACGCCTGGCGTGATGCGGTCGAGGAACTCGACCACCATCACCTCGGCGCCGAGGCGGCGCCACACCGAACCCAGCTCGAGGCCGATGATGCCGGCGCCGACCACGACGAGGCGCTTCGGCACTTCCGAAAGCTCGAGCGCCCCGGTCGAGGAGACGATCTTCTTCTCGTCGATCGTCACGCCCGGCAACGGCATCACTTCCGAGCCCGTGGCGATCAGGATGTTCTTCGCGGCCAGCGTGTCCTTCACCGCACCGTCGTCGCCCACGACCGCGACGGAGCCCGGCGCCTCGATGCGGCCCGCGCCGGTATAGGAGACGATCTTGTTCTTCTTGAACAGGAAGGCGATGCCCTTGGTCGTGGCCTCGACGACCTCGCCTTTGCGCTTCATGAGTTGCGCGAAATCGAGCTTCGGCGCCTCCACGACGATACCGTGCACGCCAAGATCGTGGCCCGCTTCCTCGAACAGATGCGAGGACTGCAGCAGCGCCTTCGAGGGGATGCAGCCGACGTTGAGGCAGGTGCCCCCGAGCGTGGCACGCTTCTCGATGACGGCGACCTTGAGGCCGAGCTGCGAGGCGCGGATCGCGGCGACGTAGCCGCCGGGGCCGGCGCCGATCACGATTAGATCGAAGGATTCGTTTGCCATTGGCGCACCGTACTCATTACGAAATCGGTGTCATCCCGAGCGCAGCGAGGGACCTTTAAACAGCGCCGCGAAAAAGGTCCGTCGCTGCGCTCGGGATGACACGGTTGTTGAAACTCAAACGCCGAGCAGGAGACGCTCGGGATCCTCGATGCAGTCCTTGACCTTGACCAGGAACAGCACCGCCTCGCGGCCGTCGATGATGCGATGGTCGTAGGACAGGGCGAGATACATCATCGGACGCGCCTTGATCTCGCCGCCGACCACCATGGGCCGCTGCTGGATCTTGTGCATGCCGAGGATGCCCGACTGGGGCGGGTTCAGGATCGGCGTCGACATCAGCGAGCCGTAAACGCCGCCGTTGGAGATGGTGAAGGTGCCGCCGGTCAAGTCGGCGATCGACAGCTTGCCGTCGCGCGCCTTGCGGCCGAGATCGCCGATGCCCTTCTCGACGCCCGCAAAGTCGAGCGCATCGGCGTCGCGCAGTACCGGCACGACCAGCCCCTGCGGCGTGCCCACGGCGACGCCGATGTCGTAGTAGTTCTTGTAGACGAGCTCGTCGCCCTCGATCTCGGCATTGACCGCCGGCAGCTCCTTGAGCCCCGCGATGCAGGCCTTCACGAAGAAGGACATGAAGCCCAGTCGCGCGCCGTGCTTCTTCTCGAAATCATCCTTCAGCCGGTCGCGCAGCGCCATCACGTTGGTCATGTCCACCTCGTTAAAGGTGGTGAGCATGGCCGCGGTGTTCTGCGCTTCCTTGAGGCGGTTGGCGATGGTGCGGCGCAGCCGCGTCATCTTCACCCGCTCCTCGCGGTCGGCCTTGAGGCGCGGACCGGTGGGCGCGGCAGGCCTGGCGGCCGGCGCCGCGGCGGCCGGCGCCGCGGCGGCCGGGATCGACGAGATCGCCGCCAGCACGTCTTCCTTGGTCGCGCGGCCGTCCTTGCCCGTCGGCTGGATGGAAGCGGCGGAAACGCCCTTCTCCTCGGCGAGCTTGCGGGCGGCGGGACCTGAGGCGGCGAGATTGGCGCCGGCAGGCGCCGCAGCAGCAGGTGGCGGCGCGGGAGCAGCCTTGGGCGCGGCCGGAGCGGCCGCCGGCTTCGGCGCAGCGGCACCGGCAGCCCCCGCCTCGATGTGACAGAGCACGCCGCCCACCTGGACGGAGGCGCCCTCTTCCACGGCGAGTTCGGCGATGGTGCCGGCGACGCTGGCATTCACCTCGACGGTGACCTTGTCCGTCTCGAGTTCGCACAAGGGCTGGTCGACGGCGACCGCATCGCCCGCCTTCACCAGCCACTTCGCAACGGTCGCCTCGGTGACCGATTCGCCCAGAGCCGGAACCTTGATCTCGACGGCCATGACTACACTTCCTCTTCTCTACCCGCGCTCAACCGACAGTGAGGGCGCGGTCGACCAGATCGGCCTGTTCCTTGAGATG
>LNFM01007429.1_pt1 | contig 17190 bp, 17 predicted proteins | sample 596031 | NCBI WGS metagenome assembly LNFM01 (sample SAMN04254537, study PRJNA301005) | activated carbon metagenome | isolation source: dual media filters at the Ann Arbor, Michigan drinking water treatment plant | place: USA: Ann Arbor | reverse complement strand
CGCCGTCGCCATGGCGCATTGTCGAGTCCGGGATCGGCGATCCAGGACGCGGGTTCTGGGGGCTGAGATGATCTTCGCGGCGACATCACGTTTATTGTGCCGGACCCTGGCCATCGGCCTGGCCGTGCTGTGTCTCGCGTCCGGCGCCCGGGCGGCGGACGAGGTTCGCGTCGACTACGACAGCTGGCAGCTGTACTGCCCGGCCTCGAAGCCCGGCGAATCCCAGAACTGCGAGATCCACCAGCTCCTGTCCAACAGCAAGAGCAAGCTGGCCGCGGGCATGTACCTGACGCGGCGCGGCGACGCCGTCGTCCTGATCGTGCGTGTCCCGCTGGGCGTGCTGCTCAACAAGAACATGATGCTGCAGATCGACAACGGGATCGGCACCGATGCCCTGACCTTCCTGCGCTGCGACACCAATGGCTGCCTGGCGCAGATGCCGATGACCGAACCGTTCCTCAACTCGCTGCGCAAAAGCAGCGGCGTCACCCTGACCATGTACGCCGACGCGGCCACGCCGGTTCCGGTCAAGTTCACGCTGAAGGGCTTCTCGGCCGCCGAGAAGGCGCTGGCCGAACGGCCGTGATAGCTTCCGTATCCATCCGGGCGGCGCCGCCGCCCCCAAGCCGAGAGAGCACGAGATGTTGACCGCTGCGACGAACGCGATCCGCAAGACTCTGCTGGCGGGAGCCGGCCTCGCCCTGCTGGCGATCCCCGCCGCCCACGCGCAAGCGCCGGCCACACCGGCCGCGGCGAACGTGTTCAAGCAAGCCTATGGCGCATGGACCCTGCTGTGCGCGCCCGTCAAGACCGGCGGCGAGGCCTGCGAGATCCAGCAAGCGCTGCGCAACGAGAAAAACCAGCAGGTGGCCCGCGCCTCGGCTTTCAAGGACGGCGCCGAGACGGATTTGCGCATCGACCTTCCGATCGGCGTCTACCTGCGCAAGAACCCGTCGCTGCAGGTGGACAAGGGCGCGACCACCGACGCCCTCAGCTATCTCCGCTGCTCGCCGCGCGCGTGCATGGCGCGGATGACAGCCGCCCCCGCATTCCTCGATGCGATGCGCAAGGGCGCCGACCTGACGGTGACGTTCAACCTCACGGGACAGCGGACCGCGGCGGTCAAGTTCTCGCTGAACGGCTACGCCGACGCCGAGAAGGCGCTGCTCGCCCGCGTGAAGTAGCCGCCGGACCCGGCAACCATCAGCGCCCCTGGGCGGCGAGAGCGTCCTTCATCGCCTCGACGCAAAGGGTCACCGAGCCGCGCTGGGCGGTCTGGCCCATCAGCCCGATGCGCCAGATCTTGCCGGCCAGCGCGCCCAGACCCGCGCCGATCTCCAGGCCGTAGCGCCGCAGCACATGGGCGCGCACGGCGGCTTCGTCGACGCCGGCCGGAACCTTCACCGCGTTGAGCTGCGGCAGGCGGCTTTCGGCGGGCACCAGGAATTCCAGGCCGAGCGATTCCAGTCCCGTCTTCAGCTCCTGGTGCATGGCGGCGTGGCGCGCCCACGAATTCTCGATGCCCTCCTCGGCCAGCATCACCAGCGATTCGTGCAGGCCGTAGAGCGCGTTCACCGGCGCGGTGTGGTGGTAGGAGCGGCCGCCGCTGCCGTCCCAGTAGGCCATCACCTTGGTGAGGTCGAGGAACCAGCTCTGCACCGGCGTCCGGCGCGCCTTCACCGCCGCCACGGCGCGCTCGGAGAACGACACCGGCGACAGGCCGGGCGGGCAGGACAGGCATTTCTGGGTGCCGGAGTACACCGCGTCGATCTGCCAGCCGTCGACCTCGACCGGGATGCCGGCGACGCTGGTGACCGCGTCCATCAGCGTCAGGCAATCGTGCTCGCGGGCGATGGCGCTGATCGCCGCGGCGTCGGTCGCCACGCCGGTCGAGGTCTCCGCATGGACGAACGCCAGCAATCTGGCGTCCGCATGGGCTCGCAGCGCGTCGTCGATCCTCGCCGGATCGACCGTCGTTCCCCAGTCGAACTCGACGGCGACCGGAATGCCGCCGCAATTGACGACGTTCTCGATCATCCGCCTGCCGAACACGCCGTTGACCACGACCACGACCTTGTCACCCGGCTCCACCAGGTTGACGAAACAGGTTTCCATGCCGGCGGAACCGGGCGCCGACACCGGAAAGGTCAGCGCGTTGCGGGTGCGCAGCGCCATGCGCAGCAGCTCCTTCAGGTCCTCCATGAAACCGGAAAACCACGGGTCGAGATGGCCGACCGTGGGCCGCGCCATGGCCGCCAGCACGCGCGGGTGGACGTTGGACGGGCCCGGACCCATCAGCACGCGCGGCTCCGGATAAAGCGAACGGAAGCTGTTGGACATCGGCCGTCTCCCCTCGATTCCTGTCAGGCGCCCTGTTCTAGCCGAGGCCTTGCGCAGGGGCACGGAAGAATCGACACGGCGGCGCCAAATACCCGCCCGTTCGCCCCTCGAGGACCGTTTCGCGGTCGACATGGGCGGGCGGGGCTCTTACTTCCTCCAAGACTCGTGAAAACACGGCCATGGACGCCAACCGGCAAGAATGCTACCCATCGGCCGCTCGATCAGCGGCCGGTACGGGTGGCCGAGGGGGTCGTGGCAATCCAATGTCTGCTTAATCTTCAGTCCCATGGAGGACAACTTGCTCGGAAAAATTCTTCGATCGAATGCCGTCGCGGTAACGTTGGGGGTGCTGGCGCTGGGTTCGGTCTTCGCTTTGCCCGCGGCGATGGCGCAAACGCCCGCTCCGGCCGCTCAGCCCACCGCTCCCGCGCCGGAAATGTTCGGCAATTGGGGCCTGGTGTGCCCGCAGCCCAAGGCCTGCCAGATCCAGGTCGTGCTGGTGAACAAGGACAAGAAATTCGTCGCCGCCCTGGCCTATGGCAAGACCGGCGCGAACCAGACCCTGGTCGGCATCGTGCCGCTGGGCTTCCGGCTGCAGAACAATCCGCCGTTCGCCGTCGACGCTGGCACCGCCGTCCCGGGCAACTACGTGCAGTGCCTGTCGAGCGGATGCCGCGTGGCGATCCCGGTGAACGACGGGGTGCTGCGTTCGCTTCAGAGCGGCAAGCAGGCGACGCTGACCCTGCTGTCGCCCACCAGCAAGCAGGTGGCGCTCAACTTCGACCTGAAGGGTTTCCCCGAAGCCAAGGCCGCGCTGGACAAGCGGGTCCAGTAACCCGCTTTCTTCGCATCGGTTTCCAGACGGCCGTCGCCACCAGCGGCGGCCGTCTTTCGTTGTGCCGGGCCCAAGGTCGCGGGCAGTGCCTGCCTACCGCGCCGCCAGGCCGTCCAGGGTTTCGACCACCAGCGTGACCGGCGGCCGCTTCATGACGGAAGCCTCGTAAAGCTTGGCCTTGATCACGCCCTGGGAATCCAGAATCAGAATGATCGGCCGCGGCACACCATGAGCCCGGTGGCCCGGCGGATATTGTGGATCTCGCAAGCCGTAGCGATCGATGATTTCCGATTTCGGATCGCTCAGCAGCGGAAAAGCGATGCTGCGCTTCGCGACGAAAGCCGCACCGATCGACGGTTCGTCATAAGAGATGCCGGCGACGCGGTAGCCTCTTTTCTCGATCTCGGCGAGACCGCCGTTGATGTCGATCAGTTGCGCCTGGCAGAACGGACACCAGGCGGCGGAGCGGACGAACAGCAGCACCAGGCCCTTCTCGCCCATCAGCGACGTCAGGTCTCGCCGCGTCCCGGTGGAATCGAGCGGCGTGCCAATCGCCGGTGCCGGCGAGCCCATCGGCGGACCCAGGTCGACATCCGGTTTCGCCGAAGCCGTGGCCATGAACCCGAAAACCAGAACAATCACGGCGATCAATCGCATGAGTCAAACCTCCCTCGCTGGCGGCGCGGTCAAGCTTCCTGCATGCACACCGTTGCGTGGCGCGCCGCTTCCGGAAAACTTCCCGGTAAACATTCGCCCGGCGCGGTCCGAAAGTTACATCCGGACACGTTGATCGGGCCGGGCGCCCGAAAGGTCAGGCGCGGTGGGCGTGGACGATCAGCGAGTCGATGGTCGCCTCGCCCAGCGCCCTGGCGGCCTCCAGCCGGTGCAGTCCTTCGACGAGCACGTAGCGGCCGGCGTCGGGCCGCACATGGATCGGAATCTTCAGCCCGTTCTCAAGGATGTCGTCCGCCAGCTTGTCGACCTTCTTCTGGTCGAGGGACTTGCGGTACTTGGTCGGCACGTAGATCTGCTCGATCGTCACCTTGACGGTTTTCAGCATGCGTTCACCCCGTCGTTCCCCACCTGGCGATGATAGCAGGCTTTGCCCCGCCGTCCACCCGCGGCTGCCATGCTCCCGGAGCGAGCGCGATCCGTCTCATTGGAGCAACGGGGGTCCAGCACTCATGACCGCCCTCGTTGCGCCATTGCGCGGTCTCTTCTAACATCCGGCGCTTCCGTCGAAGGGGAGAGAGGATGCTGAACACCCAATTGCGCTTGGCGCGGCGCCCCAGCGGCGAGGCTGTCACCGGAGATTTCCATATTTCCCGTGAAGCCGTGCCGGATCCGGCGCCCGGGCAGGTAGTGGTTCGGGCGGAGTATATCTCCATTGACCCATCGGTGCGCACCCACCTCAACGCGGGGCAGTCCTATCGATCCATGGTGGGCATTGGCGAAGTCGTCGACGTGCCGGTGGCCGGTGAAGTAGTCGCCTCGGCGAGTCCGCTCTTCTCGACAGGAGACAAGGTCGTTGGACCGCTGGGCACCCAGGAATATGCGGTCTCGGACGGCGCCAACCTGACGAAGGTCGATCTGGCGCTTGCCCCACTCCCCGTCTGGCTGGGTGGATTGGGGCTTACTGGCCTGACCGCTTACTTCGGTCTGCTCGAGATAGGCAAGCCACAACCCGGGCAAACCGTCGTGGTCACGGCCGCCAGCGGCGCGGTCGGTTCGGTGGTGGGGCAGATCGCCCGAATCAAGGGCGCCCGAGCCGTCGGCGTGTGCGGTTCGGAAGAGAAATGCCGCTGGCTGACCCAGGAACTTGGATTCGATGCGGCGGTCAATTATCGGTCGCCGGATCTCTACCGCGACCTGAAGGAGGCGACACCCGACCGCATCGACGTGGTATTCGATAATGTCGGCGGACCGCTGCTGGATACCATTCTGCGCCGCCTTGCGATGCGTGGCCGGATCATCATTTGTGGCGCCACGTCGCAGTACAACACCGCCGACATTTACGGCCCGAAGAATTATATGGTGTTGGCGACGCTCCGGGCGCGGATGGAGGGCTTCATCATCTACGACTACGAGGACCGCTTCGACGCCGTCCGCCGGGAGATGGCCCAATGGGTCAAGGACGGTCGACTGAAATTGCGCGAGAACATCGTTGAAGGGAGCATCGTGGACTATCCCCAGATGCTCCACCGCCTGTACGAGGGCGAGAACATCGGCAAAATGATGATGCGGATCAGGCCGTAGATTTCATGGTGCATGGATAGGACGTCTGCAGGATCGTCTCGATTGCGGCGGCGTCTTACGGTCCGGCCACCCTGATCACGATCACGTGCCGGTGTCAATTAAGTGCACTGTCACCGTAACCCACCGTAACCGCCGGTGGGCACAACGACAGCACCGTGCATTTTGCCAATCCTCATTAAACATGATAAGCGTATAAGCGTAAAACTACCGATATAGGAGCATCCGACCATGGGCGACGTGACGCGCTGGACGGTGAATGTGGCGCTGGAAACCGACATCGAGGTGCGTACCTATCTCGCCCAGCGGGGGATGAAGAAGGGCGACCTTTCGAGGTTCATCGAGGAGGCGGTCAAATGGCGGCTGTTCGACCTGACCCTCGCCGAGGCAAGGGCCGGTTTCGACGACCTGCCGGCCGATGAACCGGACAGCCTGATCGAGGAAGCGGTCGCCGACGCGCAGAAGGCCGCGCGCACCGGTCCGGTGTTCATCACCAACCGGGGCCGGCCGGCCCATGTGCTGCTCAGCTACGAAGAGTATCGGCGCATCACCGGCGGGCGCCGGAACCTCGTCGAGGCGCTGGCCGCGCCCGGCCTCGCCGATATCGAGGTAGAGTTTCCCCGCTCGCGAGACCTGCCCCGCCCGGCCGATCTATCGTGATGTTCCTGCTCGATACCAACGTGATTTCCGAGCTGCGCAAGGCGGGCGACGGCAAGGCCGATGCCGCGGTGGTGGCGTGGGTGTCCGGCATGGACGCCTCGGCGTTCTACCTCTCGGCCGTCACGCTCATGGAACTGGACCTGGGGATCCGGTTGATCGAGCGGCGCGACCCAGTCCAGGGAGAGAGATTGCGCGCCTGGATGGACAACCGCGTCCTGCCCGAGTTCTCGGAGCGGACGGTGCCGGTCGATACGGCCGTCGCGCTCCGCTGCGCGCCGCTTCACGTGCCCGATCCCCGTCCCGAGCGCGACGCGTTCATCGCCGCGACCGCGCTCGCGCACGGCATGACGATCGTGACCCGCAACGTGGCCGACTTCGCGCCGCTCGGCGTCGATATCGTCAACCCGTGGACTCACGGGCGCTGACATCCGAAATGCGCGTCACCGCAATCTTACGGCGTTGGATGCAGCGCTTCGCTGACCGCGGCAGGGTTGCGTCCGATCACGACGAGATAGGCTCTGGCGGCGGCGTCGGGCTCCTTGCGCCCCTGCTCCCAGTCGCGAAGCGTCCCCAATGGAATTCCGAAACGCTCGGAAAACTCTTCCTGCGTCAGCTTGAGCGCTCGCCGGATGATGCTTACCCGGGGCGTGCGCCGCAAATGTTTCACATCTTTTTCGGCGAGAGGCTGGGCGTCCGGATCGTCAAGGGCAGCGCCCCGCTTCTCCTCCGCCGTCATGGCGTCAAAGCGGCTCCAGTCGTGCCGGGAACGTCTAGGTGTCTTCATGATAGCATCGTTGCTCATGGGAACTGGCACCTCGGGCAGAGATAATCCGTTTTCTGTTGCCTCTCATGGTGTACGCCACATACAGCAGACGGCCCTCGACCATGCCAATGATCGCGTAGCGGTCTTCGGCATAGTCCTGGCGCTCATCGAGGAACTCGACCGCGAACGGGTCTCCGAAAACCCCACGTGCCGCATCGAACGCAATGCCGTGTTTCGCGAAGTTCGCACCTGCTTTGTCGTCGTCCCACTCAAAATCGTCATCAACCATGATATACTGCTTAGCCGTAGTTAGGTCAATTGTTCGGCGGCTCGAAAACGACCACCAAAGCACTTTAACCGCAATACTGTAACATCAGGTCAACCCGACTTCCGCGCCTGCTGGATCAGCTTCTCCGGCTCGCCGAGGAAGCGCGAGCGGTCCTGCCTGGCGAAGCTGGCGTTGTAGCCCTTGATGTCGCCGGTCTCGCGCAGATGGGTGTTGAGGTCGCGCATGGCAAGCGCCATGCCGAGTTTAGCAAGTTGTTACCGGAACCTGCGGTCGAGTGAGCAGCACCTTGTCCACTGGTCTCCGACCAGCTGGCTTGATATCAGCCGCGTGACCAATCCTCAGGAGGAGTTGCGGATACCCGCCCACTTTGGCAGCCTGGCCCAACGATGGCCTCAGTGCCGCAACCTCAATCGGTTGATTGAGATAGGCCGACGTCCAGCCTGCGGCTGTCACGGTAAGCAGGAGCGTTGACAGAGCGAGTCCCGTTGCGATCCAGTCGTGCGGCAAATCCGCCCTTGTTGCGACCACCAGCAAAGCTGGGGAATGCGTTGCGATGGTTTCGTGGCTCGCCGCCTGACCGTCGCCCATGTCAAACGTCCGGATCACGAGTCCGCCGACTGCTGACAGAATATCGGGCATTCCAAAGTTCGCTCCAGACATGCCATCGCGGCTGGCTGCTCTGCGCGAATGAACCCACGAAGCCAGTTCGGCTCTAAACGCAGGGTCACCGAACTGGACACGGTCCCCCTCTGCAACAAGGCTAGCGATGGCGCTTTTCATCTTGTCTTGCACGATTACGGCGAGCTCAACGCCCTCAGCCGACACACCCTCTAACAGGTCGTCTGAGAGTGTCTGGGGCAATGGCTCGTCGCGATAGCTCAGCCTTGTAGTCCGGCGCTTTTTGATTGCCTGGAACCGCATTCTCTCGACGTCCGTCGGTTCGTGACGTGATCCTAAAGAAACATGCGCGAGCGTGCCGGGGTCTGCCGCGTCTGGAAGGATTGCGATATCGCCTGCATAGCCAAAATAGCGTATCGCCGTGCGGAAATGACCGAGCGCGGCCCCACACGAGATAATCAGGGCGCGGTCATCGGGATCGACGGCCGGCAAACGACGAGTCCGATCCGAGATGAGATCGATACCGCCCGCGCGGTGCCTGAAGAGCCAGGGTTGCGTATTGTGACCCGAAGGGGCGAGGATCGCATAGCCAATAAGGAATTCGAGCTTTTCCTCATTTGTGCCCAAGCGGGGAAAATCCTGCTCGTTGATGTTCCACTCTGCAAAAGGGTCATTCATTGCCATGCGGCCCTTCGGATTCTGATCATGAAGCGCCTCTTGCTAGGTCCGCATGTCCCGGCGCATCAAGCGAATTTGCCGCCCAACTATCATCAAGGCGCCAAGCAATGCGGCTATCGCGCCAAAGGACAGTGCTGATTTTCTAATTGGGTGAAAGCGCGCGCGGCCCTTCTCAAGGTGGATAAAGCCGACCGGCACAACGTGCATTCCGCCGCCTCCGCCTTCACCACTATCACCGGGGCCTTTGCCACCCCCTACCCCCCAGGTTGCCTTTGCAACGGGGACAATGACGCTTGAGCCCTGATAGACCGCTTCGCCATACACCGCGCAGGCACGGGCGCTCCGCCCGATCACAGATGCCAAGCGTTCAACGCCGGACACGCTTTGTGCCTCAATGCCATCGTTTGCTAGCAACGCAGGGGCGGACGAACGGGTGCTGTCGAGAATCCGATCCACAACGTCTCCGAGGAAAACCCTTAGGCATGATCACTCATGGTCGCGCCGTCTAGCGCTACAAAGCAACTATGTGACTGACGCCTGCCGTCAAATATCCGTAGAACTCCTCGGAGAGCATACGCCTCAAAAAAAATAACCCATCACGAAAAATGCCAGTCGCTAATTGCTATCTGTCATCCAGCGCCACCGTTGTGGTTTTCGAGATCGCCATGCATAAGTCGTTGTGTCGGCCTGGTCGATGCCAGTTGATCGATCGAACGTGGGGCCGGAGCTCTTTTCAAAATTGGCGTGTCCGCTCGCAAGGAGCATCTGGACGATGAAACGTGCATTCATCCGGCCATTCATGTCGCTCGGTCTTTAATTCGGGAGGGTTGGCGGATCATGGGCTTTATCCTGATAATCCCGTTTGCATTCATCGTGGTTATCTTCGGTCTCCTGTTGCTCCGGAGTCCCGGCACGGCGAGACCTGTTCTGGATGCGCGTGGCAATCCTGTCCCAAACGGCATCTCTGAAAAGATTCGGGTGAACATAAACGGCGTCCAACAAGGGATGTTCGTTAGAAGCACCGACACCACGCACCCGGTGCTCCTTTTCGTCCACGGCGGTCCGGCAATGCCGACCTATTTCCTGGATCAGCGATACCCGACCGGCCTTGAACAGGATTTCACGATTGTTTGGTGGGACCAGCGCGGCGCGGGCCTCTCTTACAAATCCGACCTTCCGCGTGAGACGATGACGGTGCAGCAGATCGTCGCCGACACGGTGGCAGTGACCGATTACTTGCGTGACCGTTTTGGCAAAGACAAGATCTACCTCACGGGACATTCATGGGGCAGCTTCATCGGAATTCAGGCGGCGGCCAAGGCTCCCGAGCGTTTTCACGCTTATATTGGCGTGGGGCAAATCACCAACCAACTCGAGTCTGAGCGATTGGCCTACGGGTTCATGCTGAATGAGTGCAGGATGCAACGAAACACGAAAATGCTGGAAAAACTGCAAGCAGCCCCGTTCGAAATGACGGTTCCGTTGCCGAAATCCTATCTGGCAATCCGCGATGCCGCGATGCACAGTCTGGGTGTGGGCACTACTCGGGATATGCGATCGGTAATCAGCGGCATGTTCATTCCGACATGGCTGGATCGCGAATACACGCTTGGCGAAAAGGTGAATATTTGGCGCGGCAAATGGTCCGCGCATTCCGATCGACTGTGGAATGAGGTTCTGGTTACGGACGTAACGATCGAAGTCCCCAAGCTGGATATCCCGGTTTATTTCCTGCTTGGTCGGCACGACTACACCACTTCTTACACACTGGCGAAAACCTATCTGCAGCAACTGCGCGCGCCGCTGAAGGGATTCTACACTTTCGAGGATTCCGCTCACAGTCCCATGTTCGAGGAACCCGAAAGAACGCGAACGATTTTGACGAAGGACGTGCTCAAAGGAACTGCGAATCTCTGCGACATCGAGTGAGAAAGCGCTGACTCCTCCTCCGTCCTCCAGGAATCCGTGTGGTCAGCAAAACGACCCGACTTAGACGCTGCTAGTATCAAGCCGAATACATTACGGTGGCATCACGGTGCACCTTACCAAATCAACGTGCATTTATTTGGCGTAGACTTTGACCTCGATCAGCGCCGTCAACCAAACGCACTGTCCACGATACTACAATACCAGGTCATCCCGACTTGCGCGCCTGCTGGATCAGCTTTTCCAGCTCGCCGAGGAACCGCGACCGGTCCTGCCTGGCGAAGCTGGCGTTGTAGCCCTTGATCTCGCCGGTTTCGCGCAGGTGGGCGTTGAGGTCGCGCATGGCCAGCGCCATGCCGATGCCGTGCTCGGTGAAGGCCCGGCCGGTCGGGCCGAGCACGTGGGCGCCGGCCTTAAGGCAGCGGGCGGCGAGCGGGATGTCGGCGGTGATGGCGATGTCGCCCGCGCCGATATTGTCGGCGATCCAGTTGTCGGCGGCGTCGAAGCCCTCGGTCACCACCACCTGGCGCACATTCGGCGCGTCGGCCTTGCGGCTCCACCGGTTGCTGACGAACAGCACCTGCAGGCCATGGCGGCCGGCGACCTTCAGCACCTCTTCCTTGACCGGGCAGGCGTCGCCGTCGATGTAGATGTCCAGCATGTCCGCCGGCTCAGCGCCGCTTCGCGGCTTCGGCGGCGGCCTGCTCGGCGGCGGCCACGGCCTCGAGCACCGCCTGTCGGCCCAGCTTTGCCTGGGTGCCGTTCGGGTCGATCACCAGCGCCTTGTCGAAATCGTCCATGGCCCGCTTGTAGTCCTTCCAGGCGTAGTACAGCCAGCCCCGCCGCGCATAGGCGTCGCCGTCCACATAGTCCCGGTTGATGATCTGGCTGAGGTCGTCGAGCGCGTTGGCGTAGTTGCCCTGCTGTTGGTAGAGCATGGCACGGCCCTTCAGCGCATCGAGATTGCCGGGGTCGAACCGCAGCACCGAGGAGTAGTCGTTGATGGCGGCGGCCACATCGAGCTGGCGCTGGTACTCCCTGCCCCGGTCCAGATAGGCCTCGGCGCTCTGCGGCTTCAGGTCGATGACCCTGCTGAAGTCCGCCACCGCCGCCGCGCCGTCGCCTTCGAGCTGGTGCAGCGTGGCGCGGGCGGTATAGGCGGCGGCCAGCGACGGATTGGCGGCGATGGCGGCGTCCAGGTCGGCGATCGCCTCGTCGGGACGGCTGAGCGCGTAATAGGCGATGCCGCGGCGGTAACGCACGTCCGCGCCCGACGCGCCGGCCCGGATCGCCGCCGTGTAGTCGGCGACGGCGTCCTGGAACCGGCCGTTGTCGTGGTACAGGAAGGCGCGCAGCAGCCGGAGCTGGGTGTTGCCCGGCGCCAGCCCGATGGCCTTGCCGTAGTCCTCCAGCGCCAGGTCGACGAGGCCGAGCCTGAGGCGCGCGCCCGCCCGCTCCTGCAACACCTGCACGTCGGTCGGATAGCGCTCCAGATAGGTGTTGTAGAGCGCCACCGCGTCCTCGACCCGCTTCACGCCCATCAGGTAGCGGGCGAAATCGATCACCAGATAGCCGCGCGCCGGCGCCAGCTCGATGGCTTTGGCGTAGTCGGCCATGGCCGCGTCGACCCGGTTCAGCCGGGCATTCGCCTGGGCGCGCCTGGCATAGCCCTCGAAAGACCCGGGCGCCTGCTGGATGACGATGCCGAACAGCTCGGCGGCACGGCCGTAATTGCCGCTGTCGAACGCCATCCGGCCCTCGTTGAGCTCGCCGCCGCGATAGGCGTCGCGCGCGCTGCCGTCGTCGGGTTTGCCGTCGGACGCGGCTTTCGCATCGTCATGGGACGGCGCGGCATCGGCCTTGGGCGCACCGAGCGCGATCCCGCCCACCGGCTTGCGGCACAGCCCGGCCTCGCGCGCTTCACGGACCTCGTCATAGAGGGCCTCGGCGCGGGCGAAATCCTTGTCACCCGGCGCGGCGGCGGCGAAAAACTGCTCCAGCGGCTGGGCGGCGTCGCACACCTGCTCCACCGCGACGAACGCCTCGGCCTGCGCGATGGCGATCGCGGCGGGAATGCCGCACAGCCCGGTGTCCTGCGCCTGGGCGGCGATTTTCAGCACCTTGCCGTGATCGCCGGCCTTGCGCGGCGCCTCGATGTCGCGGGCGAGCCCGTCGACCAGACCCTGATACAGCACGCCCCGCTGGCTGCCGTTCGGAACGCAGTCGCCGGCCGGGTCCTGCGCCCCTGCGGGAGACGCCAGCAACGCCGCGACTCCGGCCGCCAGCCAACCAACCCCACGACGATGCCTCATCCCCCTCCGACTCCGATCCGGCTGCCCTTTGGGACAGCATACAAGATAGCAGGCGCAGGGCCAGCGGTCCCGCAGCCGGTCCCGCAGCCGGATGGCGCCGGGCGCATCACCGCCGGGCGCACATTCCCGACGCCGCGATGCCCTATTTCCGCACCGGCTTGATGTCGCGCACGGTGATCTGCGCCCGGTCGACGACGCTGCCGTCTTTCCGCTGGAGCACGACGGTGTAGGTGCCCGGGCGCGGCGCCCACAGATAGGACGCGTCGGCCCGGCCCAGCACCCGGCCGTCGATCTTCAGCGACAGGGATTTGTCTGCTCCCTCGGCGCGCACCGGCACGCGGGTGTTGCCGGCCGGGATGTCGGGGTCGAGCGCGATGACCACACCGTGCGCCGGGCTGACGATGCGGGCGAAGTTGCCGCCGGGGACCGCGCGCATCACCGCCGTTTCCGTGCCTTTGAGGAACCAGTCCTCGCGCGGGCCTTCGATCGCGGGATCGAACCGTACCGCATGAGCGACGACGCCGTCCGGCGGCGCGGGGGCGGCGATGGCGTCGCCCTGGTCGAGACGGGCGATGACGTCCTGCCACACCGGCGCGGCGCCGCTGACACCGGAGACGCCGTGCATGGAGTCGCCCTCGAAATTGCCGACCCAGACGCCCACCGTGTAGCGCCGCGACCAGCCGATGCACCAGTTGTCGCGCATATCCTTGCTGGTGCCGGTCTTCACCGCGCTCCAGAACCTTGTGTCGAGGCTGCTGGCCAGACCGAAGGTGGTGATGCGCGCCGCCCGGTCGCCGAGAATGTCGCCGACGAGGAAGGCGGCATCCTCCGGCATGATGCGGCTGTCCGGCGCGACCGGCGCGGCGGGATCGAGCCGCAGCGGCGTCAGCAGGCCACCGCGCGCCAGCGTCCGGTAGGCGGTGACCTGCTCCCACAGCGACACCTCGGCCGAGCCCAGCGCCAGCGAATAGCCGTAATACTCGCCGTCCCTGTCGATGCCCGCATAGCCGATCCGGTGCAGCCGGTCGCGAAACGGCTCGACGCCGACCAGCACCAGCGTCCGCACCGCCGGCACGTTGAGCGAGCTGGCGAGCGCGGTGCGCACGCTGACCGCGCCCTTGAAGTCCCGGTCGTAGTTCTGCGGGATGTAGAGGCCCACGCTGGTCTGCAGGTTGAGCGGCGAGTCGTCGAGGATCGAGGCCGGTGTCAGGTAACGCCTCTCCAGCGCCATGCCGTAGAGGAACGGCTTCAGGGTCGAGCCCGCCTGGCGCGGCGCGCGGACGCCGTCGACCTGCGCGGCGCGCGAGCGGCTGCCGCTCGAGCCCACATAGGCCAGCACGTCGCCGGTGGCGTTGTCGACCACCAGCACGGCGCCGTCGCGGACGTTGCGGCCGGTCAGCCCGCCGAGCTGACGGCCGAGCGCCTCGACGGCCCGGCGCTGGATGTCGAGGTCGAGCGTGGTCCGCCGCCGCTCGCCGGGCCTGTGCAGCATCGCGTTGGCAAGCTGCGGCGCGAGGCCGGGCGCTTGCGCCGCGCGGGCATTGTCGAGCAGAAGCTGCGCGGTATCGCGCACACCCGCGCAATCGCCGCCCGCCCGCGCGCAGGCCCGCGCGGCGACGCGGTCGGCCGAGGCGCCGGGGCTGGGCAGGAGCGCGGCCAGCACCAGGCTTTCATTGGCGGTGAGGCCCGAGGGATGCTTGCCGGCAAGGAATTTCGCGGTGGCTCCGATCCCCTGCAACTCGCCGCGGAAATCGAGCAGATTGAGATAGGCTTCGAGAATCTGCGGCTTGCTCCACGACTGCTCGATGACGAGCGCCGCGCGCATCTGCGCCAGCTTCTGGCCCCAGCCGCGACCGCCGCCGCGCACCTTCAGCCGCGGGTCGAGCAGCGCGGCGAGCTGCATGGTGATGGTGCTGCCGCCGCGGTTGGGGCCGCCGGTCAGCCGGTCCCGCAGCGCGCCGGCCGCCGCCGTCCAGTCGACGCCGCCATGCCGCAGGAAGCGCCGGTCCTCGCCGGCGACGATGGCGTCCCGCAGCGCCGGCGAGACGCCGTCGAGCGGCACCCAGTCCAGCCGCCTGATGCCGAAGTCGACGCGCTTGACGTCGATCACCCTTCCGTGCCGGTCGAGCAGCCACGCCTCGGACGGCCGGTAGCCGTCCCTCACCTGCTCGAAGGACGGCGTCGGCTTGCCGGGCCAGATGGCGCCGGCGACCAGGATCGCAGACAGCAGGATCGCCGGCAGCAGAATTGCCGGCAGGGCAAGCGCGCGCCTGCCACCTCCGGTCACGGCGCCTTCACCTCCACGGCCCGGTTGGGGTACTCGCCCAGCATCTCGGGCGCGTACATGGCTTCCACATGGGTCGCGGGAAGCTGGAACAGGCCGGGATTGTTGAAGCGCACCGTGTATTCCACGGTCCATTTGCCCTTCGGCACGAAGCGGTAATAGGCGATGAAGCCGTCGAAACGCCGCTCCTCATAGGCCTTCCATGCCCAGCCTTCCTCCTGCTGGTCCTGGGTCAGGCTGTCGGACTGGCCGCCCAGGCCGCTGCCGAGGATGCTGGCGCCGGCCGGGATCGGATCGTCGACCACCACCCAGGTCATGTCGGACTGGGCCTCGAGGTCGAGCCGCACGCGGGCCACGTCGCCGCGCGTCCAGACGCCCTTCTTCGCCTGCTCCACCGCCGTGACGCTGCGCGCGACCTTGAAGCCGCTGCTGAACGGCTCCCTCAGCGGGATCGCCGCTTGCGCCCGCACCATGGCCCACGGTTTGCCGGTGCCCTGCTGGGCCACGGTCAGATCCTGGCGGCCTTCCGCCCACGGGAAGTTCTGGAGGTGCTCTTTGACCGCCGCATCCCAGGCGGAGGAGACGGTCTGGCCAGCATAGGAGGACCGGGTCGCGCCGGTGACCGGCGTGGCCTCGAACCTCGCGCTGAACTTCTCCATGGCCAGCACGCCCCAGGCATTGGCGACCGTGGTGTTCCAGTGGCCGTGCTGCTGGCGGCCCAGGGCGCCCCGCACCATGCGGGGGACGTCCGCCTGCCAGCGCGGCGAGTCCATCACACCGAGCACGGCGCGCACCGCGTTGGAATCGGGCGAGATCATCAGCCACCACAGGGCGTCGCCGCGCTCGGTGGAAAAGCCCATGGTGGTGCCCTGGAAATTGAGCCGCGAGCGCAGGATGGAATCCGCCTGGGCGAGCTTCTGGTCGCGGCCCGGGATGGCCGTCATCCGCTGCAGGATGTTGCGCCAGTCGATCACCGCCGAGGTCGGCCACAAGGTCGGCTCGATGGCGATGCTGGTCAACATCTCGGGCCGCGCCGAGCCATAGCGTGACAGCGCTTCGATGGCTGCGATCTTGCGGATCGCCAGGTCAGCGGTAGGCAGGGCGGAGCCGCGGATGATCCTGCCATCGATGAACTTCGTGAGCGCCTCGATAATCGACACGCGCTCGGCGTTCGGAATCTCCCAGCCGGCTTCATGGGCGATGGCGAGCACGTAGGTGGTCAGCGTGTCGTCGCCCAGCAGCCTGTCGGACTCGAAGTATTTCAGCAGGCCGTCGCTGTCCTGGTAGGCCGGCATGCGGTCCATCATGGTGCGCCAGCGCGCCGCGTCGCGCAGGGCGACCGCCTTCGACACGCTCTGCTCGAAGCAGTTGTAGCGGTAGTCCCTCATATAGTCGCGAACGCCGTCGAGCCCGCTGCCCAGCGTCGAGCGCAGTGTGACCGCGAGCCCGCCGCGGCCGGGAATGGCATCGGCGGGACGCTCGGCCGGGATGGTCAGGCTGCCGTCAACCTGCTCCAGTGTCGCCTGGAAGGTCCGTACCGGCACCGCTTCCCTGACCGTCTGCTTGACCCGCAGGTGGTCGCCGGTTGCGGAGTCCTTGCCGCGGATCGTCACATTCCAGGTCAGCTCCTTCGGGCCATTCGGTACCGTGACGGGCCACGTCAGATCGTAGGCGCCGCCCGCGGGAACCTTGACCACCTGCTTCTTCAGCGTGTCGCCCAGCACCGGTGTCACCACGGCTTCGGCCTCGACCTCCATGGACGAGCCGGTGGTGTTGCGGACGGTGAACATGGCATTGAACCGGTCGCCCCCGCGCACCATCAGCGGCAGACCCGAATGCACCATCAGGTCCTGCGTGGTCTTGATCGACGCCTCGCCGGTGCCGAACAGGCTCTGGCCCGCATTGGCCACGGCGACGATGCGGAAGCTGGTCAGCGAGTCGTTGAGCGGGATCGTCACCTCGGCGTTGCCGTCGGCGTCGAGCCGGGCGCGGCCCTTCCAGATCAACAGGGTGTCGAACAATTCGCGGGCGCCCTCGCGGCCGCCGCCGCCGCCGGTGGGCACCGCCTTGCGGCCGTAATGCCGCTTGCCGACCACCTGCATCTGCGCCGTCGAGGACCATACCTCCATGGCGCGCTCGCCCATCATGGCGTCGAGCAGCTTCCACGACTTGTTCGGCGCCAGCGCCAGCAGACCCTCGTCGACGGCGGAGATGGCCACTTCGGCGCCCGCC